>Ga0066602_10000452_pt1 | contig 33463 bp, 29 predicted proteins | sample Higcelweek5metaG_FD_59481 | JGI IMG/M metagenome (GOLD analysis project Ga0066602, IMG submission 59481) | Freshwater pond sediment microbial communities from the University of Edinburgh, under environmental carbon perturbations - High... | ecosystem: Environmental > Aquatic > Freshwater > Pond...
CCTGAGAATCGCCTACCCGCAGTTGCGACCGTACGATTCTGTTGTTTTGGCTGAAGCCCTTAGGCGCAGGACCGCGACGCCAGTCGCAACCCGGTTGCCCGGCAGATTGATCTGAGCGCTGTTCAATGCGGCCTCGCTGGCCATCGCCGCCTCTCCACGCGCATGGTTGGTCAACATCGGCAGATTTCCTATCGCTCTGTAATGAACGGTGGTTTTGGTTTGATGACGCAGCACCTGAATTCATTTTCCTCGAATAATTATGTCCAGAATATGATGAATGCGTCCAGGATCAAATTGATGGAATTATGCATTGATTATCATAGGGAATTTTATTTTTCCTTGATCTCCAGTACAGGGTCTCAACATCCATCAGTTTGGTGTGGCCAGAGGGATGCATTGGGATTGCGCTGAGGATGGGGCGGGCGATCCGGCGCAATCCTCTTGTGAAGTAGGAAGTTTTGGAGCGGGCGACTTTTCCGGGCTTGCCGTTCACATCTTTTCTTCGACCGGGGTCGGGTTCATCACGGCGTCCCAGCGCCCGGTGGAGACGGCGGTGCAAATGACCGGGACCCATGTCAGCAGAAGCCGGTCAAGCCTTGCCGCGACGCTGCGCGCGTCCGACATCGGCCTCGTCGTCAGCGACGCCTTCGCCGTCAACGGCACGCCGCCCGAAGCGGTGCCGGTCTGTCTGGGCGGCGGCGGCGCGGCGGAGCTCCGCAGCGCGCTCGACAACATCACGCACACCCTGTCACAACCGTCGGAATTCGCCTCGGCCTTTTTGTGAGCGGGAGAACCGGCGGCGCTGGGGGAGCATCTGGGCGGCTTGGGAGTTTTTAGAGCGCGGCGTCCAACCCGATTCAACGCGATCTGTCCTGCAACGACAACACTTGGTTATGACCTTCCCCCAGCTTCCAGCGATTGCATGAAATCATTGGTGTGGCTGTTGAGAGCGTCCATTTTTCCGTTCACGTCATCGACGTTCCGCATCAGCGCTTGAGCGGCGTTTTGGGTCGAGACCGCCATCGCCACACACGCCGTCAAGCGGTCGGTGGCGTCGGTGGTTTGAACGGCGACATGCTGAATTCCCCGTGCGATCTCTTCGGTCGCCGCCCGTTGCTGCTCAATGGCGGCGGCGATGGCCGCCATGACCCCGCCAAGCGCGCCAACGGTCGTGGCGATGGCGCCGGTCGCGGTCGCAGCTTCCCGCGCCACCGTCTGTATTCGTGCGACTTCCGCACTGATGTCTTCCGTCGCCTTGGCGGTTTGCCCCGCCAGGGTTTTGACTTCGGTCGCGACGACGGCGAAACCGCGCCCGGCCTCTCCAGCGCGCGCGGCCTCGATTGTGGCGTTGAGCGCCAGCAGGTTGGTTTGGCTGGCGATGCTCTGGATCAGATGGACGATTCCCTCGATTCGTTGAGCGGCGGCGTCCAGACGGGTCATGATCTGTTCCGCGTCGCCCGCTTCCCGTCCCGAACGCTCAGAGGCGCCAAGGCCGGAGGAGAGTTGACGGCTGATTTCGGAAATCGACGCGGACAATTCTTCGGCTGCCGCCGACACGGTGTCCGCCGCGATGTTGGCCGATTTCACGGCGTCGGCCCCGGCCTGCGCCATGTGGCTGGCGTCCGCCGCCAGCGCGCAGGCGTGGGCCGCTTCCGTCGCCGACGTGCGCGCGGCGTGCGACAGCGCGGTTTCGACGCCCCGCACATTGGCGCTGAACGCGTTGGACAGACGGCGCAGGGAGTCCGTCAACGCCTGTTGACTTTGCTTCTCCGCGTTCCGCGCGGCGACCAAATCATCAATGTCCTGCCAGAAGCTCAGCATCACCGGATAACCGGCGATCTCGCAGTCCATCAACGTCACCGCGACGTTGAAAAGGGAGCCGTCCTTGCGCTTGTGCTGCCATTCAAAACGATGATGGCCGTTGCGCTTGGCGAGTTCGAGAACCTTGAGGCCAACGTTCATCGACCGTTCGCCGTTGGGTTGATATTCGGGATCGAAAGCGTCGGGGCTTTTCCCGATCAGATCGTCGCGCGAGGCATAGCCCAACATCCGCAGGACGGCGGCGTTGCAATCGACGATGATGTCCTGGTGCATCAGCATATAGCCATCGGGCGACGCGTCGAAGATGTGCCGGACAAGACGCCGCCGAAACCGCCATTTCCCTGGCTGACCTCCACTCAAGACATTCAACATCGCGACCTCTGTTGCACCGGATTCGTTAAAATTTAGCCGCGCCCACGTTCAACGGCGCGCGGCCGATTTGGGGGCAGCGTTAGAACTTCGCCGTCGCAATCACTTCAAACACCGAGGTGGATCGGTCGCCGCCCAACAGTTGTTTGCCGCCCGCCCCCGGATCGAAACGCCCGGCAATCCCGCTGAGGCTGAGATTTTCCGTGGCTTGCCAATCGACGATGAGATTCACTTCGTTGCCGACATGGCCGGAGGTCACGCCGACCGGCTTCCGGTCAAAATTGAAGACATAGTAAAGCGCGCTGACCGTCACCGTCTCCAGCGGCTGCGCCGACAGTTGGACCGTGTTGACGTTGACGTTGCTGTTCATGATTGGGAAAAAATACTGACCGGCGATTTCGCCTTGAAACCAGGTTCCCCAGCCGCGAACCCCGCCGCCGTAATGCAGCGTGTCAAAGGCTTCGCTCTTGCTGGTGGCCGGGTTGTCGCCGCTGAAATGGCTGTAGCGGTAGCCAAGTTTGGGCGTCCAGGGCAATTGAGACAGCGTGTAGGCGGCTTCGCCATACCAGGCTTGGGCGTCCATTTCAGCGCCGGGGCGACTGTTGCGTTCCTTGACATATTCTGTGGACAGGAACAGATCAGGCAGGGAGGGGAGGAAGGCGCCCTGCGCCCGCAGGCTGTAGACCTTCAGGTCGTCGCGGGCGACCAACTTGGATTCGGCGACCCGCAGAGCCGTGCCGCCAACCACAGTCTTGCCGTCCGGCCCGCTGCGCCATTCCAGATTGGCGCCGTAAATGACGTCCGAGGAGCTGTCCTTGTCGCTTTTCAGACGAAAGACGTCGGCGTGGAATGGTTTCACGTCGACGCGGGCCACGACGGAGGACGGCCCCCAACCCGTGCGGGGCGCCAGCCAATAGGCGCCGTCGCGCCGTCCATCGGCGTTGCCGTCGTTGATGATGAAGCCATCGCCGATGTTGAAAGGCTGGCGGCCAACCGTGATGTCGAAAGCGTCATCGCCCAGACTGGAAAAGAGCGCGCCGGAGCGCCAACCGGCGTAGAGGTGGTCGACGTCGAAGCGGCCCTGCCGTCCCTGAACGACGCCGCCAGCGTCGCCCGTGCCGGCGGTTCCGCCGCCGACCACCCGGACGCCGCTGTAAAAGGCGCCGACGCGGTCCGACGACAGGGTGATCTTGGCGCTGGGAGCGACGAATCCCTCGACCCAATCGCGGTTCTTGTCGACGCCGCCGTCGGTCTTGGCGACGCCCGCGCCAAGATTGGCGTTGCCGACGTGGAAGACGCCGACACCGGCGGTCGCTCCCACCTCGACCGTCACCCCGTCCTTGTCTAGGACCGTGATGTCGGCGAAGGCGGTGGTTGGGAGAGTTAGGAGCGTGGAGCTTCCCAACAAACACAAGGCATGGAGCAGGGACGCGCCGGACGGTGGCGCGACGCGCGAAGCGCTGCACATGGATGTTTCTCCGAATGGCTTTGGCTGTATTTTTCAGGTCGGAGAGAGGGAAACTCGGCCAACCCGATGATTGCGCTGATTGGGAAGAACCATCGTCCGTCATCGCGCCGTGACGTTTCGATGGGCTGGAAGGGCGCTCGCCTTATCCCTCAAAAGCCCTGCCAAGATTGGCGTAGAGTTCAGGGCTGCGGCGCCGGATGCGGTGGGCGAAAGCCGCGCCGAGAAAGCCGACGGCGACAATGACGATGGGGAAGGACGCGACGATCAGGCTTTCGCTGCCCGCCAGCAGCGAGAGATTGGCGTTCACCAGCATCAATGCGCCCAAAAGCCCCAACAGGGCGAGCGCAGGGGCGATCGTGGTCGTCCAGACGCCATGCCCATGCTGCGCTTTGCGGAAGTAGGAAATGATGGCGACGCACACCAGGGCCTGCACCGCCAGAATGCCGATCACCGCCAGCGCCGACATCCAAGCGAAGATGACGGTGTAGGGATCGGCGCCGGAGACTTGGAACAGCCCCAGGATCACCGCCGCGACCACGCTTTGGAAGATGCCGGCCACATAGGGCGAACCATGCCGGTGGTGCACCTTGCCCAAGACGCGCATGGCCAGCCCTTCGCGGCCGAGCGCGAAGAAGTACCGATTGAGCGTGTTGTGAAGCGACAGCACGCAGGCGAACAGGCTGGTGATGAGCAGCGCGTTCATCACCTGACTCGACCACGGGCCAAGAACGGTGTCCGACGCGTTGAAATAGAAGCTGTCCAGTCCGGCGTTGGCGATCTCCTGAACCTTGGACGGACCATAAAACTGGACGATCGCCCAGGTGGAGAAGGCGTAGAACACCGTAATCAGAACAACGGCGAGGTAGGTCGCGCGCGGAATGGTCTTTGCCGGATTCTCCGCCTCTTCGCCAAAGATGGCGGTGGCTTCAAAGCCGATGAAGGACCCGATGACAAACACGAACGCCACGCCAAGGCTGGGCGTGAACACGGCGGACGGCGCGAAGGAAGTGAGGGTGATGCCCTCCGGCCCGCCGCCCGCGTAGAGGATGCCAAGGTCCAGCAACAGCAGGATGGCGATTTCGGCCACCATGCAAAAGCCCAGAATGGCCCCGGAAAAGGCGATGTTCCGTTGACCGCACAGCAGAACCACCACCAGCGCCACATAGGCGCAGCCCCACCAAGGGAAGGCGAGACCCAGCGTGGCGAGCGCGCCCGAGGTGAACACCCCGAACAACGAATAAACGGCGATCTGCACCGAACTGTATGTGACCAGCGCGATCATCGCGCCGCCAACGCCAGCGGCCTTGCCGATCCCCTGCGTGATGTAGGTGTAAAAGGCGCCCGCCCCGCCGACATGGCGGCTCATCGCGGTGAAGCCGACGGCAAACAAAATATAGAGGAGTCCGGCCAGCAAAAAGGCGCCGGGGACTCCGGCGCCGTTGCCAAAGGCGAAGGCGGGCGGCGACGCGCCGACCACCGCCGTCAACGGCGCCGCCGCCGCCACGACAAAGAAGACGATTTCGGCAAGGCCGACCGAGTTTTTCGCAAGCCGCGCTGAGCTTCCCGAATTGGAATCGTTCCGTTCCATGATGCCTCCTGAACCTCATGATCTGTTCTTTGGGTGCGGTTGTCATGCTTGGTCGCCACGCGACGCGCGGCGGCCAACCGACCGCGATGCGGACCGTTTCGGTCTCTGGATCGTTGTTGGGGGCATGGCGATCATGCCCCTGGTCCACGCCGGATCATCGATGCGGCCCCGGTTGTTCGGGGTTTCGCGCATCACCGTGTTTTGGTTGGGCGTTCAGCGCGGGGCGCTGGGGTTGCCCGCTCTGGCTGGGTTCGGGCAACGACGCCGTTCGCATCGCTTGAATCCGGCTTTTGAGGGCAACCAAAGGGCAGCAAAAGAGTTGGGCGGCCGTTGATCGGCGCCGCGACGGGAAGATCAGGCGTCACAAACCTCGAACGCCTTGGTCAGCGCCGAGACAAGCAAATCGACCTCCTCGTCCTTGATGACCAGGACCGGCGACAGGATCAGCTTCGTGCCGACCGGGCGGACAATGGCGCCGAAGCGCCGCGCCTGCTCAGCGATCCGGTCGGCGAAGCCATCCTGCGGATTGATCGGGGCGCGGGTCTTTTTGTCGGCGACCAGGTCGACCGCCAGCATCAGCCCCTTGCCGCGCACCTCGCCAACCGCTCGGGCGCTCTGTTCCAGCGGCTTCAGCCCGGCCAGCAGCCGCGCGCCCTGCTTGGCGGCGTTGGCGGGCAGATCTTCCTTTTCCACGATGTCGAGGCAGGCCAGCGCGGCGGCGCAGGCGACCGGATGTCCGCTGTAGGTGTAGCCATGCATGATGACGCCGGTGAAGCTGTTGTCGGCGTCCCACGCGGCGGCGATGCGCTTGTTCAGCACGGTGGCGCCCAGCGGGACATAGCCGGAGGTGATGCCTTTGGCCAGACACAGAATGTCGGGCTTCACCCCCCAGCCGCGCGACCCGAACATCGACCCGGACCGGCCAAAGCCGGTGACGACTTCGTCGGCGATCAGCAGCACGTTGTGACGGTCGCAGACCTCGCGGATCAGCGGCCAGTAATTGGCGGGCGGCACGATGACGCCGCCGGCCCCCTGCACCGGCTCGGCGATGAAGGCGGCGACGGTGTTGCCCCCTTCAAATTCCAACAACCGGTCAAGCTGGGCGGCGCAAATTCGGCCCAACTCTTCGGGGTCTTCGGTCCAGGGGTTGCGGTAGAGCCAGGGGGTGTCGATCTGGAAACAGCCGGGAAGCAGCGGCGCGTATGTGCCGCGAAAGGCCGGGCTGCCATTGATCGAAACGCCGCCCATATGAACGCCGTGATAGCCTTGCTTGAGAGAGACGAACTTGGTCTTCTCCGGCTGGCCCATCAGCTTCCAATATTGCCGGGACAGCTTCAGCGCGGATTCGACGGCGTCCGATCCGCCGCTGGAGAAGAAAACCTTGGCCATGTCCTCAGGCCCGGCGATCTCCAGAATGCGCGCCGCCAGTTCGATGGACGGGGCGGTGGCCATGCCGTCGAAGCTGGAATAATAGCAGATCTTCTCCATCTGCTCGACGATGGCCTGTTTGACCTCGGCGCGGTTGTGGCCGACGTTGACGTTCCACAGACCGCCCAGACCATCGACATAACGGTTGCCGTCGATGTCCTCGACAAAGGCGCCGTCGCCTTTGACCATGATGAGCGGCGGCTGGTTGACCGATTTGTTGGGGTGGGTCATCGGGTGCCATTGGACCCGGCCGTTCAATTCTTTCAAGCGGTTGGCGTTGTTCATAACCATGATGGGCGTTCCTGTGCGAAGGACGGTGGGCGCGGCGGCGGGTTGCGGGGGATCGCCCCAAACATCAGCCCGGCAGCGCGATGCAGACCGATTTGGTTTCCAGATAATGGTCGAGCACCGCCGCGCCGTGTTCGCGGCCAATGCCGGATTCCTTGTAGCCGCCGAACGGCATGGAGGGATCGAGGACGTTGTGGGTGTTGACCCAGACGGTGCCCGCCTTCAGGCGGGCCGCGACGTTGTGGGCGGTCGCCAGATCGCGTGTCCAGACTGAGGCCGCCAGCCCGTAGCGGCTGTTGTTGGCGCGGGCCACGACCTCGTCGATGTCCGTGAACGGCATCGCCACCGCCACAGGGCCAAAGACCTCGTCGCGCACGATCTCCATGTCCTCTCGCGTGTTGACCAGCAGCGTCGGCTTGACGAAGAAGCCGTCGCCATCGCCCGCCGCGCCGCCGCTCAACGCTTCGGCGCCGTTGTTCAGCGCGCGTTCGACAAAGCCCAGAACCCGGCGTCGCTGCTTGGCCGACACGAGCGGGTTGATCTGATTGTCAGGGTCGAGGCCGCCGCCCAGCCGCAGCGACCGCGCGACAATCGCGATGTCGGCGACCACCCGATCAAAGACGCTGGCGTGGATGTACAGGCGGGAGCCGCAGGTGCACACCTGTCCCTGGTTGAAGAAAATGCCGAGATTGGCGGCCAACCCGGACAGCCCCAGATCCATGTCCGGGAACATAATCATCGGCGATTTTCCACCCAGTTCCAGCGAGAAGCGAGCCATTCGGGCGACAGCGGCGGCGCCCACCAGCTTGCCGACCTCGGTCGATCCGGTGAAGGCGATCTTGTCCACGCCGGGATGGGCCGCCAGCGCCGCTCCGGCTTCCCGGCCCGTGCCAGTCACCACATTGACGACGCCGGGCGGTATGCCAGCTTCCAGGCACAATTCGCCCAGCCGCAACGCCGTCAACGGCGTTTCATCGGCGGGTTTGAGCACCACTGTGCAGCCGCAGGCCAGCGCCGGGCCGATTTTCCAAATCGCCATCCCCAAGGGGAAATTCCAGGGAATGATGGCGCCGACCACGCCGACTGGCTCGCGCACCGTGTAGGCGTGATAGCGCGCGGCGCCTGGCGCGCGGATGGAGACGTTGAGCGTGGATCCCTCAAGCCGGGTGGCCCAACCCGCCATGTAGCGCAGGAAGTCCAGCGATCCGCCAACCTCGATGGCGCGCGACAGGGTGATCGACTTGCCGTTGTTGATGGTTTCAAGCTGCGCCAGCTCCTCGCCATTCTGTTCGATCAAGTCGGCGAGACGGTGCAAGAGCCTTTGGCGTTCCGCCGGAGTGAAGCTGGACCATTCCCCATCCAGGGCCTTGCGGGCGGCGGCCACCGCCGTGTCCACATCGGCGGCGGCGCCTGCCGGAACATGGGCGATGACCCGCCCGGTGGCCGGGTCTATCACGGGCATCGTCGCGCCAGAGGCCGCCGGGGATTGTTCGGCGCCAATCAGGAGCGTGTGTTTGCGGTTTAGAAACGCCCGCACCGATGGGGCGAGCCGCAGATCATGATCGTCAGAGCGTGGGAATTGATCCATGACGGTCGATGTCTCCCTGAGAAATTTTGTTTCGAGCTGCGATTGCGGTGATCGCAAACAAACCATTCTCCAAACAATAATTTCCGAAATGATGGATTAGCGCTTGATAAATCAGGTCAAAAATTTGATATTTTGCATCAAATTACATTTGCTCTGAACATTCAAAATGCAGAAAATTGCGCCCCTCGACCGTGAGCCTAAAATTTGGGCAATGGTCACGCAGATTCTGATCGACGCGTTGAAGAGCAAAGGGCGGGCGCCGGACGCTCTGCTCAACCGCTTTGGTTTGTCGGAAGCGACGCCGCGCGACCCCTATCTGGAAATTCCGCTGCGCAGCTATGTGTCGGCGTTTGAAGCGGCGGCGGCCTATGTCGGGGACAACAATTTCGGGCTGTTCGCCGCCCGCAATCTCTCGCCGCTCACCCTTGGACCCATTGGTCTTTTGTTCGTCAACGCCCCGACGCTTGGCGTCGCGCTGAAGGGGTTCATTGATTACATCTGGATGGTCCAGCAGGGCGCGACGTGCAGCATGGCGCGGGAAGGCAACAGCTGCGTCTTTCGCTATCGCATTGAAGATAAAAGAATTACTCAAAGACGCCAGGACGCCGAATTTTCATTGGCCGTGGTGGTCGAAATGATGCGCGGCTTGACCGGCCCGACATGGCGCCCGTTGGAAGTGCATTTTGAACACGCCGCGCCGCCGAACCTGCAAGCCCATGACGCTCTTTTCAAGGCGCCCGTCTATTTCAACCAAGCGGCCAACGCGTTGGTGTTTCCGGTTGGCGATCTGGCGATGTCCGGCAACGCGGTTGATCGCCGAATCAGCTCCATGGTCGAACATTACCTCGGCATGCTGCGTGAACGGACCACGCGGAATCGCTCGTTGGAGGACAAAGTCCGTCGCATGGCGTCCGACCATTTTCCTGGCGACGGCGTTTTCGGCATCACCTCGGCGGCCAACGCGCTTGGTCTGTCGCCCAGCACGTTGCAACGATCCCTGCGCAAGAGTGGGGAGAGTTTTTCGGCGATCAAGCAGGACAAACGGCGTTCTCTGGCGGAAAACTATCTGGTCCATTCGGATCTGTCGGTGACGGAAATCGCGCATATTTTGGGGTACGCCGATGGGGCGTGCTTCACCCGAGCCTGCCGTCGTTGGTTCGGCATGACGCCGTCGCAATATCGCAAGCAGGGCGGAGCGCCGTCGTTTTGACGACAGGGGCGGTGGGGCTGAACCAACTTCCACCGCTGGTTTGAAAACTCTCACGATCAACCGATTGCCCGCGTCGTGACGGAGCGATTCCGGGGGAACGCGTCAAAACCCCTGCGTTTCCAAAGTCAGGATTGGATAAAAATCGTCTATGAGATAAAAATGCAAAAAATTTTCAAATCAGCGCAGAATCATATTGCCATAATGTCGCATATTGATAATGTAGCAAACATTAACAGAGAGGGTCACATGACCGGAGCTGAGATCATGCTCGCGACCCTGCGAGCGAACGGGGTGTCGGTTTGCTTCGCAAATCCGGGCACCACCGAACTGGATGTGGTGAGGGCCTTTGACGCGGCGGAAGACCTGCGCTGCGTCGTTGGACTCCAGGAAAATGTTTGCACGGGCGCGGCTGACGGGTATGGCCGGATGACGGGAACGCCAGCGGCGACGCTTTTGCATCTCGGCCCCGGTTTTGCGAACGGCATCGCCAATCTTCACAACGCGCGCCGTGCGCGCACGCCGATTGTGAACATCATTGGCGATCACGCGAGTTGGCATCTGCCCTATGACGCGCCGCTGACCTCCGACATCGAATCCCTGGCCGCGCCGGTGTCCGGCTGGGTGCGTCGGATCGACAGCGTGGCGGACATCGCCAGCGCCACCACCGAAGCCGTGGCGCGGACGCGGATGTCCGGCGGGCAGGGGACGACGCTGATTTTTCCGGCGGATTTCCAGTCCGCCCGGCAAGACGCCGCGCCGCTGGACAGCCGGACGGATGACGCGCTTCTCCACCCCCCCGTCTCCGCCTTTGATCTGGAATCCGTCGCGCGTCGCCTTCGCGCAGGCTCGCGCATCGTCTTTCTGCTGGGCGGCGGCGGCGAGGGCAGCGGCCTCAGCGCGCGGTCGCAGCGTGCGGTGGCGCGCTTGTGCGCCGGTTTGAACGCCAGCGCCTATTCAGAAACCTTCCCCTCCCGCTCTGAACGCGGTCGGGGTTTGCCAGCCTTTGACCGGCTGCCCTATTTCCCCGAACCGGCACGCCACGTGCTGGATCCGGCGGATGTGGTGGTTCTGGTCGGCGCGCTGCGGCCCATCACCTATTTCGGTTACGAGGGCCATCCCAGCGCGCTGGTTCCCGACGAGCGTCTGTTGACGCTCAGCCTGCCCGGCGAAAACGCGGCGGAGCGATTGGAGGCTCTGGCGAACGCGCTGAACGCCCCCGCTTACGCCGAACCCGAGGCGGCGTTCGCCCCCTTGGCCGAAGGCGCGTTGACGCCCGCCGGAATCGCCGGCGTGTTGTGCAGCGCGCTGCCCGATCAAGCCATCGTGTCGGTCGAAGGCGGCACTTGCGGCTATCCGTTTTACGCGGCGTCGTCGGCGGCGGCGGCGCACACCACGCTGACGAACACCGGCGGGGCGATTGGGCAGGGGTTGCCGGTCGCCATGGGCGCGGCCATCGCCTGCCCGGATCGTCCGGTTGTCGCGCTGCTGTCGGACGGCAGCGCCCAATACACGATCCAGGCCCTATGGTCGCTCGCCCATGAGGGGTTGAACGTTGTCGTTTTGATCGCGGCCAACCACCAATACGCCATTCTGCGCAATGAACTGCGCCGCAACGGCGCGCCGTTGAGCGAGCGGGCCGAGGCGATGACCAGCCTAGACAACCCGCGCATTGATTGGGTGCGTTTGGCCGAGGGGTATGGGGTGCGCGCCGCCCGCGCGGCGACCACCGATGAATTGACCGCCTCGTTGCGGGACGCCTTCGGGCGCAAAGGTCCGACTCTGATCGAAATGGCGCTCTGAACGGCGCGCGGGCGACGAAACGTCGCGACGACGCGCGGCGTCCGGTCGCTGATGTTTTCTTGAAAGGTTCAATGATGGATTTGAAGCTCAAGGGCAAGGTTGCCGTCGTGACCGGCGGCAGCATGGGGATCGGTCGCGCCATCACCGAGGCGCTGGCGGCGGAAGGTGTGCGCGTCGCCATCGTGGCGCGCAGCGCCGGACCTCTGGAGGAGGCCGCCCGCGCCATCGCCGCGCAGTCCGGCGTCGAGATTCTGGCCGCTCCGGCGGACGTGCGGAGCACGGAACAGGTCAACGCCATGATGGATCAGGTGGCCAGCCATTTTGGCCGGATCGACATTCTGGTCAACGGGGCGGCGCATCCGGGCGGGTTGGTCCGCTCCGACATCGAACAGGCTGACCCCGAAGGGTTGCTTCAGGACATCGACATCAAGGTCGTCGGCTACATGCGTTGCGCCAAGGCGGCGGCGGCGCACATGAAAAAGACAGGCTTCGGTCGGATCATCAATCTTGGCGGATTGACCGGACGCGGCAGCAAGCAACTGTCCGGCATGCGCAACGTCGCCATATGCCACATGACCAAGGCGTTGTCGGACCAGTTGGGACCGCACGGAATCACGGTCAACGTGATCCATCCCGGCGTCGTTGAAACGCCGCACATCCACGAACTTTACGCCAAGGAAGCCAAAATCCAGGGGCTGACGCCTCAGGAGGTGGAGGCCAATTACGCGAAGGTCACGCCGATCCGCCGCGTGCTCCAGCCAAACGAGATCGCCGACGCCGTGCTGTTTTTGGCGTCGGAGCGCGCCGGGGCCATCACGGGCGAATCCCTGGGCGTCGATGGCGGCATCACGCGCGGCGTCTTCCTGTGAAATCCAGCGCTTTCGGGAGAGCATGATGAAGGGAACGATTCTGGTCGGCACGGCGGGGCAGGGCATCCTCCGCAGTGTGGACAACGGCGCCACCTGGCACCGTCTGGGTTTGAAGGAAGCCATCGAGTTTGACGGCGTCGTGCGCAGTCTAGCGGTGGATCCGTCCAACCCCGCGCGCGTTCTGGCCGGGGCGGACGTGGGGCTGTGCCTGAGCGACGATGGCGGCGCGCATTTCACCCGCGTGGAGTCGCCGATGAACGGCCAAACGGTGTGGGCCGTCGCCTTCGATCCGAACAACCCGGCCATGGTGTTCGCCGGAACCGGCGCGCCGTCGCGGGCGCGGATGTACCGCTCCGCCGATGGCGGGCTGAGCTGGTCCGATCTGAACATTGAATTCCCGGAATTCTGCGCCGGTGTGAACCGCCCGCGCATCCTGACCGTCTGCGTCAGCCCGGTGAATGGCAAGGAGGTGTGGTTCGGCGTCGAGGAAGGCGGCGCGTGGCGCAGCCTAGACGCAGGCGACAGTTGGCAGCGCGTCGACACCCCCGCGAGCGGGATCAGCAATTCCGACATTCACGCGGTGGCGATTCTCCCGCAACAGGGCGAAGAGCCGGTGAAGCATCTCGTGCTGACCGTCAACTCCGTCTACGAAAGCGTGGACGGCGGCCAGACCTGGAGCGGCGTGGCGTCGAAAAGCCGCTTTGACGGCATGTATTACACCCGCACGGTCCAGCGTGTCGGCGCCACGGGCCAACAGCTTTTGCTGGCCATCGGCGACGGCACGCCCGGCACGCGAACCGCGATCTATCGGTCGGAGGATCGGGGCGCGACCTGGGCGCGGACGCTGTTGCACACCACGCCGAACTCCACCGTTTGGGCCTTTGGCGGTCACGCCTGCGATCCGGAGTTGCTGTTCGCTGGAACCAAATACGGCGACCTTCTGCGGTCCACCGACGGCGGACGCTCTTGGCACAAGGAATGGCGGGAGTTCAGCGAAATCACATCGGTCGCCTGGACGCCCTTCGTCGCTCCGGTGGCGGCGCATCCGCAATCCATCAACTGATCGCAAGGAGATGGTCATGGACAGCCCGACACATGACGCGAAGCCGCGCGTTCTGCGGACCCATCTGGCCCTTTACGTCCAGGATCCGTTCGCCACCGCCTCTTGGTACGAGGATGTGCTGGACATGGTGGTGACGGCGCGCGGCGAAAAATGGGTGTTTTTGTCGTTTGGCCGCAAGCACCACGACATCGCGCTGATTAAGGCTGACCCGGCGGATCTGGCGGTTGCCGGGTCGTCGGATCGCGGTCCGATCAACATGCAGCATTACGGCCTTGAGATCGACGGAACGCTGGACGATCTGCGGCGCCTCTACGGCATGCTGCTGCGCAAGAAGGTTCCGGTGGTCAAGATCACCGACCACAAGGTTGGTTACGGTCTGTATTTCACCGATCCCGATGGCCATCGTTTCGAGTTTTTCCTCGAAACAGTCCATGACGACGCGGAAGGGCGGCGCGTGTTGGGCCAGTACAACGCGCCCAGCGATCCGTTCGAGCTGCAACCCCTGTAATCTGTGAAGCAAGGAGCGTTTTCCGTGACGAAGACCCCAAATTTTGGCGCGTTTCACATCCGCAAATGGTTCTTGCAAATCGAGGACACGCTGGCGACCGAAAGCGGCGCCGCCGCCGATGGCGACGCGTTGCGCAAGATCGTCATCGCCGCCTGCATCCACAACCCCTACGCTGGCGAGCATGTCGAGGATCTGAGCGGTTGGATTGAGGCCTCGCCCGTGCTTGGCGTGGAGTTTGGCCGCCGCATCCAGGCCGCCGCCGAGGGCCGCGCCATTGAAAGCTACGGCAAGGCCATTTTGGTTGGTCTTGACGGCGAGTATGAGCATGGCAACGCCCTGCTGACCAACCCGGCGGCCAACCCGATCCGCGACGCGCTGGGCGGCGGCAAATCCTGGGTTCCGTCCACCGGCAAGCGCGGCGTTCCCGGCACCATCCTGGACATCCCCTTGGCGCACAAGGACGCGCTGTATGTGCGCTCCCACTACGACACCGTCAGCGCCAGCTTCAGCGACGCGCCGAACCGGGACGAGGTTCTGGTGTGCTGGGCCTTTGCAACCCGTGGCCGTCTGCACGCCCGTCTGGGCGGCCTGAAGGCGGCGGACATCATCGGACAAGACGGGCTGAACTGACATGACCATGGAGCGTCGCGATCTTTTTGTCAGCCATGCGGGCCTCAACCTTCATGTGACGGATTGGGGACGGGTCGATGGGCCGCCGGTCGTGATGCTCCATGGCATCCGTGGATACGCCGAGACCTTCGCGGGCGTCGCCCAAGCTCTGCAACCAGACCGCCGGGTGATCGCCTTCGATCAGCGTGGGCGCGGTCAATCCGATTGGGATCCTCAACGCAACTACTACGCCGACAGCTATGTGGCCGACGTGGCGGCGGTGGCCGACGCGATGGGGCTGGAGCGCTTCGACCTGCTCGGGCATTCGATGGGTGGGATCAACGCCATCCTGTTCGCCGCGCGCTATCCGCAGCGGGTGCGGCGTTTGGTCATCGAAGACGCCGGGCCGGGCGCTTTCGAGACCAGCCCCGGCGCCGGGCGCATTCGCGGCGAACTGGTCAACACGCCCGCGCGCTTTGAAAGCTGGGACGCCGCCAGCCTCTACATGCGGGCGTTGCGCCCGTCGGTGAGCGAAGAGGCGCGGCAGCAGCGTTTGACCAGCATGTTGAAGCCGTCGCCCGATGGCGGATTCACTTGGCGCTACGACCATGCGGGCATCGCCGCCACGCGCTTGTCTCCCGATCCGGCCCGTCTGGTCGATCTGCGGCCGCAGGTGGCGGCGCTGGTCTGCGACACGCTGGTGATCCGTGGTGGCCGGTCGGACTATCTCCAGCCCGACATGATGGCCGCCATGCGCCAGTTGAATCCCCGTGTGTCGGCGCTGGAGGTGGCGGACGCCGGTCATTACGTCCACGACGACCAACCCGCCGCCTTCCATCAGGCCGTGCGCGCGTTCCTGCTGTAAGGCCCGCCGCCCCGTTCTTTCGGCACGGCGAGCGCCTGCGAGTTGCCCTTGGCGCGGCAAGCGCCTGCGAGTTGAAGGACTCCAAGCATCATGATCTATGAAATGCGGACATACACCCTGACGCCGGGTGGCGTCAGGGACTATCTGCGCCTTTACAACGAGATGGGGCGCGAGGCGCAGGTTCGGATTCTCGGGACCCTCGTGTCCCTGCTTCAACCGGAAAGCGGCGACCTCAATCAGCTTGTCTATCTTTGGGGCTATGACGATTTCGAGGACCGCCGCCAGCGCCGCGCCGCACTTCTCGAAGACAGCCAATTCACCGAATTCCGCAAAGCGGTTCGTCACCTTCTGGTGTCCCAAGACAGCCGGATTTTGACCGCCGTTTGATCTCCGCCCCGTGCTCTGGCGGCCCTGCCGCCGCCATTCCCTCCGCCGAGGTAAGCCCATGCCCGATACCGCAATGACCCCTGAAACCACGGTCGCCATTCTGATTGTCGGCGCGGGTCCGGTTGGCGTGTCCATCGCCAATCTGCTCGGCGCCTACGGCGTCGAAACGCTGCTGATCGACCGCAGCCTTGACATCCTCAACTACCCGCGCGCCGTCGGGTTGGATGATGAGGCGCTGCGGACGTTTCAGGCCTTCGGCCTTGCCGACGACATGCTCCGCGACATGATTCAGAATGTGCCGATGCGCATGTACACGGCGGACAAGCGCTGCTGCGCCGAAATTCTTCCGCGCACCCGCGAGTATGGCTGGTTCCGCCGCAATCTTTTCTCCCAGCCGCTGGGCGAGGAAACCTTGCTCAAGGGGCTGACGCGCTACCCGCATGTCCGTTTGCAACGCGGCCTTGAGTTGAAAAGCCTGACCCAGGACGCGGACGGGGTGTCGGCCATCGTTCAGGACACCGACGGCAACACGCAACGGATCCGCGCGCGGTATGTCGTGGGATCGGACGGCGCGCGCAGCACGGTGCGGGAATTGCTTCAGGTGCCGTATGTCGGGCAGACCCACCCGAACAAATGGGCGGTGATCGAATGCGACAACGACCCGTTCGACGCGCCCTACACCGCGTTGCATTGCGAACCGGCCCGCCCCTATGTCTGTCTGCGGCTGCCCTATGGCTTGCGCCGCTGGGAGTTCATGATGTTCCCCGGCGAGGATGACGAGCAATTCCTCGCCCCCGACAAGGTGCGTGAGCTGCTGAGCCACCATGTCGCCAATCCCGAGGCGCTCAACATCATCCGGGCGCGGGTCTACACCCACAACTCGCGCGTCGCCGAATCCTTCGTCGTTGGCCGGGTGTGTCTGGCCGGCGACACCGCCCACATCACGCCGCCCTGGATCGGTCAGGGTCTGAACGCCGGGCTGCGCGACGCCTTCAATCTAGCCTGGAAGCTGGCCTGGATCGTTCAGGGGCGCTTGCGGCCCGATCTGCTCGGCAGCTACCATGACGAACGCCACGCCCACGCCAAGGCGATGATCGATCTGGCCGATCTGTTCGGCGCGGCCCTGTCCATCCGCAACCGCCCGCTGGCGTGGCTGCGCGACCGTGTCCTGATGGCCATCCGCAACATTCCGACCATTCGCGACTATGTGCTGCAAATGCGGTTCAAGCCGATGCCGCGCTTTTCGACCGGCGTGGTTCTCAACAGCGGGATGGCGAGCCGCGACGAGCGAGTCGGCCGCATGTTCATCCAGCCCAATGTCGAGACCGCGTCCGGCGACACCCGGCGGTTGGACGATGTAGTGGGCGGGCGCTTCGCCCTGATTGGCTGGCGGTGCGACCCTCTGGCGACGGCGCCGACGGACCTGTTGGAGGAGTTGCGGCGGTTGGGGTGCGACCGTTTCGTCGCGGTCCGTTCGCGCAGCAGCGAGGCGGAAATCGGCATGTCGGACAGCGCCCGGCAAGCCGTGTCGCTGCTCCAGGACGTCGACAATGATCTGCATTTTTGGTTCCAGGCGGCGGGGGTGGGGGTCGATTGGGTTCTGATCCGGCCCGACCGCTTCGTGGCGGCGGTTGGCGGCGCGTCCGACGCCGTGTCGCAACTGACCCAATTTTGCAACGCGGTGCTGCCGGCGTCCATCAACCGAGCCTCGGCGCCCACGTCGTCTGCTGTCCCGATGGCGGCGTCCGTCGCGGGCTGAGGCGTGACGGGCTGGGAGACTCAAACGGTGGGGAACGAATCCATGTACCCAAATCTTTTCAACTTCGTCGATGGCGCTTTTCTTGGCGGCGACGACCGCCCTGGCCAAGAGGTACGCGACCCGGCGACGTTTGAGCTTTTGGGGCGGCTGCCCTGGGTGACGCGGGCCGAACTCGACGTCGCCATCCAGGCCGCGCACCGGGCCTTTGGAACTTGGCGCGTCAGCTCGCCGATGGAGCGCTCGGCGGTGCTGCGCCGCGCCGCCGATCTGGCGCGGGAGCGGGCCAATGCGATTGGCCGCAGCATCACGCTGGACAATGGAAAACCGCTGGCCGAGGCCATCGCCGAAGTCAAGAACGGCGCCGAGCATCTGGATTGGAACGCGGAGGAGTGCCGCCGCATCTATGGTCGGGTGGTGCCCTCGCGCAATCCCGCCGTTCGGCAACTGGTGGTGCGCGAGCCGGTCGGGGTCTGCGCCGCTTTCAGCCCGTGGAACTTCCCGTTCGGTCAAGCGGTCAAAAAACTGGCCGCCGCCATCGGCGCGGGTTGCACCGTCATCCTGAAGGGGCCGGAGGAATCGCCCAGCGCGGTGGTGGCGTTGGCGCAACTGTTCCACGACGCCGGTCTTCCGCCCGGCGTGCTGAACATCGTGTGGGGCGTTCCGTCGGACATTTCCCGGCATCTGATCGAATCCCCGCTGGTCCGCAAGCTGTCCTTCACCGGATCGGTGCCGGTGGGCAAACAGCTTGCGGCGCTGGCGGGCGCCCACATGAAGCGGGTGAGTCTGGAGCTTGGCGGTCACGCCCCGGTGATCGTGTTCAACGACGCGGACGTCGATCAGGCGGCGACCGCGCTGGCGCGGTTCAAGGTGCGCAACGCTGGTCAGGTCTGCGTCTCTCCGTCCCGCTTTTACGTGCAGGCGGCGGTTTACGACCGCTTCGTCGCCCGCTTCGTGCAGGTGATCGAGGATGTGACGGTCGGTCATGGGCTGGCGGACGGGACCCAGATGGGGCCGCTGGTGCATGAACGGCGCTTGGCGGCGGTGCGCGATCTGGTCGATGACGCGGCGTCCTGCGGGGGAGAGGTGCTGACCGGAGGCAAACGCCTGGGCGACACGGGACATTTCTACGCGCCGACCGTGATCGCCAATGTCCCCGACCACGCGCGGATCATGCGGGAGGAACCGTTTGGGCCGGTCGCCCCGATCACGCGCTTTGTGGATGCCGACGAGGTGGTCGGGCGAGCCAACAGCGTTCCCTTTGGGCTGGCCGCCTACCTGTTCACCAACGCGATCCAGACCGCGACCCGTGTGTCGAACGCGCTGGAAGCCGGGATGGTGAACATCAACCATTTCGGCATGGCCCACCCGGAGCTGCCGTTCGGCGGCGTCAAGGACAGCGGCAACGGCAGCGAAGGCGGAACCGAGACCTTCGACGGCTATCTCGCCACCAAGATGATCACCCAAATTTGAGCCGGGGCGCCGGTCCCCACAGGGTCGGCGCGCCCAAGGCCCACGCACTTTCCCATTTCGAGGTTCGCTGTGCTGACTCTCAACAACCCTGACCTGTTGCGTGATCGGTGTCTGGTGGCCGGTCGCTGGATCGGCTCGGCCGCCCGCATCGAGGTTGTGAACCCCGCCACCGGCGAACTGATCGGGTCGGTTCCACGCCTGGGCGTCGCCGAAACCGAAGAGGCCGTCGTCGCCGCCAACGCCGCCTGGCCGGATTGGCGCGCCCGCCCCGCCAAGCAGCGCGCCGCCATTCTCCGGCGCTGGTTCGAGCTGCTGATGGCCAATCAGGACGACCTTGCCCGCATCATGACGGCCGAACAGGGCAAGCCCTTGGCCGAGGCGCGCGGCGAGATCGCCTATGCGGCGTCCTTCCTGGAATGGTTCGCCGAAGAAGGCAAGCGAGTTTATGGCGACACCATCCCGGCTCCGGTGGCGGGGCAGCGCATCCTGGTGACGAAAGAACCAATCGGGGTCTGCGCCGCCATCACGCCATGGAATTTTCCCGCCGCGATGATAACGCGCAAGGCGGGGCCTGCTCTGGCGGCTGGCTGCGTCATGGTGGTCAAGCCCGCCTCGCAGACGCCCCTGACGGCGCTGGCCTTGGCGTGGCTGGGCGAGCAGGCGGGCATTCCGGCGGGCGTCCTGTCGGTGGTGACGGGGGCCGCCGGGGACATCGGGACCGTGCTGGCGACCCACCGGCTGGTGCGCAAGGTGAGCTTCACCGGCTCCACCGAGGTCGGGCGGTTGCTGATGCGGCAGAGCGCGGCGACGATCAAAAAGGTCTCGATGGAGCTGGGCGGCAACGCGCCGTTCATCGTCTTCGACGACGCCAATCTCGACGCCGCCGTCGAAGGCGCCATGATTTCAAAATTCCGCAACGCGGGTCAAACCTGCGTCTGCGCCAATCGGCTTTATGCGCAAAGCGGCGTCTACGACGCCTTTGCCGAAAAGTTGGCGCGTCGGGTGGCGGCGCTGACGGTCGGCGACGGCGCTTCGGATGGCGTGCAGATTGGCCCCCTCATCGACCAGAAGGCGGTGGCGAAGGTCGAGGAGCACATCGCCGACGCGACGGCCAAGGGCGCCACGCTGCTGACCGGCGGCAAGCGTCACGCGCTGGGGCAATCCTTCTTCGAGCCAACTGTGCTGAGCGGCGTGACGGCGGCGATGGCGGTCGCGCGCGAGGAAACCTTCGGCCCGCTGGCGCCGCTGTTCCGTTTTGACAGCGAGGATGAGGTGGTCGCCCTGGCGAACGACACCGAATTCGGCTTGGCGAGCTATTTTTACGCCCGTGATCTGGGCCGCGTTTGGCGGGTGGCGGAGCGGTTGGAATACGGCATGGTCGGCGTCAACACCGGCCTGATCTCCAACGAAGTCGCGCCGTTCGGCGGGATCAAACAATCTGGGCTGGGTCGGGAAGGCTCCCACTACGGCATCGACGACTATTTGGCGATCAAATACATCAACATGACGGACGCATGATCGCCCGCAGGGCAGGTGGGTGGAGGTTTGACGGGGTTTCGTTCCGGCGCGGGCTTGGCGCGATGATGGCGCGTGATCCGATGCGTTTCTGCGCAGAACCCCGTCCAATTTTTGCGCAGAATGCCTAATTTTATAAACTAGTGCTATCAACCAACCAATTTTCAAATTTCTAATTGCCATATTCCCGTATTTTGATAAGATAGCAAAATTGATGGGGATCAATGCAGACGCAAAAGCGATCTCATTTCCGCAAGTTGGTCGGGAAATGAGGCTCTTGGCTTTTCGGAGAACAGGCGCTGCCGGTCAGCCGCGAACATGACGTTCGGGCGACGTCGAAGCGGCTTGCGCGTCAACACAACAGCTTGTCCTGACATCCTTGACGGGAAGGGGAGAGACCAATGCGGTTTTTCAACACAATGATGGGCGTCGTCTGCGCGCTGGGAATTGGCGCGCTGACCGCGCCGACTTTAGCGGCGGACGCGGTGAAGGTCGGTTCGGTCGTGTCCTTGACCGGCGGCGCGTCAAGTTTGGGCGATCCGTCGCTCAAGACGTTGGAAATGCTGGTGGAGCAGACCAACAAAGCCGGTGGGTTGTTGGGACGTCCGGTCGAACTCATCCATTACGACGACGGCAGCGAACCCGGCAAAGCCAACGGTCTGGTCAAACGCCTGATCGAAGACGACAAGGTGGACATGCTGATTGGCGGCACCACCACCGGCGCCAGCATGGCGATGTACCCGCTGATCGAACGGGCGCAAATTCCGTTCATTTCCTTGGCCGGCGCCCTGGTGATCGCCGAGCCGGTGAAGCCCTGGATGTTCAAGGTGTCCCACCATGACCGCATGGTCGGTCAACGGGTGATGCTCGACATGCTGGCCAAGGGCTACAAATCCATTGGCATGCTGTCGGACACCAGCGGTTTCGGCCAATCCGCCCGCAAGGAGATGCTGAACGTCGCCCAAAAGGTTGGCGTCACCGTAGCGGTTGACGAAACCTTCAACCCGAAGGACACCGACGTGACCGCCCAATTGGCCAAGATCAAGAACACGCCCAACGTTCAGGCGCTGTTCGTCGTCAGCTTCGGTCAGGGCGCGGTGGTGGCGTCGAAGAACATCGCCCAGCTTGGCATCGATCTGCCGCACTATGAAACCTCTGGCGTGGCGACGCGGGAATACATCCGCTTGGCGGGCGCGGCGGCGGAAGGGGCGCGTTTGCCCGCCCCAGTGCTGATGGTCGCCTCGGAACTTCCCGACAGCGATCCGCAAAAGCGGATGTCTCTGGATTACGTCAAAGAGTATGAAGCCCGTTACAAAACCGACGTGTCGCCCTTTGGCGCCTACACCCGCGACGCTTGGTTCCTCTGGGTCAATGCGGTGAACCGGGCCAAAAGCGTCGACAAAGGAAAAATTCGCACCTTCATCGAGAATTCGGTCGATCTGCCGGGCACATCCGGCGTGGTCAACATGTCCCCGCAAGACCATTTGGGCCTTGATATTTCGGCGTTGCGAATGGTCACGGTCAAGAATGGCAATTTCGTGATCGCCAATTGACGCGCCTGCGTGGCCGGTCTCCCGCCTGACGAAAGGGCTTCCATGCTGTCGGAACTTCTTCAATTCATTCTGTCCGGCGTGACGTTGGGCGCGATGTACATGCTGTCGGCGCTTGGGTTTTCGATGATCTACAACGCCAGCGGCGTCATCAACTTCGCGCAGGGCGAGTTCATCATGGTGGGCGGCATGGCGGCTTCCTTCCTGTCGGCGGCGGGCATGCCCTTGCCGTTGGCCTGCGTCGCTGGGGTGATGATCGCCGGACTCGTCGGCGGTCTGGTGGAGCGGTGGGCGGTCGCCCCCGCCCGCGACGCCGAGGTCGCCAGCGTCATCATCATCACCATCGGCGTGTCGATGATCTTGCGTGGCCTGACGGAAATCCTGTTGGGCAAAGGAAACCACGGCTTGCCGCATTTTTCCGGCGAAGCTCCCATCAAGTTTCTGGGCGCCACCATCCTGCCGCAAAGCCTGTGGGTGTTGGCGGTCGGCGCGCTGATCGTGCTGGGGCTGAATCTGTTCTTTGGCCGCACCCGGATTGGCAAGGGCGTGCTGGCGACGTCCTATGATCGGTTGGCGGCCCAACTGGTCGGGGTGGACGTGCGCCGGGTGTTGACGCTCAGCTTCGTGCTGTCGGCGGGCATCGGCGCGGTCGGCGGGGTGCTCATCACACCGATGTCAACGGTGGCCTACGACACCGGCATGATGCTGGGGCTGAAGGGCTTCGTCGCGGCGACGCTGGGCGGTTTGGGCAGCGGGCCGGGCGCCGTGTTCGGCGGCTTGTTCCTGGGGCTGATCGAGGCGCTGACCGCCGGTTACATCTCCTCCGCCTACAAGGACGCCGTGCCGTTCGTCCTGGTCTTCATCGTCCTGGTGCTGCGCCCGCAGGGGCTGCTGGGCGCCAAACCGACGGATCGGATCTGACCTATGACTCATCTTCCTGACGCACCAACACCGCGCCGCGAACGCTCCTACACCGGGCGTCTCGTTGGGTTGGCGGCGTTGACCGCCATCGTGGCGCTGCTGCCGCTGTTTCTGCCCAACGCCTTCTATTTCGATGTGGCGATCCGCATCGCCATCCTGGCGGTGAACGGCGTCGCGCTCAATCTGCTGATGGGCTACACTGGGCAAATCAGCCTGGGCCATGCCGGTTTTTTTGGTTTGGGGGCCTATGGCTCCGCCGTGTTGACCACGCATTTTGGCTGGTCGTCCCTGCTGGCCCTGCTGGCCGCGGCCGCGTTGACGGCGGTGATCGCCTGGGGTGTGGCGCGGGTCATCCTGCGCTTGCGCGGCCATTATCTGGCCATGGCCACCTTGGGGCTGGGCATCATCATTTCCATCGTCCTAACCAACGAAACAGCCTGGACCGGCGGTCCCGACGGCATGCCAGTGGATGGCTTCAGCCTGTTCGGTTTCACCCTGTCGGGCGAGCGGCGTTGGTACTGGGTGTTTGGCGGGTTGCTGATCGGCACGGTGATCCTGGCGCAAAACCTCATCGATTCCCCCGCCGGTCGGGCGTTGCAGGCGCTGCACGGATCGGAAACCGCCGCGTCGGTGGCTGGCATCGACGTCGGCCGCCGCAAGATCGCGGTGTTCGTCTTGTCCGCGACGGTCGCGGCGATTCTGGGCAGCCTGTCGGCCCATTATTCCGGTTACATCAATCCGGGGATCGCCGGTTTCATGCAATCGGTGGAACTGGTCATCATCGTGGTTCTGGGCGGCATGGCGTCGATCTACGGATCGCTTTTGGGGGCGGTGGTCATGGGGGTGCTGCCGCAAATTCTGGCCGGGTATGAGGGATGGGATTCGGTGCTGTTCGGGGTGATCATGGTGGTGACGATGATTTTTCTGCCACGCGGCGTCGTCCCCAGCCTGACCACGCGCCTGCGCGCCGTCCGCTTCGGACGCAAGGGAGGCGCGACATGCTGACGGTCACAAATCTGTCCAAACGGTTCGGTGGGGTTCACGCGGTCCAGGAGGTGAGCTTCACCATCCCCAAAGGCTGCGTCTATTCGGTGATCGGGCCGAACGGCGCGGGCAAGACGACGCTGTTCAATCTGATTTCCGGCCTCTACACGCCGACCTCCGGCGCAATCCGCTTCGAAGGGCAGGAGATTGGCGGGGCGGCGCCCGACACGCTGGCCAAGCGCGGCATGAGCCGCACCTTTCAAAACCTGCAAATCTGCAAAAATCTCAGCGCCATCGAGAATGTGATGGTCGGCGCCCATCTGACGCTCAACTCCAACATGTTCGCCGGAATGTTCCGTTGGCCGGGCCTGTCGCGCGCTGACCGGACCTGTCGGGAACGGGCCGCCGCGCTGATGGAGCGGGTGGGCTGCGGCGCCTTCATCAAGGCGGACGCCGCCGCCATGCCCTATGGCGCCCTGAAACGGTTGGAGATCGCCCGCGCCTTAGCCTCCGAGCCGAAGATTCTGTTTCTCGACGAACCGGCGGCGGGGCTGAACCACACCGAAACCCATGGCGTGCAAACCCTGGTCGCGGATTTGGCCCGGTCGGGGTTGACCGTGGTGGTGGTGGAGCATGACATGAAGTTGGTCATGAGCGTGTCCGACCGCATTCTGGTCTTGAACTATGGCCGCCGCCTAGCCGAAGGCGCCCCCGCCGAGATTCGTGAAAACCCGGACGTGATCGCCGCCTATCTGGGCGCCGACGCCGAGGAGGATTGAAGCCCATGCGCGCGCTCGCCATCATCGCGGCGGAACACCGCAACATGCGTCTGGTCGCCGGAGCCTTGTCGATCCTGGGCGACCGCTTCGCCACCGGATCGGCGGATGAAACCAGTCTGCACACGGTCGAACTGGTCGCCGACTATTTCGACGCCTACGCCAACCATTGCCACCACGCCCGCGAAAGCGACGTCCTGTTCGCGCGGATGCGCGCGCGCGGCGATCAAGGCGCGGCGATGCTTGATCGGTTGGACCAGGACCATCAGGGCGCGCATCGGCAAACGGCCCGTTTGCGCCATTTCGCCAGCAATCCCAACCGCTATGACGTCAAAAATCTGACCGATCTCGCCGACGAAATCAGCCAATTCCATCAGCATCTGGACGAGCATTTGCGGGTCGAGGAGGAGGAGTGCTTCCCCTTGGCCAGCGCGGTTTTGACTCCAGCGGATTGGATGGAGATCGACGCCGCCTTCGCCGCCCGCAGCGACCCGCTCGACCACACCGACCCAGCGGAAACCGTGGCGCTGTTGCGTGCGCGGATCACCCAACTGCTGCCCTCGCCCGAAGGATTCGGGGGGAAGATGGACCATGCCCCCATCGCGCTGAAGCCGCCGCCAGCGGCGGCGGACGCGTTGTTGGCGGTGGACGGGCTGACCAGCGCCTACAGCCGAATCCAGGTGTTGCACGGCGTGTCCATCCAGGTGGCGCCGGGCCAACTGGTGGCGCTGGTCGGGGCCAACGGAGCGGGGAAGACGACGCTGCTGCGCTGCATTTCGGGCGTGCAGCCGATGTCCGCCGGGTCGGTTCGGATGCTGGGAACGTCGATCACCAACGCGACCGCCGACGCGCGGGTGCGGGCCGGAGTCTGTCAGGTGCCGGAGGGGCGGCATGTCTTCGCCCCGATGACCATCGAAGACAATCTGCGCATGGGCGCATACACCCGGCCAGCGGACGAGATCCGGGACAGCCTGGAGGAGGTGTTCACCCTCTTCCCGATCCTGCGTGAGCGGCGCGACCAACCCGCCGGGGTTCTGTCGGGCGGGCAGCAACAGATGGTGGCCTTGGGCCGCGCCTTGATGGGCAAGCCCAAGCTTCTGTTGTTGGACGAGCCGAGCATGGGTCTGGCCCCGCTGATCGTCGCGGACATCTTCCGCATCGTCCGCATGTTGCGGGACGCGGGCATGACCATCCTGTTGGTGGAGCAGAACGCGCGGGCGGCGCTGTCCATCGCCGATCACGCCTATGTTATGGAATCCGGGCGCATCGCCTTGCAGGGGCAGGGGCGGGATCTGTTGAAGAACGACGAGGTTCGCCGCGCTTACCTTGGCATGTAGCGGCAGGCGGGCGTTCAAGGCGGCGAACGCTTGGTCCCGCGTCCGTCCAGCCCCAGGAACATGGGCTTTGGGGGGCAGACAAGCTGTCGCCGCTCTTCAAGTCTTGCACGGATGAGGTGAACTCGACATTATCCGGAACCCTTTCGAAGGGGCCGCGCGACATCGTCGGCGACGCGATGAGCCGTTGGTTCAGTCCTTTGCGAAGCCGCAACGGTTGATCCGACGGTGACGCTGGCGATGAGCGGTCGGCCTGCGGAAAGACACGAATATTTGGAATTGGCGCAATGAACAGCCTTCGCCGCATGCTCGATATACTGGATTTGTTCACACGCGAACATCCGGTGATCGACATCGATTTTATTTGCGAAACGCTGAATTACGCACCGGCAAGCGCCTATCGCTATGTTCGTGAGCTGAGTGACGTCGGGTTGTTGGTGCGAATTCCGCGCGGCTACACGCTCGGCCCCAGGGTGATCGAACTGGATCGCCAGATGACGGAGCATGACCCCATCCTTGTGGCGAGTCGTGATTTGATCGCGGACCTTGCTGAGAAGACCGGACTGCATGTTTTGCTCAGCGAGCTTTATGATTCGACCGTCATCAACGTGCACCATACCCCAGGGCGCGAGTCACTGCCGTTGAATTTCGGGCGGGGCAGGCCCATGGCGTTGTTCCGCAGCGCGACGTCGCGAGTCATTCTTGCGTATCTTTTGCCAAGACAACTCAAGCGAATTTATGAACAGAACACCGATGAGCCTCACTTGCAGCAGCTTGGGCCGACCTGGAAGGAATTCTCAAAGGCCATGCTGCACATTCGAAAGCAAGGTTACTGCATAAGCGTTGGCGAACTGGACGCTGAAAAAACTGGAATCGCGGCGCCAATTTTTGATGAAAAAAAGCGTGTTCTTGGCAGCATCACGTTGGTCGGCGGCACAGAACGGCTTCGGGCGTACAATGAAAGCTATATTTCTACTCTTATTATGAGCGCGGCCTCTGAGATCACCCAGAGAATATCAGGAAATTCTTAATATTAAATACCAATCATAAATTCTATTTTCTGAATTTAGAGCGGATTGAGGAGCAATTGAATCGAGGGATTCCCGTGGCATAGGAATTGTGATTCAAGATTCAGGCTGGTGAAGGAGGCTGGCCCGCATGTCCAAGGCGCTTTCCATCGATCTTCGTCAACGCGTTGTGGATGCCGTTCATGCCGGGTCTTCCTGTCGGGCGGCGGCGGCGCGCTTTGGTGTCAGCGTTTCGTCCGCGATCCGCTGGGCGCGATCTCGACGGTTCTTGGGGTGGATGACTGGGCGTTGCGCAAGCGTCATACCTACGGCGCCGTGTTGATTGACCTGGAGCAGCGACGGCGGGTCGCCCTCCTGCCCGACCGCGAGGCGGACACCCTGGCGCAGTGGCTGAGCGATCATCCCGGGGTTGAGATCATCGCGCGGGACCGCGCCGGAGCCTATGCGGAGGGAGCCCGTCGCGGAGCGCCGCAGGCTGTGCAGGTCGCCGACCGCTTCCATCTGGCGCAGAACGTTGCCGAGGTTCTGGAAACCGTCTTCACCCTTCACGCGGCGGACCTGCGCATGGCGGAGCCGGCGAACCAGAACGTGGTCCCGGCACAAAGCGTCCCGTCGGCTCCGCCACGCCGGACAGCCAACAAACACGCCAAGGCGGTCGAAAGTCGGGAGCGTCGGCTGGCCACGCACCAGCGCGTCTGGGCGCTGCACGATGAAGGCTGGTCCGGCGTGGCCATCGCCCGTCATCTTGGCCTCGGCCGCAGCACCGTCATTCGTTTCCTGCGGCGCGCGACGTTTCCCGAGCGCCAGGAACGCTACGACGCAGGCCGGGGTCTGCTCGATCCCTGGAAGCCGATGATCCTGGATCGCTGGAATGCCGGCAGTCGCCACAGCCGCCAACTGTTTCGGGAGAACCAGGGGCGCGGCTATCGCGGCAGCTATCGGACGCTGGCCCGCTATACCCAGCGTCTGCATCTGGCCCGATAGCGTCCCATGCAGGGGTGGCGCGGGATCCCCTCAGACGACCGACGGTCCAATCTCCGCGCGCGGGAAATGGGGGGCTGAGTTACGAGCGCGCGGTTCCCGGCCAGTCAAGGAAGACGGGAACCACCGCCTCGACCGTTCCGGCGACCCGCGCGCGGTGAATGGGAATTCCGTAGAGCCGCGCCAAGTTGGCTTCCGTCATCACCGTATCCGCCGCCCCTTGGAGATGCTCCTCGACTCCCAACATCAGCAGGGCTTCGTCGGCAATGCAAAGCGCATGCTGGGGCAGATGGGTGCTGAACAGGATGGCGTGCCGCCCATCCGCGCGCAGTTGGTGGAGAACCGACAGCAGCAGCGCTTGGTTGGCGAGGTCCAGCGCCGAGGCCGGCTCGTCGAGGATCAGCACCTCCGCGCCAGTGACCAGCGCGCGGGCCAACATCACGATCTGCCGTTCGCCGCCCGACAGACGGTTGAAAAAGCGGTCGGCGAACCGCAACCCATCGACCTGGGCCAACGCGTGTTCGGCGGCCCGGTAGTCGGCCCGGCTCGGCGAGCCAAACAGACCGATCCGCCTCGCCCGCCCCATCACCACGACGTCAAGGCAACGATAGGGAACGCTGTCGCCGATCGACTGCGCGACGTAACCGATCTCCTTTGGGGCGCTCCGCTCCCCTTCGGCCAGCGGCAGCAGACCGGCCAGCGCGCGGATCAACGTGGTCTTCCCCCGTCCGTTGGGGCCAAGCACCGCCAGACAACGCCCCGGGCCAAGCTGAAGATCAAGACGGCGGAAAATCCAGCGCTCGCCGCGCCTCACTCCGGCGCCGTTCAGGCCGATCATTCGCCCATCTCCTGTTTCTGCCGTTGCCGCAACAGCAGCGCGAAGATTGGGGCGCCGACGATGGCCGTCAGCACCCCCAGCGGGATTTCCGCCGTGGTCGCCGTGCGGGCGATGGTGTCGATCAGCAGCAGATAGGCCCCGCCCATCAAGGCCGAAGCCGGAATCAAGATCCTATGGTCGGATCCGACCAACAGCCGGGCGAAATGCGGAACCACCAGCCCAACCCAGCCGATCACCCCAGAAAAGGAGACCACCGTCGCTTCGACCAGCGCCACCGCCGCAAAAATCAGCCAACGGTCGCGCTCCACCCGCACGCCCAACATGCGGGCGTCATCCTCGCCCAACGACAGCAGGTTGATGCGAAAGCGCATGGCCCAGATGACCAGCCCCCCGGCCAGGATCACCGGCGCCGCCAGCAGCGTCTGGCGCCACCCGGCGGCGGCGAAGCTGCCCATCAGCCAGAACACGATGGCGGGAAGCGAGCTGTCGGGATCGGCCAGGAATTGGGCCATCGACACCAGCGCGCTGAACAAGGCCGAGACGACGACGCCGGTCAGCACCACGGTGACGACGCCGCTGCGCCCGTCGATGCGGGCCAGAAGCCCGACCAGCAGCAAGGCGGCGGCGCCAGCCAGAAAGGACAGCCCGACCAGCCCGGCCCCCGACACGCCCAGCAAGATCGCCACGGCTCCGCCAAGCGACGCGCCCGACGACACGCCGAGAATGTGCGGCGACACCAGCGGATTGCGGAACACCCCCTGAAGGGCCGCCCCGCACAGGGCCAAACCGGCGCCGCAGGCCGCAGCCATCAGCACGCGCGGCATCCGCACCAGCAGGACAATCCGTTCCTGCAACGAACTCCAGTCGGCTTCCAGCCCGCCCGGCAGAATCTGCGCCGCGATGATGCGCAGCGCGGTTCCCGGCGCGACGGAGAAACGACCGGCGCACAGCGCGACCACCATCATCGCCACCAGCGCCGCAGCCATCGCAACCAACAGCCAGGAACGGTTGGTCGCGGCGGCGTGGGCGGTGGCGCCATCCCGAAAATCAGCGGCTGACGATGCGGTCATAATTCAGCGCCCCCTGATTGATCTCGGGCAGCAGCAGATGGTCGATCTCCGCCTCGGATGGTTCCCGGCCATAGACCAGCGCGATGCCCCATCGGATCTCGCCCCGCAGATCGTATGTTTGGGCGTCCGGGGCGAACAGCTTGGCCAACCACAGCCAGAACAGCGGATTTTCGGCGTTCGGCGGCTCCCAACGAAAGGCGCCGACGGGCGCCTTGTAGACCCGCCTGGCCTTCGCGGCGGCGGTGCTGGACAGCAGGGGATCCGCATAGACGTCGGTCGGGTTCAAATCGCGGTTGGCGCTGTTCAGCAGGATGATTTGGGGATCCCAGATCATGATCTGCTCGGCGGTGACGGTGATGGAGCCAGCCCGCTCAGCGGCGACATTCCGGCCACCGGCGACGGTCATGGCGAAATCGGTTGGCGTCCCTGTTCCGGTCGCCACCAGATGGCCAGCCATCCGCGACAGAAACAACACGGTTGGCCCGCCGCTGGCGGCATGATCGGGACGGGCGATGCGCCCAAGGACGTCATCCCGCCAGGCGACCAACGCCTCCCCCCGCTCCGGTTGGCCGATCAGATCGGCCATCAGGCGGATGTTGCGGCGCGTGGCGTCCTCGTCACCATAGACGATCAGCGCGGTTTTCAGCCCAGCCTCGACCAGCGGCGACACCACCTGAGGCCCCAGTTCACCCCGTTGCAGCACAAGGTCGGGTTCCAGGGCCGCGATGGCCTCAACATTCGGCATGAAGGCCGATTTTCCAGCGCTGAGCAGCGAGGCTGGCACGTCGTTCAAGCGTGGAAACAACCTGCCGAGCAGGCCGGATTTCGCCACCTCGCGCACCGTCTGGTGCATGCCGACAAGACGGTCGGCCGAACGGTCGACGGCGACCAGCGTCGGAGCCGAGGGGGCGGGCAACGCCACCACCCGCTCCACCGGCTTGGACAAGACGATTTCGGCGCCGGTCAGATCCTTCGTCCGCACACCCGCCGCCCCGGCAAGCTGCGGCAGAAGCGCCAAAACAAAGGCGGCGGCGGCAATCATCCTCGCCATCAGAAGCGAACCTTGGTTTGGAAGACCGCCTGCAACGGCTCCCCAACCGCGACGCCGAGATTGTTGACCGCCGAGGTGTAGTATGTCTTGTCGAAGATGTTCTTAACATTGACTTGGAAGCTGACCGGCGTGCCATGCAATTCGGTGTCATAGGAGGCGAAGGCGTCGGCCACCACATAGGCGGGCATGTAGAAGCTGTTCGCGGCGTCCCCCGCCCGCTTGCCAGCGTAGCGGGCGCCGCCGCCGATCCGCAAAGCCGTACCGCCCATCACCGATCCAAAATCATGCGTCACGAACAGCGAAGCGGTGCTGCGGGCGACGTTGGCCAAACGGTTCCCCTTGTTGGCGGGATCGTCGGTGACTTGCGCGTTCAACAGGCTGTAGCTGCCGATGACGCTCCACCCCGGCGCGACGTCGCCAGCGACGTCCAGCTCAAAACCGCGCGACCGAACCGCGCCGGCGGTGCGGTTCACCGTGAGGCCGTTGACCACTTCCGAATAGAGCACGTTGCGCTTGCGCAGGTCGAAGAGGGCGGCTGTGGCGGTCAGGCCGCGCGCCAACTCGACCTTTGCGCCGACCTCGTAGGCGTCGCCCTCCTCCGGCGGCAGGGCGCCGATGTAGCTGGAGATTGAGGAGTTCGGCCGGAAGCTTTGGCTCCAACTGGCATAAATGGACGCGTCCGGCGTGACTTTGTAGACGGCGCCGACGCGCGGCACGAGCTTGCCGTCCTGCACGTTGGTGTTGACGTTGAAGGGGCGGCCTCGACCGGCGAACTGATCGTAATGCTGATAACGCAGACCGGCCAGCGCGATCCAACGATCACCCAACTCCACAGAATCCTGGACATAGACCGAGGAGGTTTCCAGCCGTTCGGTCTGGTCGCTGTCGCTCGCCACCACATTGCGGCTGGGCGCGAGACGGCCATAGACCGGGTTGTAAATGTTGAAGGCCGTCGACGTCGAACCACGGATCAAGTCCGTGCGCAGCGTGTCGCTGTGGTCATAAGAGGCGCCGAACAACAACTGATGACGCAGCCCGGCGAATTCGGCCTTGCCGGTGACGTCCGCCCGCAAGGCATGGACGTCCACATTGGAATCCTGGGTGGCGTCGGCACGCCGGGTCAACGCTCCGGTTCGGGCGTTGTAGGCGGTGACACGCGCTTGATCGTCCTTGTACCAGTTGTGGCTGTAGGCGTAGTTGACGCTGACCGCCCAGTTGGAATCAATCTTGTGATTGACGCCGATACGGGCAAGCTGCGTGAAGCCGCTGGTCACGTTGTAAGGTTCATCGAAGCGCTCGCGCCGCGACACCGGAACCGCTTTGCCCGTGCTGGCGTCAAAGATCGTGCCGCGATCAAAGGGGACCTGATACCGGGTGTATTCGTAACCGAGGGTGACGGTGGTGTCTTCGCCGTACCAAGCCAGCGAGGGGGCGACCGTTTTCTGCCGGATGCGCCCGAATTCGCGCCAATAGGCGGTGTCCTGAAGGTCGCCGACAAAGCGGTAGGCGAGATTTGAGCCGGTCGCCAGCGGCCCGGTCACGTCAACCTGCCCGCCCCCACCGCCAAAGCTGCTGACCCAGGCCGCAGCCTCGCCATGTTGGGTCAGTTCCGGCATTTTGCTGACGACATTCACCAGGCCACCGGGATCGAGGATGCCGTAGAGGGTCGAGGCTGGCCCCTTCAGCACCTCGACACGGTCGGCGCCAGCGGTGAAGCTGCGCGGCATCGCCGTCCGAAGTCCGTCGCGCATGGTCGAGCCATCGCGGTTGTCCCCGAAACCACGTTTCATAAAGGCGTCCTGGGTGCCGCCCAGCGTGTTGCCTTGGGTGACGCCGCTGACGTTCGTCAGCGCTTCATCCAGCGTCCGAACAGCTTGATCTTTGAGGACGGGCGCGGCCACCACGCTGACCGCCTGCGGCACGTCGAGCAACGGGGTGTCGGCGCCGGTCGCCAGGGAGGACCGCTTTGGCTGATAGCCCACGGTTGGGGCCACGCCGTCACCAATCAGAGTCACCGGCCCAAGCAGCAGCGGCGCGGGGGTGGGGCCTGTCGCCTCCTCCGCCAACGCGGCGGTCGAAGCCATAGTCACCGCACAGGCGAGACACGCCAGCGTCTTCATTCTCTTCACACCTTTTGCCGGGCGCTGCTGGTGGTGTTTCCTTCGCGACACAGTTCGACGCCTTTCTTTCGCACTAACGACAAAGGGTTAATGCGAAGACGGTACAGAAGCCGACGTTGTGATGCAACTGCGTATAATTCGCATTCTAAGAGTCCGACTCAGAATCGGTTAGGTTGCTGAAGTTCGAGTGATTCGTCGCGAGAGT
>Ga0066602_10000467_pt1 | contig 32883 bp, 9 predicted proteins | sample Higcelweek5metaG_FD_59481 | JGI IMG/M metagenome (GOLD analysis project Ga0066602, IMG submission 59481) | Freshwater pond sediment microbial communities from the University of Edinburgh, under environmental carbon perturbations - High... | ecosystem: Environmental > Aquatic > Freshwater > Pond...
ATTTGAACCCTGGACCACCTGTTTACAAAACAGGTGCTCTACCACTGAGCTAAGGTGGCCGGAGTCAAAAAGTATAAGAAACTTACTTTAACTTGGAAGCTTCTTTATGCATGGTGGCCTTACGACACACACTGCAATACTTATGAAGCTGAAGCTTCTCTGGAGTGTTCAATTTATTCCGTTCGGTCACATAACCGAAACTACCACATTCAGTACACTTTAAACCGAATGTTTGGCGAGGTCCTTTTTTTGCTTTTGCCATGAAATGATTTCCTTCTAAATCAAGATACGGGCGTTATTGTATCACAACAAGCTGGCTGCCAATACCCCAAGTATCACCAGCATTCCTCCCGTAGTCACAAAGAGCAAACCCGGAAGTGGATTTCCTGCTTTGGGAATCGTAGTAGGAATTGGCGTAGCTGAAGTTACTGGTTTTGTAGTTGGGGTCGTCGTTGGCTTTGGTGAGGGACAATTACAGCTCTCTTCTCCAGAGCATGATGACTTTCGGCAACGACGGCTGTTGGGCTCACACACCAATCCATCAGTACAGCCGCTATCTGAAGCCTGTACGTTTGGATTACATTCCTTGTTACAGGTATCCACCTTACAGGTACAATCCTCACGATCTGAACAAGCGGGTTTTCGGCAACGACGGCTGTTGGGCTCACAGGTATAGCCATCAGCACAACCTGTATCAGCTGAATTTGGATTACATTCAATGTTGCATTTCTCTGGCACCGGAGTTGGTGAAGCGGAAGTACAAACGCAATCACTATCAGCAGCACAAGACGGGTTTACACACTTTTTTGCGCCATCCACACTCTGACACGATAAGCCACTACTACACTCAGAATCAACACTACATGTTGTTCCACAACTGGACGTTTTTAAGGTAAATGACATCACACAGGCTGCCCCACTTACGGTGGTGGGTGTTGGTGATGCGTCAGCTGCTTTTGGCTTACTAGAAGGGGCAGTAGGTGCTACTGGCACGGTAGCTAGTTGTTTTAACCGCACTACCGTCACGATCATGACCGCCACCAATACCAAAATGGCACCCGTTGCTAACAATAATGTTCGTGTCTTGTGTTGTTTCATATTTATTGCGCAATGCCCCAATCACTACAGGTAGTCCCATCAGCTTTACACACCCGACAGGCTACTTTGTATGCACCTGCTTTTGCAAATGTGACGGCATCTGATTTCAATTTGTTTGCGGTACTGGTAGGAATCGACACAGGCGTACCACCATCAATGGTGTATTGGAATTGAGCTGACACCGCTCCACCAGATCCCGCACAAGTGAATGACACAGGTGCTCCAATGGCAATCTTGGCCGATTCCGTACTCGCCGTCACCCCCGTACATGCAAAGACGGGAACAGGCGTAGGAATCGGCGTCGCTTTCGGATCAGGATTTTTCGCTCCACAAATCTCCGACTGACAGTTCCCTGTTCCTCCACACAACGCATTACAATCTTTTGCACCTGCACCCACTACCCAAGTCCCACTGCCACAATTACATCGAGAAAAACCTAAAAGCGTACAGGAGACTTTTTGGCCTGATCCATTTACACAAGCATCAAATCCTCCAGTAATATCTGGTGTACAAATATCCCCATCTGTACTCTGTCCGGAAACTGAGAGGTATCCCCCTTCCACAATCGCACAATTTGTATTCTTAAATGAACCATCACTTTGTTGTTCGCAATATTTTGCCCAAGAAGTAGTTGTCATGTAATCCTTAATACATGTTCCATGTGTTGTATCGTACTCTTTGCATGCACACTTCCCCGTTTCATCAAACTTACCACAAATTTCTCGCTCGACATCCATTCCTTGCCTCACTGCTGTATTCATAACAGTTGTAAAATTACCTGAACTATCAGTTTTTATTCCTCGTTGCTCCAACATTGAGTTTAGTACAGCTAAATGAGTTGAGTTTGTTTTATCAATCTTCTGCCAAGAAACTGTACTTGTCGCTCCATTCGAAACAATAACGGGGATATACGCTTCTCCACTACCTGTCTTGCAGCAGCCCCAATTACATCCATACGAATCAGAAGAACATTTGTAATCTCCAGAATAATTGTATGCCGTAGCCGCTGGTTTTGAGCAATCATCTCTGCCACACATCGCTTGATTAGATTTGGCTACCGCTGCACAATCATCATGACAAATGGAACATCCATGACCATCGGTATATGTCCCACACGAACATGCTTTGCCAGATTGACTTGGACAACTTGCTTGATTATCAGCCTCATCCTCAGCATCGTGAACTTGCGCACGCTCATCCTCATCAGCCCATGTCCGACGTGCTGACTCGTACGCCTCATCATCTCCACACTCGGTCCCTCCATTGCCATCAGGCCAGCACTTTGCTTGACTTCGATTCTCCTGAGATTGATTCATGTACTTCACTCCAACCACCCCACCAACCCCCATGAGCACTACCAACACTGCCGCCAAAGCCATCTTGGTCACTGCACCACTTCGTTTCTTTGGCTTCGGAGCTACAGGACCCAAATCATTCAACATTGCTTTGGCTTTTTGCTCCAAATCTTTGGACTCCACCGGTCGAATCACATCCGTCTTTTGCTCATTCAATTTCGGTAACACTGTATTTAGCGTTTCTGCTCGTGGAATGGGCATGGGTTCAGTAGCAGAAACGGAATCAGTAGGAACAGGATCAATTTTTGGAGTTAAATCGCTCAAATCATCCAGGGGTGACACAGGCATGGCAAAATCACCTGATTCAGCCACATACTTTGCCGCATCGGCATCAGAAATGGGATGTTCAGTCACCCCCACCGACAATTTGGGCGGAACAGGTACTTCAGGCGCCTTCACCTCTGGAACCACCTCCACCTTATCCATCTCTGCCGCTGCTTGACTCACCAAATCTTGAGCCGCTGCCTCTGTGGCCGACGTCAATGAATCGAGGTTATCGAGTGGTGATGTGAGTTGAGTTTGATTATCAGACATAAGAATTCATACCAAAAAGCCGAGAGAAAGACAACTTCTCCCTACTACCATCAAACCTGATTTTGACCACTAAGTCAATCGGAAAGTGAACAATATACATATAAGTATATTGTTTGAAATACTCACGAAGTCAGCGAGACCACATCTCTTCTTGGATGTAGGTCCCCAGTCACCGGAATAGGATAAATCAATTGTCGGTAGGGATCTGCAATTTGAATCAACTGTCCATCGCACTGAATCCGAGCCATCGTATCATTTGGAATGTGTCGATGCCCAATGACCCATCTGACCAAATCTGGTCGTAATCCAAAAGCCAGAGCTGAATCAACAATATTTCGATATATAACTGCTTCCTCCTTATAATGATTTTTTCCTCGATTGACTAAAACATTGTCCACCCATGTCAATGCGTTCATTACCCATTCAGTCACCGGTTTGTGTTCAACATCACTTGGATTAATTACTTCACCTGGTGCGGTATGACTAAAAAATACTGCGCTTCCATCCGCACGCTTTAGTAGTGCCAACACAGGCAATTGAGTTTCAAACTGATGCCAAGAATCGACTAATCCTCCGGAAAACTGTTGCCGCATTTGATCCCGTAGAATCTGACTTTGCTTAATGTCTCCTTTAATTAGCTCATCGTTCATAATGTCATCATGGTTTCCACGCAAATAGTGAAAATGATCGGAAAAACGAGATTTCAATGCCATGATCATCTGCATAGTATTCACTGAGCGGACCAATTCCTGACGGTAATCCCCTTTCCAGTGATCAGGATTTTCCGAATGTATCCCATCCCCCAAACACACCACATTCACCTTACCTTGCTCTAATAGATCAATCACCCGTTGACCATCCAACTGATAATCCAGGAAATTTGCTACATATTCCTGATCAGCATGGATATCAGGCACAACAATAGTCGGGACCGTTGAATCCAACATCACCACACTGGAACGTTCTGCTCGCAATGTTTCGGTAACATTCATGAGCGTTCTGATCACTGATGCTCCCCCAATCTCTTGAGACGTCTCCAATCGATCGATATATGATCCAAAGTCTTTGGCAGTCATCGATCGGAAAGAATTTGATGGGTACACAATCTGTTCAACCGATGTCGTAGCATCATTTTCCTGTACAGACACTTCCGGTTTCACACCCCCAAGAAATACCTGTTTTACTTTCTGAAACCAAGATTCCTGTTCGCAACTCATTCCACCTATTCTACTCTTCAAGTCTAGTTACCCTTTGCCTGATACGATTCCAACAACGTTTCAATCTTTTCTAACTGATCCATATTCTGTACATCTAACCTCATCTTATAATCTCCTGCTACGTGGACATACGTCGTATACTCCCACCAAGTAGCCATTTTAATCGCATTCGGTGATAATTCTGACAATAACGCAATTAGATTTGGTCCGTGATACCACATACCAGTGATGCTTACAACGGAATCAGAAAGTGGGTCGTTATGTTTACTAAAATCTGTATATGAAAATGGGACATTCTCAAGACTAAAGTGAGGATTTAACTGATCCAATATATAGCTCCGAAACCAGGGAATTTGAACTTCTCCCGGTTCTGATTCATGATTATTATTTCCCCGTACCAACCATTTAAAAAAACCTGTCCAATCCCACAAGGCTTGATTTAAATTACCGTTATTATTTTCCAAAAACAGGGCTATCAGCTCAGGTTCGGTAATTTTTTGCTTCCCTTGTACTGCAAGATACTCAGTTATTTGCACTTGAATATCACTATAGTACTCATCAATAATTTTTGTACGATCTTCCGTAGTTTGCCATGCAGTCAGCGATCCCAACCGAGTGTTGCTGTAAGCTACATTGCTGTTACCAGCTTCACCTATTCGCCCCACAATATATTCAGGCAACCGGCCAATCAGCAATAGCTCAAGAGGATCTATTTCTTCTTTTGATGTTTTCCCGTCCTGAATTATGTACCATAATCGCTCAAACGGGTATTCACCAACATAAGGTTTTAGATCCAAATCTTTGTACTCAGTTCGATTATCCAGATCTTCTTGGGTGAATGGTGTGGTTGCAATTTTATACCAAGATTCATCACTTAAGTACGAGTCTGATCGTTTCCACACCACCGGGATATCGGGATGCTTAGATTGAAATAGCTGAATACCATCCTGAAGTTTGTCGTAATACGAAACATAATGCTCATTGGTTGTTTGACCAGTAATTTTCATAAAGTGCTCATCGTCAATTCCGCCCTGATCCTGTTGTTCTGTGACATGCACTACCGTATCTGTCATTGCGCTTAAAATAGGAACATTGCCTGTGGTTCCTGGTAGCATACTCCATAACATTCCCAACGCCACTGCCGTTGTTGCTGCTGTATGTACTATAAAATTACGCTGTGAAGTTTTACCTGTTTGAATCCCTTTACTAAACACATTCCAAAAAAGATCTTTTACCCTCTCGTCCACATTCGCCACACCTTTCTTCCATTCAACCATTCGTGAACCGCCCCATCCTTTTTCCACTGCTTTTTCCAAACCCCAACGAACCACCTTCAGACTCAACACGCCTGCCGCCCCAATCCCCGCTCCGATTGACACCCCCAACCCAATTGCCTGCCCAACTACTGGTAAACTCACTCCCATTCCTGCTCCCATCCCCATCGCCATCACCGGACTAAACCCACCCAAAGTAACCACTTTGTTTTCTCCTTTAGTTGACGTGACCCCGTTTGCATTTCTTCCCACAAGCTTTGAAAAAAACGAAAGAATTGAGTTTCCAACTGCATACTCCCACTGAGAAAGCGCATTCGCTTTCTCTTCGATATAAGCCATCTTTACCCTAAGATCAAATTGAACAGCATCATACCATGCCTCCATCAGTACATCCCTTCGATTCGCAGACTCATCAACAAAATTGGCAACATTTTTCACTATCTTCATAAATCCCCTACCTGTAGCCAGTATCATCCCAGGCGCATTGGTATAGTGGGAAGCAATAAGTACAACCGCAGCCACCCCTTGACCAAATAGCATACCTGGAACCGGATTATCCATATGGTCATGAATGCCAAACAAAGATATCCAACCCAATGAATGAATTGCTTTAACAAAAACTGTTGGTGTGAGTGATAGCCAAAAACTCATTTCTTCAGAAATCTGTACTTCCTTACCATGCATAATTCTCTCTTTGATGAAGGGAGTTTTTAAGCCTTCATTAATAAGAAAAAACATCATTCTCAATGCCAAGTGACCTGCAGAAATCTCCAAAATATCACCAATATTATCAAGGGCCAACGCTAAAACAGGTTGAGTCTGTGGATCGGGTAAATCGCTCACCTGCCACTGTTGCAAATTATGCTTTGATGGATAAAGCATTTGGTCATGTAGAATTTCCAACGATATCATGAGAGAACCAGTAACATATTCAAAAAATCTAGGTATAACACCTTTAAAAAAGAGAAAATCCCCCATCTTTACCCACCACCCATCCACATTCACCGCCACCCTGTTCACATCCTGAATAAATGCATTATCTGGTACTTTCTTAGCAATCTGATCTACGATAAATCTGAAGGTTTTTGTTGCTACCCATGCAATAGCCACTACCCCCAATGCTGATGCAACCTTTTCTGCAAACGCCACTTCTACTGAAATCCCCATCCCCATTGCTGCCATCACCGGGCTAAACCCACCCAAAGAAGTGGTTTGATTATTGGCATCAACAGAGGTGTTCGTTGCTCCTGTTTGATTCAAGGAGGGTTGGGTAGGTATAGGCTGCAACAACTGTAATCCATCTTTAGATGGTAGATAAAACTCATTCACTTCACTCCTGTCGATTTTTTTGGCAACGACTGAATCCAAAAACTGGAACTCTGGAGCAACTGGTGGTACTACTCCAAAACGCCTATATATCTCTCGTATCCGCAAAATGTATACTCGATCTTTACCCGTAAAATGATTATCTATCCATTCGTCAAGATAAACGTCAGCCTCTAAAAAATTAAAATAATAATGGGTGAAAAATATCAACGCCTCAGCGGGACTGTCAAACACTGCAGCACAATATCGCGCAAACAACTTCTCAAAATCATTGAAAGTAAAAATATTCTCTGCGTAAACTGAAAGAGAATAACTATTCCTCCATTCACCTCCTAAAATTTGAGTCCATGGTCCATGACCAACCGATATATCTGCCCAATCGAATGGTACGACTTGAGTGGCGCGATAGGCGTTTGAATCAATTAGGTATGAATATCTACCCCTATTACTTCTACTCTCTAGTGCTTTCACTCCTGCAAACACAAATCGAGTATTGCCAATCTCATCGTCAATATCTCCACTATGAACACCTTTTTCATCTAACGTTTTTGGACTTTTCAAAACTACATTTTTATCCATATTTCCAGATGTGATATCTGTACCAGAAACATGAATAATTTGTGAAAAAATTCCGATCGTGTTAAAAAAATCATTAAATTCTTGTTGCCTTTTATCTAAACTCTTAACGTTATGACTTGGGGAGAAAAAATCATTTATCCCACTAATTGCCCGCTGATAATTAGACGATAAAACTTTAGGATTACGTTCTTGAATTTTCTGAATAGCTGCATTTCTATCCGAACTTAATGAACGTATATACCATTGATCTGGAGTTGATTGCATTTCTTCATCATTATTTTTCATAATTCCACTTATCCAATCTTTCACCCCCTCAAACAACCAGGCAGGTTTTGTCCCATTCTCCCTCGCTTCGGGATGTTTACTGTAAATATATTTCACTGACCAATTCTCAAACATTTGCGCATTAAAGAATGGAAGTATCGACCCACCAATCAACCCCGCCGGACTAAACCCACCCAACATCACTATCTCTTTTGTTGTACTTTCATTAGTCATGGAGTATATCCGTTCCCCCAACGCGTCAATCCACTCACTTTGTTGTGAGGCAAAACGTAATTCTGCATTTTTATCATCAAAAATAAACAATGTTCTTAAGCCGGGATAGCTACTTGCATCGACCTTGTAAAACATAAGTAATAATTCATAGAATGTTGATACGGGTAGATTTGACAATTCGACCTGTTTTTGTATTGAAGAAACTACCCCATCGATACCATAGCCACGAGACTTAATATATGAACCAATCGGATCGCCATCAACCAATGCTTCCGCGAGATCAATATCTGTTTTGCCATATCCCAATTTTGTCATCTCATCCCGCATGATCTGAACCGTAACCGCATGCGATCCTGTTTTCCCATCTCCAATACCATCAATGTAAGGTTTACCGATGTCATGGAACATGAGAATTATTCGGAACAAATTTGGATCAATTCCCCCAGGAAGTGGTTTTCCAGCAAAATAAGTGTCAAATTTATCGAGTACCATCTGCGTGTGTTGCTCGAGAGAATACCCCTCAATCACACCCGTTGGAGCAGCAAATCGCTGCGCGAGTAATTTATCTTGTTTTAAAGTTGAAATATCAATCTTTGCACCTTCAGCCTGAAGTAAGATCTTCTCCATAACCGTCACTCTTGGATCATTCTTTGTCTTTAAAGTATCCCATTTATAATCCATAATCACTTTTCTCTCGTTCTCTCTAATCCCAATAAGCCAAAGTGCCTGACTCATATCAATTATTTCCTGCTTCGAATTAAACTCATGACTAAGATCATCACATGTTTGTTGATCTTCTATTAACCCACGTAAATCATAGAGTAAGGCAGCGACACGCACTGTTCGCACTTCTTCAAAGTTAAGGTTGATGGTATTAAGTCTATTAATGCGATCAACTGTACGACGAACTGCATCAGCGCCTAACTGACTTAAAAATCCAGTTTTCCCAGACTTAAATATATCCTCCACAGCAACAGCAAATTCTTGATCAGTTCCTGAATAGTACACTGTATTGAATATTCGCTGATCAGCCTGAAGTTCGCTCATATATTTGTTAGCCAAATTATCCCATTCCGATTGAGCTGACAAACGAGGATCGATCTCAACCTGCCAATGACCAGAATAGCTTGAAAATGATAATGTTTTCCTATTTACCGGTATTGCTTTTCTTAACGCTGGGACAAGATATCCAGAATCGTTTTGCTTGACAAGAAACATACGAGTAAAAAAAGCTTCGGTCAATTCTTGATAATATCGATTTGTACTCACACGCTCATCGCCATAACCTAATGGTCTTGGACTCGATATAACAATCACCCGAGATTCAACCCACTGGTCAATTTGGCTATCTGATAAGCCAACCAACGGAGCTAAGATAACTGCTCCCCGCTTATGTTCAGCCAGCATATTGTTAAAATTATTCAACTCATTTCGTGTAATAAAAATAAAATAAGGAACGTCATCCATCAAACTAACCGTATTGATATCATCATCCGGATTCCGATTAAGGATGGGCAAATCACTAAGCATCCGGCCAGTTCCAAAGGAATTATGTTCAACTAACCAACGATAAGGGAAAAGAAAAGCCGCACGCTCTTGATCTAGACTATAACCGAAGATGTCGGCAACAAAAACACCCGGCTCATAAGCAGCAACAGTTTTTTGTAACTCTTTCCCATTTTTCAGAACTGTATATTTATCCGCTAACAAACCTTGTTCTAAAGCCGATTGATACGCTCCCAACGAATGAAACAGTCCAAGATTTGGGATCTGCGTTGTTGATGTTTGTTGAATTAATTCAGCATCAAATATTCTTTCAAATTGTTGAATGTCAGGATAAAAAAGTGAGTCTTTAAGAGTTCCTGAATCGAGCAGATTTACGCTTACGGCCTTACTCAAATAGCTTTGCCATATCTGGATTGAATCTACCGTCGGGATGTCACCAGTAGTTATTCGGTATGCACCACGCTCAGTTTTCAAATAAGAAACTGGAATCCGGAGAACACCTATATTCTGAAGTTGATGAATAATGGCCATCGCCTCACCAAACGACCCAGAATTAGATAATTGCATCACTTTATCCAACCTTGAAGATACCTCAACTAATCGTTCACTAATAATTCCTCGAGTTTCCTCATCTAAAGGTAATTGATTTATAACGGGCAACTTTGTGGTATCAACTATATTTGGGTTATTTGGATCAATCTCAGTTGTGAACCATCGTCGTTGAACATAATCAGTGAGCATTTCCACCCCATATTTTGATCCATCAAAATGGGACAATGAAAAGAATTCATCATTTTTCTTCAACATACCCAGGGCCGTCAACCACTCTTTGCGGGAGAGATAATCCAGTTGCTTAATGTTGTTTGCTTCAATTAACTTTCCTAAGAACCTAGTTATTTCGTTTTGTTCAAAACCCAATTGAGTTACATTTTGAATAAACGAACGAATCCCCTCAACTCGATCATTGATGTCATACACTCCATCTTCAGATACTTTCGATTCATCAATCACAATTCCCATCTCATCCAAATCACTCTTTGCTGCCTGGTTCAACTGACTCGTTTCAAAAACTGAAGTTTTTATCTTTTGATTCTCAACTGATTCAACATCCCCTTTTCTCAATAATTCATTCGCCTGACTCTTCGCATTCACCCAATTTATTGGTCCCCACACCCACTCATCCACATTCACTGCCGTCCTATTCAAATTCTGAATAGATACATTATCAGGAACTTTCTTCGCTATCTGACCTACAATAAATCGAAACACTTTCGTCATAATCCATGGTGAAGCAACTGCTACAACAGCAGGTAACACACTCTGTAATGCGGTCGCTCCCACTCCCATTCCCATCCCCATCATCGCCATCACCGGACTAAACCCACCCAAAGTGGTTGTCTGTTGCGACGTATTCACTGTACTCTTCACACTAGCCTGGGGTAAATTCTCTTCAAACGAGGTTTTTGATATATTTTCAAGTTCACTAAATTTACCTTCAATCTCAGGAGAATAACCCAATTTACCGTTTTCACTATTGAATACAAATAAATCATCAAGGCTCCGTTGACCTCCCGCATCCTCTGTATACGCTGATGCATCAACCGACCAAAACAATTTCAGTATGGTGTATATGTCATCCCATGAATAACCAAGATCGTCAGAAATTCTTTGAATTCTCTCAACTGTTTCCTGCGTAGAAATCTGACCTTTGATGTATTCGCCAACAATGTCCTGATCAATAATTGTAGAGATCATTTCAATACGCGCGGGATTAATTCCTAGATTTTGCAACACAAATGGCAGGATGCGTTTTGTGTATTCATGCTGAACACTCGTTCCCAGATCGTCGACAATTCCCCAAGGTTTACCAATATCATGCAAGGCAAGTAATAACCTCATTTCTTCAATAGAGATAATATTGGATGAAAAACCTTTTGCAAAATACTTTTCAAATTGACCCATCACCATCTGGGTATGTTGACCCGTTGTATACCCCTCACTCACACCAGAACTCAGAGAATATAAATTTTCAAAAAATGGTGACTGAGACAATGATTGAATAAGTTTCTCACTTGAATACGCTTGAGAATTCGAGATTTCATTAATTACAGAATCTTGTAAATGGTACGTATTGTAATCATCTAACGAAAAAATCACATTACCATCAATATCAGTAACAGGAATATAGTATCCATTACTGGAAATCATGAAGTAAATATACTCGCGTGCCAGTCTTGATTTATCTGTATCATCCAATAATTGTTGCCCTAAAATTAAAGCGTCAATTTCCGTCGCTGGCATTCCACTTCGAATACCATAATGGCGTTCACCATGAAATGTATTTGATGGAAATAACTCATAATGCTGCGAATCATACTGTTTGTAGTCATTCTTATCTGTCAAATCAGTCCTGGCAAATTGACCTCTATCTCTAACCACAACAATGATTCCATCCGTGCGTGCGTAACTTTGAGCTATAGATAGTCCCACTGCCCCGGTAATACCCCCATCCAAATCACCTTTTGTTATCATGCTAAAATCCGCATCAAATGGGGTCATATCCGAATCAGCTGAAATACCTATAAATTCTCGTGACACCAAACCCTCGCTTAAAACAAATCGTAAAATGTTCGGCGACTGTATACCTTTCAGTAAATCTCCGTCTTTAAGTACAAGCTTATTCTCTTGAATATTCGCACCGTATTGATTTCGAATTGCAGCTTGTTGGCGCGTGTGCTCCATCCGTTGCAACACTTGGTCTAATGTCGTACACCCCAATGGTTTCGCATAAAGTTCTACTGCTTTATCGACAATACTTTCGCTTGTTGTTATACCCAAATCATTTTTTATTTGATTAATTCTCTCATCAATCGTTGTATTACTAACTGATGCATTCGCAACTTTTTTCGCGATAAATGAATTCTCGAATATTTTATCTAACCGATCCAGGAATTGGTGAAGTTTGATTTTCTCATTAGAAGACAGAGAACTAAAACCGACTGATTCATATTTACGTAATACCGACTCACCCTCCTTCAATGCCAAAAGATATGCTTTTAACGAATAATCTCCAGAATCGACAACGATACGTAAGTAGTCTTTGTACATTGTTTGCACAAGACGAGTTACGGCAATTTCTCTTTGTTTTGGAGACATATTTGATAAATATTCAACGGGATTATCTGTATCTACAATACTTACTCCCCTCAAGCCAAACATTTCAGTCAACAATGGGCTCAAGGTCGCTTGATATTTTCTGTTCTTCTCAATCATTTCCTTTTCTATCAACGTGAGCCCATCCTTGCCAGGAGTGGAATATATTATTTGAAAAATCTTAAATTTCTTTGCAAAAAGAGGTAAATTATTCTTCTCAAAAACTGCTCGAATTTTTTCCAAATCGCTCTCCGGATCATTACTATCTAATAAGATAGTAATGAGCTGACTACTCATCTTTCTTAATTCCAATGAGGTGGATGAATTTATCGATTGAAATAAACGATCAAATAACTTCATTTGATCAAGTACATTCTCTGACTGTTCGTTATTCTGAAGAGAGGATAAAAAATGTTCTTTTCCTAATTGGGGCAACGACATCCAAGACATCCAAAAGTCTCTATCTTTCTGATTAAAGGAGACCGGCATTTTATCAGACAGGATTGCTTGCAAAGCCCCCACGTCAGATTGAGCAACGAGCCAACTCACCAATTGTTCAGTTGGAATATTTTCGGTAAAGAAAGCATTTGTTAATTGCCTAATTCCCTCCTTCCCCACCGCTGTAATTCCCAATTCGGTAATTCCATTTTGTTGAATATCGGTATTATGAATATCAGCGCTATTTTTTATCAATAAATAATATTTCAATAATTGCTTGCTAGGTACAAAATGCATGTCTGTTACATATGTATTTAATAACTCATTCACTTTCTCTGCAGAATCAGTCTGAATGTTCAGAACCCCTAATCTGAGAAGGCTAGTTATCTTCCGTGTTAAATCAATCCGAACCGAATCGTTTAAGACAGAATGATCATTAATGAATCGACGAAGTGTAAAAAAGTATTGTTGTTTATAATGACCATTCCCCTGGCCTAAACTTAAAGTCTTCAATAATTCATTATTAACCTGGCGCAAATCGCTATTTGATACATTAAGAAATGAAATAATGTCATTTATTGGAATATATCTATCACTGCTTGATGAAATTACGTCGGAAATTATGTCATCTTGTATTTCTGGATTAAGATTTTTATCCAAAACATCAATTAGTACATTCATTTCCCGAATTCTATTTCCATCAAAGGAATCGTTGGATTTTAAATATTCGAAAACTGTATCAGGAGATAACTGTCTTTCAATTATTTTCATTAGGAGAGAATTTAATTCTTCCCCCTCTTGTTTCTTAAGTGATTCAACTCCCTGCAATGGATTATAATAATCACTCATCGCTTCGTTGAGCAGATCCACAATGACACCGTAAGTCATTGGTTGTTTCTTGTAGTAAGTAAGAATTTCTAAGAGAGAGTCAAGACAGATTTTGTAATCAGAATTTGACTCAATACGAAGCAATTGTTTGATTATATCTCCTACAGATTTTGTATTCCCCTTATACTGAATTAGAGTTTGAATTAATTCCATGATTTTTGATGAAGGATCGCGCAATCTATCCAATGAAATGTTGGAAACATTTGACCCATATATTGCTGACATGATCGCTGAGAGATAATTGTCAGGTATCAATGCTGTTTTTAAAGCCTGAATTGTGGTTTCAAATTCATGAACCATTACGGTAAACTGAGCAAAACTTGTATCTGCTTCAATGCCTTGCAGAACTTCATTGATTGATTCTTTTGAAACATGATATTGCTGTAACAGCTTTACAAATTCCATAATTGCCTGTTCGTAGGCAGAGGATTCGTTTAGAGAAGAATTCAACAGAATTTCCACAACATTCTGGCCAGAATCACTGAAGCTGGCAGAAAATTTCGCATAGGTGTCCAGTACTGATATAAACCGATCGCTTTGGGCTAATAATTGATCTAACTTTGAATCTACTGATATGTCAACATGTTCTTTAACGTCAGCCGCATCATAAAGAACATACCATAAATCGTACAATCTCTTCGTTTTGGTCGCGTACAGACGAACAATGCTTAAGCATTTACTTAATCTACTTTCAAAAACCACCTCATCTGAAGAATATTCAATCAATTTGAATAATATTGATACAAACTCAGAATTGGGTTTATCACCATATTTTTCCATTTCTGAAAAATATGACAAGATAATATTTATCGCCTTCACATCTGAGGTGGATTTTAGAACTATATAACGAAGTAATTTTATGTAATTTGATAAACTAAAATCTTTATCGTGTAATTTTATTGATTTAGTAAGTTGAATGTATTTTTCTCCATTGGTAATAATACTTGTAACGATTGGTAACATTTCATTTTTGTTAAGAGATGAAAAATTTGACAAAAAATCTACTATTTCCACATCTTCTTGCTTTATTACATCTATAAAAGCAATAAACTGATCTTTTGACAGAATCATTGTTGATAATTGCCACATAAAAACTACCGTATCTGCTGAAGTATCTGGAAATTGATTATTAATAGCATAATATGACGTCGCGATTTCCTCTTTTCGTGAATGGATCCCCTCCAATTGAGTGTCTGAAAAATTTTTCAAATATTGAAGATATACTGATGTTGGAATTTTTTGTACTTCAAAGTAGCGCACAATATCCAACAATGACTGACCCTGCTGTTCAGGGAAATCAGATTTAAGAACTTGATATTTATTCAAAGCAATATCTAACAGAGATTCTGATGGTGAATTAAACAGTATAAATTGTTCAAGTAAATGACGATAGGTTAAAGCCTTTGATAATCGTTCAAATGGATTTATCTCATTAACATATTGCCTGAAGAAATTTTCAATTGCGTATCTGTCCTCACTATTTTTCAAAAGCTGAATCACAGGTTGCAAAGAATCAAAATAGGTTTTTAAATTAACTGATGATTTTAACGCTCCAGTAATTATCTGCTCACGAGTATAATCCGCATCTATCTCATTCACATACTCCAGAAAAATGCGGAATAGTTGTTCATTGCTTAGAATTGCTTCAGTTCGTTGATTAATCTGGCTACCAAACGATGCCATTCTGTACAAGATAGATGAAATGTCAATTCTCTCTCCATAAGGAAGTAACAACTCAATAAATTTCGTCATCGAATCATTTGATCTCAAGAGAGTAATGAGGCTTGATAACGAATAAAATTTCTGATCTTCATATCGATTACCAACGTTATATTCTATACGATCTATCACATCACTAATCTGATCTTGATTTAATCCCTCACTCAAATATCGCTGAATTACAAATTGTGATAATACTTCATAATAACCTTTACTTAATTGACTCATACTTTCTAATAACGCATGTAGTTGATCTTCAGCTTTTGAGGTTTGTATCATTTGATTTTTGTTCTCTATAACCTCCCCTAAACGATTGATCGCTGATTCTATTCCGATAATTTTTTGATAATCATTTTCTGATAATGACCCCGTATTTTCTCTGAGATTCGTCATATATTCTGACGAATCAATAAGTAATGTTCCTGTTTGTTGAATAATTTGATTTTCCATGTGATGGCTATTAAACAGTTCTTTAACCACATCAATCTCTTGAATTATTTCTGGCGTAATCTCTGGTGATTCAATAATTAACTGTGCTAACTGATTTACTTTTAAAGCAAGAGAAGGACAACTTGAACACCCAGATACAGGAGCAGTTACCTCTGCAGCTAATTCAAATTGCTGGGAAACTTGATAATTTTCATTTTCAATTGCTTTACGATGTTTCTGAACATCAATGAGATAATCACTTTTCTTCTGGTCGATATGTTGTATCCGATATATCGACATCGTCCACATACTTCTCAAGCTTAGGTCTGTCTCCCGAATCCACTCCTTCACTATCCCCGGTATTGCTGGAATTGCCTGGATCCACCCCCGTATCACTGGTGTAGGAATCGTATTTACTGCTGAGAAGATGGGACCGAGTCCTTGCACTACACCCGTGATCGTCTGAATCACTGCGGGCAACACTCCTGTCCACCACATGCCAAATCCTATCGCTGCTACCCCCGCCAGTGGGGCAGATTGAAGTGTTCCATTTGTGTTTGTTGGATTAGTCTCTCTCGCCAATGTTTTGGACGTAGCCGTTTGTTGATCAGCTTCCTGAAAAATCTTGTATACGCTTGGTGCGCGATTTTCCATTGTGCTTGGTGAAGTTCGATACCATGCATACCCTTGGGCAAACGCTTCTCTTTGAATAGTTTCTGCGGAAGAATTTGAGTTGATATAATCACGAACATAGGCAGTAGGATCATCTGTAACTTGTGGTTTTTTTGACGTCGGTGAGCCAAAAATCTCTTCAATAAATTGGGTGAATAATGGTGAGTTGTCAATTTGACCGTCCTGAGACACTTGTTTTGCCAGGACATGCCCCATCTCGTGAGTCAAATTCGCCTTTTGAATTTCTTCTTGAGTTAAATCAATTCCATCCCGTTCAAAAATTGATAGTGTCTTATAGCTATCATTATAGTTAATAAATCCCACATCTGTTTTTGAGCCACCTCTGTCCGCCGATCCAAAATAACCGTCTGACTTATTTTCTGTCCATTGAAGGTTAATTTTGTCAGGGAGTGTAACTCCGGAAAGATAACGTGCTTCCTCAAGTATTTGGTTGATAAGTAACTGTTCTGCGTCACCACCACCATCCACTTGTACCTGTTTCGTATTATTAAATGATACATTCACTTGTTCTGCCTGCTTTCCAACAGCTTGGGCTGAAGGCTCATTCGCTCCAATAGATGATTTTGTCACCCCTTCACCAACATGGTCATTTGGATTTCCTTTTCGTAGTAAAGCAATTGCCGGAGCCGGACCAACCTTGTATTTCTTTTCAAATTCAGGGAATGTCATTTCCTCTATTCTGACCTGGCCATCTTCTATCACGGTCCCATCTGGTTGAAGATTGTAGTTTGAATCATCGACCAACAACTCACCATCACCGACCACACTCTCAACTTCCAATACTGTGACAATATGATTTTGACCAATACCATGTAAAACAACCAAATCTCCATCTCGAAAATCTTCTAGTTCTGGATTTTCCAATATGTGATAACCATTCTTTGAAATCACAACGCTACCATCATTACCCCTTGGTCGTGATCCATCTTTGTCAGTCAATTGCTTGGCATATGTAACCTCAAGACCATATATATCATCAATATCTCCATCTCTATTTCCTTCCGCATCAACAGATGTGTATTCGGATAATCCTGCTGCTTGAATCGCAGCAGCACGAGTCAAACAGGTAATTTCTTGATTTGTATCTACTAACCGTTGGTCATCTAAGAATGATAAAGCTTTCGTAAACGTATCTTTTTTTAATACAAACGCGTATTGAGTAAGTGATAAACGTTCTTGTACGTAAGTACTGATAAAAGTGTTTATTTTAAATTGAGGATCTTTCAAGGACTCAGCTTTATAGTCATTTAAAATATTTCCTAGAATAATGGCAAACTGTGATTGCTGAGTTCGGGCAGAATCAGCTGATACTTGTATTAACGAATTGGCTGAATAATAATTCTCAGCTGACTCACTTGGGATATTTGCCGAAGGATTTGTTTCAATTGTCGGAGCAGATTGTGGAACCTGAGTCACCTGAATTTGAGGTGTTGGCTGATATGCAGCCATCTGAGTTTGCACAATCTGGGCCACTTGTGTCTGAACTGCTGCGGGAACCGCAGTTTTCACCACAACTGCCGTCACTGGAGTTAATAAAATATTTATTCCAATAACTGCTGTCGTGATCGTCGATGCAATTGTTGCAAGTGTTAATGAAGTAATCGCCCCCACCCTATGTTTTAATAGCCACTCACCCACTTTTGTTATAATCGAAGTCGTCTTCCCACTTTGTTGTTGTCCCACCGTCTTGTTTTGCCGCACTGCAGCGGGAGGTCCATTTTGATTCGCATTCCCCGACTGATTATTTATCGCGGGTGCTCGCTGGGACGGTGCTGCCGACAGATTGACCGCCGGTGCACTCACCACCGGAGTACTCACTCTCGATTGCGCCGGAGTATTATGTACTTCCGGTTTAACATCATTCATCAAGTTGGGATAAAAATAACGATTTGTCAGCAGAGGTAAAAGCTCCTCAACCAATGCTTCCGGCCGATCCACTGGCGCATTGATTGGCTCAACCTCAATTCCAGCATCCTCAAACAAATTTTCACCAACATCCACACCATTCACAACTAAAGAAGTGCTACTAGTATTCGGATTCACTCCACCCTCACCCATTTCATTCATGTTGTTCAAAGCAGATTGTATAAGCAAAGCTTCACTCTCAAGTTCTGCAATAGACGCTTGGATATTCTTGTATAACGCATCAATACTACTCAAATTCTGCTGCATTCTTTCTTGGAGATCAAACGACCCAACTATTGCTCCACTTAATTTGAGATTGGCCCGAAATCGCACCATCTGGGTACTTAAATCGGCGGACAAAACATTCTTTGTTTCAATTTCATCCAAAACTGCTTCTATCGCTAACCGATGTTCCTCATACTCTCTTACAGAAATGTTGACTCCTTTTCTTGCTGTATACCTCTCCAAACGACCCGACAGCACATCATGCAATCTCCGAAGCATTCCCGAGATATCGATCAATGAATCTTGCACGTTCATCAATCCATCTTTTTGATTCTGAATAGCGTTGGTTTGGCTTAATGATTTCAATACTTCGTCTTCTATAATCTTTTGAATGTTTGAAGATTTCGCAATCAATACTTCCTCTCCCAACCAAATCTCTTTATTATTGGGATTAATCCAATACTGATAGTCTTTCTTTGTACCATTGGCACCGACGAATGTAATCGTTCCCTTATTCTGTTTCTTTGCCCCAGGTAATTTGAGTTCTTTTCCAGGATTTGCCCGATTTCCATTAATAATGACAGTTTGTCCAACTAATGAAGGATTAACTCGAAGTACATAATGACCACCCTGATCCATAGTAAAACGCACGTCAATATTGCCATCAATCAGATTTGACCAATCACTCACATCATCTCTATTTTTTTGAATACTCCAATTTACCTCTTGGGTTTGCTCCTCCACCAGATCAGTCACATCATTCTTTTCATCTAAAGGAGCTATTGACGACAGCTTGTCATCCAGCATACCCAGTAAGTCATCAATACTCAGATCCTCTGAAGGGGTTTCTGGTAATACTGGTTGAGCTGAAGGTTCTCCCACATTAGTCAGTGGTTCGTCAACAGGCTCTCCCGAAAGAGAGTTTAAAAAGTCAAGAAAATCAATGCCTGTGTTTGGTTGATTTTCTGATTCTCGAATGGCTTGTTCAATCTCCAACCGTTCTGCTTCCAGTCGAGCATCTTCTTCCTCTCTCAATTTCCTTTCTGTCTCTGCTTTGTCCCGAGCTTCCTGTGCTGCTTGATCAGCTTGTTTTTTCTTCTCTGCTTCATCCTGCGGGGATGGACTTGCGGGATTTTGGGCTGGTTGACTCGGATTCGATCGAGCTTCGATCTCATCACGAAGAGCATTGACCTCATCCACAGTCGACTGTTCATAGAGGCTCTTAAAGAATATCTCGAAATCTTGAGTTATCAGCGTAGCTGCTCCAACATTTTCCGCCGCCGTTTGTGCATGACGAAGTTCCTTAATTTTCTGGGTCAAAGATACAACTTGAGCCTTCGTCGTCGCATTTAGAATCGCTCCCCTATCTTGATTGATAATATCCACACTCATCACACGATTTCGTATTCTTGGCGAATATTCTTGCTCTATTTCTCTTAATGCTTCATCTTGAGCCTCCTTGAATACCTTACCTGGATTCAAGAAACGATAAATCTTGGTGCCCACAGATATCACATCCCCTATCGTTTCCGCAGACATGCGAACCCCATCATATATACCTATTACCGATAAGATTGGACCAGTAATGCAATTTACTCCGGGGATAAGTGACAATACTGTCAGTGGGGCAACAACAAGACCTCGGGTGATAAACCACTTTACGGTGCGTTTAAACTCTTTCATATTTCCAATCGCCTTCAATGTTGGCCGAGCATTAAGCCATCCCAACAGCCCATCATCTTTTGCAAAAAACGCTTGTAATTTACCTTGTGGTGTACTCAGAAGTGCCTGCCGCTCGGCCTCTTCTTGTGCTTTCTTTTCCTCTTCAGCCAACCGACGCACTTCTTTTCTATTCTCATTCCACTCTCCAAATCCAGATCTGAATAACAAATCCAGTCGTATCACGCTGTTTATATCAAACGCCGTCTCCTGAACCATGCGGAATACATCGTGTGTAAAAATCGCCCAGAAAACACCCTGCGCAAGAAACTCAGCCGCAGGACCACCCGTCATATGCGTGTACATTATCCCAAAAGCTACTCTGCTAACTACAAATGTTGCTGTTGCCCAATTAGCTTTACTATTTTTGAACTTTAATGACGGGACACTGTTTACTAAATACAATAAACCACTCGTATTCCGTGATGCATAGAAAGCCGTTCGTAATCCAGACAATACGGTCTTACCCATCTCTTCTGGTGACTGATGGAAAAATGCTGAAATATTTCCGGGAATACTCCGAACAACTCCAAATATCCGCACTGGAATCGATTTGATTGTATCAACCACCCGCTGGGCACGGGCAACAATATTTCCCGGAATCGCTTTCGTCCTTTCCCCAAATTGTTGGAGCTGATCACGATATTCATCCGGATACTCATGAACATCTGAAATATCTGGTAGATGTAATCGGTTATCTGCATAGATAAGAATTTCTGTAAATAAACGACTCAGATCATGCACAAGAATACCTGCTCCCACCAAACCATACACTTCCAAAGCGGGGTGTGAAGCATTCATGAAAACATACATATACGCACCTCTACTCACCAACCACATCACAGTCGTTATGGCAGCATCTTTAAATGATTTACCTGTAAACGGAATTCCGTTAAAGAACTTGAAGATACCATTTGTGTTTCGGGATAGATCCAAAACCGTACCGATCACTGGCCACACTGTCTGCATCCATGAGGGTGGTTGCCATGCTGCAATATTGACCATCCCCATCCCCATCGCTACCACTCCATCCACCACTCCCTCATACACCTTTGAGGCAAGTCCTTGTGATTTGGCTCGGGCAGCAACGACTGGAGCAGCTGGTTGTTGCGACTCAGGCGCAGGTTGATTATCAACAACCGACTCTGGCGACTGTTGAGCTTGTTGCCAAATATCAAATTCTTCTGAGTTTAATAATACTGCTGCTTCATATGGCAGTGAGCGAATTGCCTCTGCACGCTGTTCATATTGTGCAATAATGCCATCTTCATACAACGTAGTATCCCCGTTTTCAACCATACGTAGACCATACAGTTGATAATAACTTGCTTCTCTTGCATTCAAAGCAGGAGGAAGTGCGGCCACCTGTTCTTCTGGGGTCATGTGAGTATCCGGTTCCTCTTCACTCGCTTGATCTATAATCTCCCCAAATAGATCTTCTTCATCTGATGCGGGTTGATTATTTACCGCATTATCTACAACTGGTTGAGCTGGAGAAGAAATCAAAATTGGAGCATCTCCCAACTCATCATCCAATAACTCGCTAGAGCCAATTCTGTTGGAAAGCTTTGCCTGATCATTCGCGTTCAAGATAAAATCTTTGATATTCTGAGCAGTCGACTCATCCACTCCCAACCCCTCTGTAGTTGATATAATGTTTTGTTGTTGTGTTCTTGTTAAGGATCCCTTTTGTGCCGCCTGATATATATCGTTTAGTTCCTTTGCATGTTTATTTCTGGAAGAAGAGTCGATAAAACTTGTTACATAGGACGACAGGTTGAATTGTCCATCCTCCCCCATCGCTGACAACCATGTTGTATTACCAGCCTCAAGTGCTTGAGTATATGAGGTATAGACTCCAACTGATTTAATCAAATCAGGAGTTTGAGCCAATAGGTGGGTTACTGCCTGAGTCATCACTGAAATCAGCACATCATTCCCTGATGAAGAACCAACAAACCGCGATGCAAGCTTCACACCATTTTGGATATTTGTTGCCAGCGAGTTACTTGGAGTCGATGCTTGGGCCACAGATCGAGCCACAATAGCAGTAGTGTCAGTTTGACCCTGGAATAAAGCAGCTGCCTTCAAATCATCCATGCTCATCTGATCAGCCCATCCGATAGCACGCGCACTGGCCAAACTTCGACCTTTCATTAATTCTTTTGCAATGTCAGGATCAGCGGAGGAATTAAGTAACCGAGTGAACTCATCTTTGGAAATAAAATTCTTATCAATTCCCAACGTGCTGGCAACCTGATTAAACTCATCATCAGACAAATTCAATTCATTTTTCAGTCGTGTTGCCGCATCTCGTAATTCTTGGTCCATCGTCAAACTTCGGGCATACACTTCATCCGCCACGCCAATTCCCGTAATTGGATCATACGAAGCACTATGGGCAAATGCGGCTTCAACCCGATCATGAATTGCTTGAATTGATGCCAATGACTGTTTGCCTTTTTCAGTTTGGAGAAAATCAAGTTTACTTACATTGCTTATGGCTGAGTTTGCGTCCTCCTGAACTCCCTTTAGGGCAAAATCCTGAGTTAAAGCGTCAATGATATCAAACTTAGTTCGGCCATTTGCCAGACGAAGGAAATCATCAGCCGAATTGATCGCTTCACCCCCATATGTGGTCACGCCCACATACCACTTGGCTCCTTTTTCTATATCTGCCATCGAATACCCATCCGCTATCAACTGTTCGATTTGGGGAATAGTTCTATTACGTTTCCATATTTGAATCCATTTCGTACTATTGTTTGCATCACTCCCCACACTGGCATGAGTAATCCGACGTGGATCAAGCAAAGGATCCAATGCATCTTCCCGGCCCAAACTCATACCCATGACACTTCCAGAACCTATGTCGGGATTATCTAACAAGCCTTTGTATGCTTTATTCCATTCCTTGACAGTATCAAACGATTGTTCCTTGCCAAGACCTAATGATCCATCTTCATTTTTTACAACTTCGCTGATAAAAAAGCTTGGTTTATTATTCTGTTTTTGACGTGTCCATACCACATATTTTCCTTCAGCTTGATCTCCCCATTGAGCCTGAATCACCTGAAGTTGTTGTGTTTCAAAAGTACCTCCGTCCTCATCCATGAAAGTGACAAAAATCGATCGTTGTTCATTTGGATTATCTTTTTTAATTTCCTGGAGCAACTTTTCAATAGTTGTTTTCCTATTACTCGTAGACACCAATACATCTGGCTTCCGTAATTTTTCTGAACCAGTTGACAGAATACCTGTCTTTGCCTGAGTAATATCGGTAGTCGCTTCAAAGCCAATCAATTTTTTCGCGCGGCTCACAAACTCCGCAAACGTCATCGATTTCCCCGAATGACTGACTGTCAATTGAGTCAAGGGAACCAATTTTGCAGATGGATCTAATCCTCTTCCACCTGCACTGAGAAGGTCCGGCCCATGGTTTCGTAATGCAGCAACATGAGCAATATCCTGATACATTTCTCCAGTATCACCGCCTGCTTTTCGCAACACGCCACGCAACAATCCATCTTCACCCTCTTCAAACGCGAACGAATTTAAATCTTTGGCCAACATATCCCATGACGCGAAGAGATAGTCGTTTTCAGATCCAAGCTTGGCTAATAATTCTTGATCAAATTTTGACAAACTCGAATCAGTTCTTTTCAACAGAGAGTCAAGCTCTTTTTCAAAAACATTTGGATCTTCCCCATGTCGTTTGATCAGACTTTCAAGTTCACCTCGAATGGAAGAGTCGTGATGGAGGAACGTATTTGACGCGGTGTTTGATTCATCCAATACATCTTGCACGATCTGTAAACGCGAACTATGAAACATCGTTTCATCGGCTGGAATATTCTTCTTTACCATAATCTTTGCCGTTCCCTGTTCTGTGGGAACCTCAAGCCAATACTGTTTGAATAATCCGTTCGGATGATCACCGCTACCATTCACATATGCTTGCCATCGACCCAAGACGTTTTGTTTGAACGTCTTCAACGGCCCTTTATCAACTTTTTCTTGAGTCTTCAGCACTTGTTCTCCATTCTTTAATCCGCGCAATGGTCTATCTCCTTCCTTTAGAGCACCTACTTCAGTTTGTACTCCACCCGCCATAAAAGTGCCCATCGATTTTCTTGGCTCATCAGCAATAAATGTGGCATTGTCATCTGATAGCCACTGCATCACCTTGTACGTCCCCGCTATTTGAGGATCATTGACCGCATCTCCACCTACATCTGCCAGCTCAGTTCCCCAAATACCATCCGAGGTAAGTGATAATGTCACTGATTTTTCCGCACGCACAATCTCCTCTGGATTCACTGTTTTCCATAGTCCAGTATCCAGATCTAACTGCCGAGTCCCGTTTTGAATATCGACCAAAAATACTGATTTGTTTTGTTTTTTATACAATCCTTTCTTTGAGAGAATGTCGGCAATGACATCATCCAACTGAGCTTGTTCCGGTAACAGTGCTAAAGAACGATCTTCCATACTGACCAAAAGATGGAAAAGTACCGCTGTTTTTCCCTCACCTGCCTGCATATACATCAACATTTTGTCAATCTCGTTTGATCGCATGAGATTGAGGAACTGATTTTCAGTAATCTTTCGCGTGTCACCAGCTGCTTTTGTAAATTCCTTTTCAAATCCATCTATCATCGTATTTATTTTTTCTCTCATTTCTGAACTAACAATTTCCGATGAAACAGAATCACTCAGACGCAAAGGTAGATCCAAATTATCTACCAACTCTTTGTCGATCAACCCTGCTTGATATAACCCTTCTCGTTTGGCAAGTTTTTTAGTCTGCATGATTTCTTTCATCAGTCGGTCTTCAATATGAGTGTCAAAATCTTTGAAGATAAGTGCGCCTGTTTTGTCTTTGGTCACAATAAATGTGCCCTCACCCACTTTCACTACATCACCCTCTACAATTGATGTCCCTAATTGGCCATGCAACTCATCCACGGATGAAGTCGTGTCAAAGGTTTTTATCTCGTCCGGGGTATGACTTGCTTTAAATGCTTTCATTTTCTCTTTAAAGAGAATGAGATCGTCCGAATCAGGCGACAAACCTTTTTCAGTTAAAAAAGTTTTTGTTTTATCAGCCGCTATACTCGCAGCTTCCCCCAACTTTGTATTGGCAACTGCTGCTTTTGTCGTTGTTTTTGATTTTGTGATAGCCTCTATTACCAACGATGGAGATTCACCATTTTCATTCACCACCACTTTATACCGAACGCCCCCAGCCTCTACCGCGTCTCCATGTTTAACACTCCCCGCTTGCACTCCTTCACTTGCCCACTGCTGAGCATCTTCCCGCGTTGATTCACCTAGTAACACAGTTAATTTTTTGCCAGATTTCGATTCCGACTCAGCACCTACAACCTGTTTTAAATCAGATGGACGCGAATTGCGCGCCAACACATTTTGCACAGCAAGTTTTTGCCGCTCAAACCAACTGACTGATTCAAACCCCAGTTCTCCCTCTGCATTCTTGGCAATCTTATATGTCTTTCCCCCCACTTCAACAAAACTTCCTTCTTTGCCAGATTCTTTCAGCCACGATTGTATTCCCTCATCATCAACTGTCTTGATATCCTTAAATACTTCCACCTCACCAATCGATTTCTTAACTTTTGAAGAAGATATCACCACTTCAACTGCTGCTTTTTCTGCAGGTGCCGCCGCAGCCGATCGTGCTATCAACTCCGGTGCAGTAGTTGGTACAAGACTACCCTGCTTCACAACAAAATACTCTTCCACACCATTCACTTTTGCCATAATTTTTGTTCCTTCATACGCAGGATTTTTACTAATCTCAATCAGTGCAGCACGAGGACTACTAAATGTTTTCACTTCCACCTCAGGAGTGACTGCGTTGTCAGGAATATCCGCCACGTTCTTTACGACTGGATTGTCTGGAATCACCACCTTCTTTGTCCCAGCCCCTACCGCCACAGGTCCTGATTCGTCGGCAGCCTTACCTGCTGTCAATTCAATTTCACTCCCTCTGATCCGATCCATAAATGAAGCCACCCGCACATTGGTGTCAAACGCTCCTTCTGACTTAATGGTAATCGGCTCAAATCCTTCACGTTCAATCGCCATTGATTTGCCACGTATCACCCCTTCCGCCTTCTTCCCTGTCAATACCACCGGATCTTCCATTCCCTCACTCAAAATTCGATCGCCCTCTTGAAGTTTGATGAGATTTCCATCAGTGTCTCGGATCGTATCGCCTGGTTTTAACCTAATTTCCGTTAAGCTGGCCATCGTTTTTGAATTGAGTAGCGAATCGAGGGCTTCGGTGTATTTTACGATCGAAGCAAGGTCCGACTCCGGCAAAGACATAATTTTGTCTTTAAATGCTTGTACCAACCCCTCAGAATATTCCGATGTGTCAAAACCAAACGTTTTTGAAGATACGGAAACATTCCCCATCAACTCTTTTGCTTCATTTTTCGTCAATCCGATCGACAACAACTCAGCATCAACCTTGCTCATAAACGTGGTTTTTTTGAATAGTGTTCCCAAACCTTCACCCGCTGCATTAAAACCAGCATCAGCCAGCAACATCATCTGCATGTCTGTTGCTTCTTGATTCTTCGCATTTTCATCCGCAACTGCAGCCAACTGTTGATATCGCATTTTTTCGGTCAAATCCGCTGTCTGATTTGCCTTTCCATCCAATGACCGAACGAATTTCTCATCTGCAGTATCTATGGCCCAGTTAATGAAAGACTGTGAAACAACGTCATACGTTAAATCAACAACAACTTGCCCACCCAACGACAATCCACCCGTCACTACCGCCGCAACTGCACCTACTCCCATTGCTCCCACATTTTGCAATTCATCGGCAGCATTAATAAATGCATTACTGGCAGCTGACTGGTTGTACGTTTGAACACTCTTGACAGCCAAACCGTACAATTCTTGTTCTTCATAAGACAAGTCGTTGTACGATTGATTTTGAAAATCGACTTTCATTCCCACCTTCGACATCACATCACTGACACTTCCCCGCCCATCTCCAAGCAATTGATCACGATTGTATACCGCACTGTTGGGTGAGAATGTTCTATCTAATGCGCGTGTAATAGGAAATGCTACGAAAGGAGCGATTTTCGAAGTAAGAATGACGGTGCTTTCTGCTGCCACATCAAATGCGGTACCATATGCCTGTGCAATTGATGCTCCAAAGGTTTTCCCCGCAGTTTCTTTCGCTAACCGTTCAAGTAGATTTGGCAATTGTTGTTTGGAAACCTCCAACCCGTACACAATGGTTGTATTTTTCAGCTTCCCGTCCACATACACTTTGTCTCCTATATATGGATCAAGTGGTTGATCTGAATTCAATAAAAATGTCACATTGGCTGAGTATGCCTCTGCACTCACTTTACCAAACCACCCCACATTGGTGACCTTATCTTGACGCATTTCCGAAGCCAACACCGACACCTTCCGAATGTCTTCTGTGGACAACGCACTTGTCTTAAAAATGCCATCTTTGTCCACCAACTCTTTTGCTCGATCCTTACCCCACATAGCTGCCGCTGCAAACACATATGAATTATTAATTACTTTATTGGTATATTCCCCGTAATGAAGACCATCCCCAGATGTCCCATCCAATTGTTTGTTCTTCATGTATGTCTGGAATGATAGATCTGCCGTCTTGTACGCGTTTTGGGCCATCTCCCACACTGTCACCACAGGTTTTTCCACACACTTCCCTGATTTCATTGTTCCGGTACACAACGTTGTTGCTGGAGCAGTTGTGTCAACATTTCCCACTCCCCATGCTCCCCCATTCACAATCATGTCCTGAGCTTGAGTCACCGCATCTTTGTAGTTTTGATCTCCAATAATGCGGTCAGAAATGTTGGTGATTTCTGTTGAAGACGCCACCCGTTTAAACGTCCCCCTACCAATCAAGTCTTGAACATACGCACCTGTCTCTGCACAAGCGTATGTTTTGGGTATTCCCTCATTTTCACAAGTAGCCTGCAATATCCGTTTACTCTCCGCGCGAGTGGGATTTTCGGCCATAAACAATAACTGTTGTGCCCATCGATCATCGGTTGCTTTTTGATACAATTCAGGGCTTTTTACCTTTAAGATTTTTAACGCTGTGTCTTTCAACTGCTCAGGAGTACAAGCCTTGTTTCCTGCATCCTGAACACACCGACTCATCACGCTTTGCCCTACTTCAGTCTGATTATTTGCCAGTCCAAAAAGCGATTCCCGATATAATTCCAGATTATTTTCATAGGTCCTCACTTGACTCAATACTAGCTTTTCTTCCTCCGCACTCTTCAGAGAATTCAACACTTGGTTGGAACAAAAATAATCTTCACCACAATTTAGAATTTTTTCTGAAGCCTTATTAATTCTCTCCTGTTTAGCTACTGCATTTTTATAATTTGCAACAATCTCGTCTTTTTTTGCTTGTGGTACAGTTGGAAACTCATCTAATAGTGCTTGTTTTTGATTATCTGGTACATTCCAATATCTCCGAGAAAGTGCCTGAGCGTCCACAGAAATTTTTAAGTCTGCCTTTGTTTCAGGACTAACTAATAATTCGTCAATTAGTCCCTTCCGTAAGGAATCTGCAGTTTTAGCATCACAATAGGGAGATCCAACACTCTTACACACTTCAGAATCAGTTAATTCTATTCGAGAAGATAACGCGCCAATCGCCTTCTGTTCATCCTGTATCTTACTAAACTGTTTCACCACCTCATTCTGAATTTTGCACAAATCCTGCCCGCTGTTATCCCCACCCGCTGGACATGTTCTCCCGGTCAACGTATTCACATACGTCCGAATTGATTCCATATCCGTGGTTCCATTGGCAGCAATCCGTTCAAATGCCAAATCAAATACGTATGCGTCGTAATCCACCATCATCACTTCCAACTGAAGGTCTGTGTACCCATACACCTTCTTCATATTGTCTTTTACCTGAGACAGCTGTGTGTCCAACGTGTCACAACTTGAAGATGTTTGATGACATCGATTTAAATTCGCCTGAACCGGATAAATCTTTTCATAGGCCGTCTTCATCATGTCCAGCGTTGTCGAACTCAGGGTCAGATTCTTGTCTTTGACCTTGGTATTTGCTTCTCTGTCGCAATGAGCTACATCACCACCAGTCTTAATACATGAATCATATGTCGTCTTGTACAATTGATACGCAGTAAGCGTGTTGGTGTCAGATAACAATTTTGCTGTCGCATTCGCTTCATCCACCTCTTTCTGATTGTCAGTTTTTCTCTTTTTATTTATGTCATCCGCCAATTTGTTGTAGGCCGCCTTCGTTTCCTCTTTTTCAATCACATGCGGTACACCTTTGTCGTCATAGTAATATCCTGCGATTTCGACGACTGTCTTCCCGTTTTTATCTACCGTGGTGTATGGACAACCAAATGACCGATCATTTTTACACTCGTCTGCTGATTTGCGCACCTCAGGTAATTGCCGTTTTGACTCATTTGCCGTAGCTTGAATCTTTTCATCTTCAGTTGATTGTTTTCCGAGAGATACTGTGTCAGTAACAGTCTTCGTTGTCCCATCAGATGACTTCGTGGTTGTCTTTGTCACCAAATCAGTACCGTTGTACGATGTCTCTGTAGTTGACTTAATTCCAGCTGCCTTATCTTTAATTGCCTGAGCAGTTTTTGCTGTGTTCGCGTCCAACGCAGCTTGCGCGGCTTTTTTTTCTGCCGCTGTATATGTCCGAGACGTACTCTTTGGTTTATCGTCTTCATCGTCATTCGATTTCTTGGATGGAGCGGGTGCCTTGGGTTTATTTTCCGGATGCTGATAATTGTAATCATCAATTACGCCTGCATATACCTGCTTGGGAGGAATAAACGACCACGGCATCAAGAATTGCACCAACAAGGTAACAATATTAAGGAGAGCCAACCATCGCTTGATGCGCACATCCATCATTGCTGCACCTCCAACGAGGGGACTAACCCACCTGAAGAAGTGACTTGTCGCCAATTCCAATTCCACAAGGTCGAGCCAGATTCAGTCATCCAATCTGTAATCCCCTCACCAAATACACCCACATCCACCGACCAATTTCCCTGCTCATTGGTAATCGCCAACTCCGGATATTCCGCTGGCGTATTTGCTGGCCACACCATCACCAAAGCTTGCGATACGACAATATCATCAGGAGTTATTACTCCCCCATACAAAGGTGCGGGGAGGCGAGGTTTTTCTGCTTCCACTCGTGTAGAAATCCATCTGACAGATGAAGGATCAATCCACCCATTCACCACCCAATACAGTCCGTACATGGTATTGGGTCGCAATTCCTGCATTCGTAACAGGTGAGTCACTGATTTCGTTTGATCGCAAATTCGCTGTCTTTGGAACGGAAAGTGTAACTCCTGCATTGTGACGCAGGCCACTCCAGGTTTTTGGCCAATCCAAGCCACCGAGAAGGATCGTGACCCCACGCTGCCAAACTGAATCCAACTTGGCCGTTCGCTCCACCACCGATATCCCTGCCATCCAATGGCAACAGTGATCAACAAGCTGGTGATCAACCATTTCCATTTCATGGATTCAACCTCACTTCTTTTTGGCTCTTCACCATATATCCCACTGGTGATTCGATCGTGAAATTCTCTCCGTATTCCTGAATATTTGAGCTGCTATACCACCGCTTCACCAATGCTTGCCAGTTGCCCGACAACCACCGATCAATCTCGGTAGCCGTCTCGGTTCCTTCCACATGAGCTTTATCAAGAAAACGTCGGGCATCTACAAACGATGAAGGGTCCAAACTAAGTACGTTCCAACCAGGATTCAACCGGATTTCCCCCATCACATCCCGCGCTCCTGCTATCTCGATGGTGGTATCCATGCCACTAGCCACAAAATATGCTTGACCTTGCAACAATGAAAAATCATTCCCATATCGACTATTTCCCACCGCCGCATACTCCTGCCATCGATCCCCATCCCATCGACTCACCGTCGTTACCACTCCGCCTCGATCAGCCACATATGAAATCAGTTCACTTGCTTTGGTCACGGTCGTTGGTCTCATGGGGAATCCAATCAAAGTCCATCCTTCGCGCAAATGATACTGATACCGAACCACATATGTTTCATCAGCTTGAATCTGCTTTGCAAACAACAACCATCCAACTAAAGTGAATGTGATAATACCAACACTGATTAATGCAAATATGATTGTCTGTTTACGCATAAAACCCCAATAATCGCCTAATTTCTGTCGTAGTTTCTTTGACGTCCAAAATTCGGTCATTAATCATCCACCGCAAGCCCGACCGGTCCAAGGAAGCACCCACGGGCTCAATCAGTGGAATAGATCGAAATTGAGTTCGAGATAAAGAGGAAATAACTCCCCCCAACGACTTACCTGACAAGTGAGTTTTTTTCTCAATCTGAGCCATGGTGACAGCTTTGCCAACGCATGCCAAAAACACCTGGAGAACAACGAGTTGATTATAGGTAAGGCGTTTGATCTTATTTTTCATAAACAATACGAGCACATCTTTGGTGCCCTATCTCTAGTAAAACATTTCTTTACGTTCTAAATCAAGTACCAGATCTACTACTTGCATTAATACTTAATATACCTTCCATACTTTATGTACTTTAGTTACTTTAATATCAAGATACGTACGGACACAAATCAAGAAACGTTTGAAAAAACTATCTCACACCCACAAGCTCGACCCTACTCTACATGAATCTTTTTTGCTTTTGCCTGACAATCAGGACATAGGCCGTACGACTCCACTTCGTGAGCGCGTACCTTCCAACCCTTTGCCGCAGGAGCCAAATCCACCCATTGTTTGAGGACGGGCAAAATCTCTCCCCGATCCACCGAAACAACTCGAGCACACTGCTCGCACACCAAAAAATGTCCTGTCCGATCGTGAGCTACCGCAAAATACCGTCCCTTTTGACCCGCTATCTGTACTTGTTTCAAGATGCCGGCCTTCACTAAGGTGGTTAAATCCCGGAATACGGTGGCTCGGTGAACTCCCAAGCCTGATCGATCCAAATCAGTGATGACTTCGGTGGAAGTGAATGGCCGCTGCCACAAAGCAATCAAGCCTGCCATGGCGATCCGCGGCGTGGTCATCCTGAGACCAGCTCGGCGCATCCGGTCCACTAATTGTTCTTTGGGTAACTGAATATCGTGCGACATAGTCGCATCATATAATATGCAATTTCTCTAATCAATCGGGAGATAGCGTTATTTCGTCACTCCCCCTGGTGCCACTTCACGCCATTGAATACCAAAGCGTTTGTAGAGAGATGGAG
>Ga0066602_10000496_pt1 | contig 31886 bp, 26 predicted proteins | sample Higcelweek5metaG_FD_59481 | JGI IMG/M metagenome (GOLD analysis project Ga0066602, IMG submission 59481) | Freshwater pond sediment microbial communities from the University of Edinburgh, under environmental carbon perturbations - High... | ecosystem: Environmental > Aquatic > Freshwater > Pond...
AACCTTGCTCGAACTCACCGGGCGGTTCTACGAAAGCATCGCAGACGCGGGACGGTGAGTTTATGGGCTATTTCCCTTTGAAGACGGGGACACGCATCCAACCGTTGGGAGCTTCGGTGAACTCGCGGCAGGTCAAAACCCAGAGGACCACCTTCTTGTTTTTGAGCCATTCGGCATCCTTGGATGCTTTCCGGTAAAGATTGATCCGCACGACACTGGAGGCGGAGCCTTTGACTCCGATCCGGTCGACGGGCATCTTCAGTTCGGCGGCAAGCTGTTCTCCGAGGCCGGCATCCTTCGCCAGCATGTCGCCTCCATTCGAGAAAATGAGCGTATGACTGTCCCCCAGCAGAAGCACGGGACTGTTTTCATCAAATGCGTTCCCCTTGACCTCGCGGACCGTCACCGTTTCGGATGCGGGGTTCTTCGCGTTCAGGGAGAGAGCCAGATCTCCGCTGACGCGGAGCGTCTTGTCCTCCGTCCGGAAAGAAGTTTTTCCTTCCATTCCGACGGCATCCTTGATTTTGCGGGCGGCCAACTGAATTCCGGCCGGACTCCAGTGAGCATCCGTTTTGCAAAAAACATTCTGGTCGCGGGCGGCGATGAAGTCGTCGGTCAGATCCAGCACCGTAATTCCTCTGCCTCGGAGTTCATCGTAGAAAGGCTTGAGATATTTCGCCGCTTCGCCGGGCTTCAACCCGCCGAATGGATACACCGCTGTTTTCGGAGGAACCGGAACCAGAATCAAACGGATCCCGGCGGCTTTCAATGCATCGTTAAAGGACTGAATCGCGGGAATCGGATCCGGATTTTTCATGGCGACGGAAGCCTTCGCCGCCTTCCCTCCGGCCAGTTCTCCCCGCGAAAGATGCTCCAGTTCGTTCCGGCTGTAGAGCCAGCCGTCCGGCCCCTGAAGAGTGATGGTTCCGGGGGCGGCCTTCCCTGCCTGCTCTTTGGCAAAATCCGACAAGTCCGCGGCTCCTGCAACAATTCCGATCAAGATGCCCAGAGCGATCCCGAATTTCTTCATCGCGTTATTTCTCCTTACTGATAAATATTGAAACGGCAACCCTGTGCTCCGCTTTATCGAAGGCCCCGGCTCCGACGGTATTCCGCCATCGTCCGGACGATGCCGTCCTCCAGAGCAATCCGCGGACGCCACCCGAGGGAGCGGGCGCGCGAACTGTCCAGCAGTTTCCGATACATGCCGTCGGGCTTCGAAGCATCCCAGATGATCCGTCCCGAATAACCGGCGGCTTCGGCGATATTTTCCGAAAGTTTCCGGATGGTGATGTCGCTGCCGTATCCGATGTTGACAATTTCAGGATCGTTGTGGTTCTGAAGGAAAAAATAGACCGCGTCGGCCACGTCATCCACATGAAGGAACTCGCGCATGGGAGCGCCCGTGCCCCACAGGACGACCTCGGGCGTGCGGTCCTCCGCCGCCTCCGCAAAACGCCGGATGAAAGCGGGCAGCACATGGCTGTTTTCGAGATCGTAATTGTCGTTGGTGCCGTAAAGGTTGCAGGGCATCAGGCTGATCGTGTTGAATCCGTATTCCCGCGCCAGATACAGACACAGCTTGTATCCGGCGATCTTGGCGAGAGCGTATCCTTCGTTGGTGGTTTCCAGCGGACCGGTCAGAAGATACTCTTCCTTGATGGGCTGCGCCGCCTTGCCCGGATAGATGCAGCTGGAACCGAGGAAACAGAGCTTCTTCACTCCGTTCCGGTAACTCTGCATGATCACATTATTCTGTATCTCGAGGTTTTCGAGCAGGAACTCGGCCGGAAAAGTTTTATTGGCCATGATTCCGCCGACTTTGGCGCCGGCAAGCACAACGTATTCAGGTTTTTCCGATTCGAAAAACGCCTTGACCGCCGCCTGGTCGCGCAATTCCAGCTCGGCATGGGTCCGTTTGAGAAGACAGGTGTATCCTTCCGCCTCGAACTTGCGGACCACGGCGCTGCCGACCATCCCCCGATGACCGCAGACAAAAATCCTGGCCTGTTTCGGAATCAAAAGCCCACCTCGTAGTTTGGATTTTCGAGGAGGCGCAGATCTCCCGCCACCATGATTCTGACCAGCCGTTCAAACCGGACTTCCGGTTCCCAGCCGAGCTGAAGCCGGGCCTTTCCGGGATTCCCCAGCAGCTGTTCCACCTCGGCGGGACGGAAATAACGGGGATCGATCCGCACCACAGGACGCCCGGTGGTCATGTCGATTCCGATTTCGTCAACGCCCTGTCCGTGCCACTCGATCTTCTGCCCGAGTTCTCCGAACGCCCTTTCGATGAACTCCCGCACCGTGTGCATTTCTCCGGTGGCAATCACATAATCGTCGGGCTGTTCCTGCTGAAGCATCAGCCACATGGCCTTCACATAATCGGGCGCATATCCCCAGTCGCGTTTCGCGTCTAGATTGCCCATGTAAAGGCAGTCCTGAAGGCCGCGGTGAATCCGCACCGCCGCCATGGTGATTTTTCTCGTGACGAAGGTTTCGCCGCGCCGGGGCGACTCATGGTTGAACAGAATCCCGTTCGAGGAGTGAAGCCCGTAGGCCTCGCGATAATTCCGTGTGATCCAGTATCCATATTGTTTCGCGACCGCGTAGGGACTGCGGGGATGAAACGGCGTGGTTTCCGACTGCGGCACTTCCGCGACCTTTCCGTACAATTCCGAAGTGGACGCCTGATAGAAACGGGCGGGAACCCCTGTCTCGCGGATCGCGTCAAGAAGCCGCAGGACGCCGAGTGCATCCACATCGGCCGTATATTCCGGCACCTCGAACGACACCTTGACATGGCTCTGCGCGCCGAGGTTGTATATTTCGTCCGGATGAATCTTCTCGATCATACGGTTCAGGTTGCTGGAATCGGCAAGGTCCCCGTAGTGAAGGAACAGATGCACCCCCTCCAGATGAGGGTCCTTGTAAAGATGATCGATCCTGCTCGTATTGAAGGTGCTGGCGCGGCGGATGATGCCGTGAACCTCATATCCTTTTTCAAGGAGAAGCTCGGCAAGATAGGAACCGTCCTGACCGGTGATTCCGGTAATCAGCGCTTTTTTCAAGTTAACCCTCCCGCGTGATTGAGTTTGAAGCGGACCGGCCGCACGGGTCCATCCTCAGAGATGATCAAAATACCATTTCGCGGCCTGTTTCAGCCCCTGTTTCACACTGAATTCCGGGGCATATCCGAGCAGCGTTTTCGCCTTGCCGATGTCGGCCAGACTATGCGGAATGTCGCCGGCACGGTTGGGACCGTATTCCGGCTCGATTCCGGCGATTCCGGGATCAAATTCCGACAGGTCTTCCCGCAGATAAGCGAATAGCTGATTCAGGGTGGTCCGTTCACCGAACGCCACGTTGTAAACCTGATTGACCGCCGCCGGATTGTCGGCCAGCAGCGCCAGCTGGTTCGCCTGCACCACATTGTCCACATACGTAAAGTCGCGCGAATATTCGCCGTCGCCGTTGATGACGGGGCGCTGGTGCTTCATCAGGGAGATGACGAACTTCGGAATCACAGCGGCATACGCGCCAAACGGGTCCTGCCGGCGCCCGAAAACATTGAAATAACGCAGGCCGACCGTCTCGATTCCATACAGACGGCTGAAGTTTTCCGCATACAGTTCATTGACATATTTCGTGATGGCGTAGGGACTCAGCGGCTTGCCGATTTTGTCCTCCACCTTCGGAAGAGCCTTGCTGTCGCCGTAGGTGGAACTGCTGGCCGCGTAGACGAAGCGTTTGACTTTGGCCTCCTGCGCCGCAAAAAGCATGTTGACAAAACCGGAAATGTTCACCTCGGTCGAAGTCATGGGGTCCTTGATGGAACGCGGGACCGACCCCAGCGCCGCCTCATGGAGCACGTAATCGACACCCGCAACCGCCTTGCGGCACACCGCTATATCCCGGATATCGCCTTCGATCAGGGTGAAAGCGGGATTTCCGGCAAAGGGAGCGAGATTTTCGCGTTTTCCGGTCATGAAGTTATCCAGCACCATCACCTGATTGTTCTGAGACAGCAGGGTTTCAACCAGATTCGAGCCGATGAAACCGGCTCCGCCGGTCACCAGAATTCGTGTATTTTCAACTTTTCTCATGTTCTCACTTCAAAAAAAACGATTTTATTGCAACGGTTTTCGGCAAAACAGGAACGAAAGAACCGTCCCCTCCGCGGAAAGTTCTATTACGTAAGGATGCAATATAATCTCTTTCCCGGTAAAATTCAAACAGGAAACCTCCCCTCCTTCAGATTTTGCGGAGGGGAGGAAAAAATAGAGGGCGACGCTCTATGCGCCGCCGGGGAGGATCTGCCGGTTTATCTGATTCCGAGCATCAGGAAATTGTGTCCGTTGAGTTCAAGGCGGGTCAGATCGTCTTCCGAAAGTTTCTTTCCGCTCCAGAGATCGACGATTTCAGAAGGCCGTCCCCCGAGCTTTTTCCAGTCCGGATTCAACGCGAACTGAACTTTCGGACGGGAAGTGTTGACCGCACAAAGCATGGCCCGGTATGGCGCACCGGAATCCTTCCGCCAGGAATACCAGGAGACCTTGACCGCCGGTACGGAGGGGGCGGCCGCGGGATCGATCCAGTAACCGTGATAGTCGGCGGAAGCGAGCTGGATGTCCTTGCGGATTTTCCAGAACCGGAACAGCATGGGACTCTCGATTCCGAATGCGGCCATCTGATAGTCGTAAAGCACGGCCGGGGCAAGTGCATGAATCGCGTATTCATCCGAACGGAGCGCCTCGGATCTCAGTTTCGGCGGCTGGAGAATACGGTCAATACGGCAAAGCTGGCTTTCTCCCCGGAGGAAGATTCCGCGTACCGTATTATTCCAGGCCGACTGATACGCTTCGGGGGAAACCGCTTCCAGATACCCCCATTCCGGGTTGCGCTCGATGTCGTAAAACAGTTCCTCTCCCGGCATCCAGTAGTCGCCGAGGTCATGAACGAACGGGAAGAATGCGCTGTGCGCGTGCAAGCCGAACTGACGGTTGTATTTCTGATGAATTTTCAGCACGCGCAAAACATAGCTCCGCAGATTCAGCGCAACTGACGAGGAATACTTTTTCCCGAAAGAATCGACGCCTCCGCAGCCGTGGAGCGGATTGTCGCAGTCCTTCACATGCATGATGTCGAAATAGAGACCGTCCAGTTCCGGGGTTTCGCGGTACAACTTATCAAGACGCCATGCGTGAAGATCGGCGATCGGGGTGTTGCCGCAGCAGGGCTCCACAATATATTTCTTCCCGGTCGTTTCCTCGGTCGCATTCCAGATGACGGACGGATGAATCGAACACGTCTTGAAGAAATAATCATATTCGTCTTCCAGACTGGACGTATGCAGCGGCATGCCGTAAAGACGCGTTTTGAATCCTTTCTTATGAAGCGCGGCCATGGCGTCCCTGAATTTGGCTCCATCGATCGGAACAAGGCTGATCCAGTGACGGATGTTTTCATCGGTCAGCCGCTCCGTTCCGGAAAATCCGCCGACTTCCGCAAAATCCGGATTGTACCACCGCGGCCCCTGCGTTACTTCCCTCAGGGAAAGGTCCGGACGTTTCGGCGGCGTCCCCTGGAACACCATGGTGTAGGAAGCCGGTTTCGCGAGTGTGGCCGGAGCGGCGAACAGATCGATCGTGATCCGGGCGGCATTCGAATCCCGCTTCACAAGGATATTGTCGCGGTTCGGATCGATGATCCAGTTCGCGTCGGATTGGCACCACCACGCGAGTCCGTTTTCCGTGCCCGAGAGCCAGAAAAGCGAGTGGTATTCGCGCGGATCCCACTTGAGCCGGATTTCATCGTTTTTCCATGGGGTCCAGGCGGTTGACATGCAGTAAAGCGCCAGATCGCGCGGAGTGGACCATCCAAGAGTGAGCGAACGGATCCGCAGCGGCGCGGCGGGAGAAAGGCTCATATCGAATTTGAACATGCCGTCGAACCACACTTCGCCCTTGACCGATGCGGTTCCCCCCTCGAAAGTTCCGTCCGCGGAAAGCTCCGCATAGTCCCCGTAATTTTTATCGAATTTGACATTGCCCCAGACGATCGGTTTGCCGTTGAGAACAAATTCCGGGGGCGTCAGGAAAAGTTTCTGTCCGCGGGAAACGATCTGCGAGGGAAGAGGTCCGTTGTCGAAAGAATAAACGCGGTCGAGAACGATGACGTTCCTGCCGGAAATCTGGACAGGTTTCCACGGGGAAGGCACGGTATGATCGACCGCGACACGGGTGCGGAAAGGCGTCATGTCCGGAATCCGGAAATTCTGTTCGGCGGAAAAGTTTCCAACCGCAACGGCCACTTTGTAGAGGGAATTGTCCGGCAAGTTTTTGGGAAGGGGAAGATCGACCGTAAATTCCGGATTGTCTGCCAGAAATGTTTTTTCCGCATAAACTTTCCCGTCCTTCGTCGATTTCAAAGTCGCGGTTCCGGAGGCTTTTTTGAGGCCGGATGCGTTGAAGTCGAGTCTGCATTCCAGACGGTCCTGCGTCGGATAGGCCACACAGTTCATTGTCAGCGGCGGATTGACGTTGACCGTGCGGTAGAAGGTATAGACGTTTTTCCCTGCCGGGGTCGCCGCTTTCATGGAAATGTCGGCCTTGCCGGTGGGAAGTGTGGCCTTCGGACCTTTTCCGGCGACTCCACTCAGGCTTGCAAATTCTGTTTCGACTTTGATTCCCGGCGCCGCCTCATATTGAATGTCCAGATTTCCGGCGCGAAGATCCCCGAGCGAAGTCAGGGCGACTTCCTCCGATTTATCGCCGAGAACCAGTGTTCCGAAATAGTTTTTGTCGGCAAATCCGGTATGTCCGTGCAATGCGCTCCAGGTATAGGCGTTGTGCTGGATTTCCGGATTCGAGGCGCCGAAATTCGCCTGAAATGTTTTGCCTCCGCCAAGATCGGCCAATGGAATTTCAAGATGTGCTGTCCAGTTTTTCCCCAGACGTTCGGCGGAAACTTTTGCATGGGAGTTCCATTTCGGATCGTCCTGAAGCGAATCGTAGAGGGCGCCGGCCGGGTTCACGATGAACTGGCGCTGTCTGCCGTCGCCGCCGATGACATGGAATTCAACGGCGTCGTTCGTCCAGAGTTCACCGTCGCGGGTCGTGATGCTGTATTTGCCGCCGGGCGTGGGAACGTTGAAGTCGAGAATAAGGGTATTGGCGTCATAAGCCACTTTTACCGTTGCGAAAAAGTTTTCATTGAGATTGTTTTCCGGGATGGGACAGGCGATGGGAAGTGTCGCCGGTGCGGTCGCAAGAGGCTTCCGGACAACGGTTTTCGACGGTAAGTATTTCTCATACGCGGCCAGGATTTCAGACGGAGAAAGCACCCGGTCATACACCTTCAGGTCATCATAGGAGGTGCTCCATTCCGGGTTGACGCGCCAGCCGCGCGGATAGTTTAGCCACATGGGGCTCCAGCGGATTGTTTCCGGAAACCCCGGATCCTCCTTGAAGATCTGTTCCTGTCCCGAACCCGGTACGGGCGGACGCCCGTCCACGTACAGTTTCATGCCGCTCGAATTCCAAGTGAAGTCCACCTTGTGCCATTCCCCCGGCTGCCAGTTAGTCTTGCATGTCAGATAGTGGTACTTTCCATTGGCAGTGATCTGCACCATCAGACGGTCACCGGTGTTGTCCTTGTTGAGGATGAAGCGGTATTTGCCATCGCCGGTGCGGATTTCAAAGAAGGTCTGGAAATAGCGGTTATCCGACATTTTCCAGTTGAGCGGCTTGAGCCAGAGGGAAACTGTCCCATGCTTCGGGTTGAAATTGTCAAGCGTGGTGTATCCTATGAACTCCTTGTTGTTCAGCAGGACGGCATTGTCTTTTTCGCCGGGTCCCTGATACATGCGCATCTGAAGTTCAGGCGGAATGCCGGTGACCTCTGTTTTCGGGTTGGCGGAATAGTCAGGATTCGTCGAGAACTTGTTGAAGCTGCTGTGGAACAGAAGACCATTTTCCGGAGATTGTCCAAACAGCACTGCGGACAAAAAGAGGGCTCCCAAAAGAATTGACGCTTTTTTCATTAAGATTCCTTCCCATATGAAATATTATGTTTTCTAAGATTCTGTTACGGCTCATCCGTCAGGCGACTGGAGGAATTGACGAAAATCGGAAGCAGCGGGCGTGACTTCTGATTGGTTATGACGTGCATGTCGGCAAAGAGAACATCTGTCGTCAGATTGTGCGGAATGCTTGTCTTGCAGTAGGTGCTGGTCTGGTCGATGTCATTTTTCACCGTGGATATATTTCCGTTCTTATAGACTCCGCACCCGTCCCAGATCAGGCCGAGACGTGAGATTTGCTTGAACCCTTTGATGGAGGCATGGGCAGCGGTCGCACTGCCGGCCTTGAAGAAATAGCCGTTCGGGGTATAATTGCCGGTATAAATCTGAAGTCCCGCATTAACTTCATACCAGGTTTTGATCTTGTTCGCCGGACAGACGAACGGCTTCATTTTTGCAAGGCGGGCTTCTCTCAAGGAAGCATTTGAAATTCCGGTATTATTGACTCTGGATTCCTGCCAGGACTTGAACCGGGTGCAGTAGACGGCCAGCTGGTCCGTATAAGCATAAATATCGGTATTGCTTCCTGTCCCCCAGCTGAGCGATTCGAATGGAAATGCATCTTTATAGTCTCCCAGATAAAGCTGCGTTGCGAGTCCCTGCTGTTTCAGGTTGTTGGCGCATTGAATCGAATATGCCATTTCCCTCGCTTTGTTCAAAGCCGGAAGAAGCATTCCAGCGAGAATCGCGATAATTGCAATCACGACCAGGAGTTCGATCAATGTAAAATTCATCCACAGCATTTTCCGATTCTTCATGTCATCCATATTCCACCTTCCTGCTTGGTTCGTATTTGATCATAGCTTTGTGCCTGCATAAATTATAGCATATTTCCTGAATTTTGAAATGGAAAAAACTTGCTTTCAGATGTATAATAGTGTCAAATAATAAATCATGGGCATGAAATCAGGATAAAAAAACTATGGAAAGAAGCGGAGATGCGCTGCTGTCCAGATACAGCCGGAAGGTGCTGGAACCGTCGGATCTGCGTCTGAGCGGAATGCCGTTCGCGCTGCTCAACGCCAGCGTCACGCCGGGCACGAAACATCTGGACTTCATCCGGGAGGATTATCCTTTCGACGTCATTGAATATGTGGAAAAGGGGACCGGCCATGTCAAGGTGGAAAACCAGAAGTTCCTTGTAAAAGAAGGAGATGTGTACATCCTGCCGCGGCACACCAGTCACATACTGCACGTTACCGACCCGGATAGCATCTGGGTCAAGAGTTACATTGTCTCCAGCGGACCTCTGGTGGAACATCTGCTCGAAGTCTACCATCTCAGGGGAATCTACCACTTCCCGGACTGCCGCAGCACGGAACTGCTGGAGGAGTTCAAAAAGATTCAGAATATTTTCAAGGAAGGCGGTCCGGACATGCACGACCGGACGGCGGAAATCGTTCTTCGGATCATTCAATTTCTGGCACATCACATTCTCGGCAGCGACAAGCGTTCACTGGACGCGCTCAAAATCCAGTATTATCTGGACCGCAGGCTTTTCCTCAAACTGGATCTGAATGTCATGTGCCGCGATCTGGGAATGTCACGGAGCAAACTCATCCGGATCTGCCGCTCGGAGTTGGGCGACACTCCCTACAACTGTCACCTGAAAAAACGAATGGATATGGCCAAGCATCTGCTGACTCAGGATTCCGGCGACAGCATCGGCGAGATCGCCGGACAGCTCAATTTTCACGACCAGTATCACTTCTCGCGTCTTTTCAAGCAGAAAACGGGAGTTTCCCCCTCGGTTTACCGGAACAGAATGCGGATGAGTCTCGACTGAGTCAACCGCATGAGGCAACCTGAACCATCCCGGACGGAACATGCGTCCCTTTCGGAAAAACCCCTTGAAAAAAGATCTGCCGCGTGATATATTGCCCTCTTAACTTTTCAAGGTGCGTCCGCTGATGACTCATGAAATGACAGTCCGGCTGCCGGTTGATGATTCCGGCAAAGAATCTCCTGACAACACAAAATGTCGGGACAGTTTTTCCCGGACTCTGATGCTCTTCGCTCTGTTGCTTGCCGCCCTGTTCGGAACTTATGAACTTTGCGGGAAACTGCCTCTCCGGAAAAAAGCCGCTACAGAGCGGAATGTCGCTCTTTCCATCTGGCGGAACAATGCATCGCTGAGTGTGAACGACTCTCTGTCCGAAGATGTCACCACTTCCCTCCGCTTCAATTTTTCCCAATTCGTCCGGGACCTTCTGAAACAGCAGAACGCGGGAAGCGGCAAAACGGGGGTTCAATGGAGCAAGGATTCGTCGGCCCATTACATCCTCCGGAGATGCGCTCCTCAAAAACTCTCCGTTTACGGCACGTGTTCTTATGATGATTATTTTCCGGCGTTTCAAGTGTCTGCAGCCTTGAAGGCCATTACGCCGGCACGCGCCGGCCCTTCCGTCTGATCCTCCCGGAAAACGATTCCTTCCTTTGTTCCGGTTCCCCCTGGCAACAACAGTTCCGTTTCCATTCCGAAGCCGTTGGATGATTTCGTTTCCGCATCGGGCTTTTGACTTGCATTCTTACAGGCATCCCTACAGGAGTCGGACGGATTTTGTATCCTTTCTCCTGAAAAACAGCAATATATTCACATTCGTATCACTAGCCGGAATCCGGCCAATTTCTTTCTGAAACCAACCAGGACTTGATGATGAAAAAGATCAATTTCATGCTGACGGCTTTCCGTGACGGCTTCCAGTCCGTCTTCGGAGCGCGTGTTTTTTCCAAAGATTTTCTTCCCGTGGTGGAAGAGGCGTCCAAAGCCGGAATCGAACATTTCGAAGCGGGCGGCGGAGCCTTGTTCCAGGCGGCCTATTTCTATTCCAACGAAGACGCTTTTCTGGTAATGGACAACTTCCGGAAGGCCGCCGGAACCCATGCCAACCTTCAGACGCTGGCCCGCGGCATCAACGTGGTCGGCCTGGATTCCCAGTCCCGCGACATCATCAAGCTCCATGCCCAGCTCATGAAGAAGCATGGGATCACGACCATCCGGAACTTCGACGCGCTCAACGACGTCGACAACCTGATCTACAGCGGCGCGTGCATTCACGAAGCCGGACTCAAGCATGAAATCACCGTCACCATGATGGAGCTTCCTCCGGGATGTGTCGGCCACACGGTGGACTTCTACGAAAGCGTGCTGAAACGGATTCTGTCTTCTGAAATTCCCTTCGATTCGGTCTGCTTCAAAGACGCCTCCGGAACCTCCTGCCCGCAGAAAGTGCACGACACCATCAAAATGGCGCGCCGGATTCTGGGCAAGGACATGCCGATCGTTTTCCACAGTCATGAAACGGCCGGATGCTGCGTTCTCGCCTACCGGGCGGCCCTGGAAGGCGGCGCCAGCCAGATCGATCTCTCGCTCGCCCCGCTTTCCGGCGGAACCTGCCAGCCGGACGTCCTGACCATGTGGCATGCCCTGCGCGGAACGGATTTCACGCTGGACATCGATCCGAACCGGATCATCAAGCTGGAAGAAAACCTCAAGGAAGCGCTCAAGGATTATTTCATGCCTCCGGAAGCGACCAAGGTCGAACCGCTGATTCCGTTCTCCCCGATGCCGGGCGGCGCGCTCACCGCAAACACGCAGATGCTCCGCGACAACAAGCTCATGGACCGCTACCCCGAATTCATCGCGGCCATGGGAGAAGTCGTGGTCAAGGGCGGCTACGGAACCAGCGTCACGCCGGTCTCCCAATTCTACTTCCAGCAGGCTTTCAACAACGTCATGTTCGGCCCATGGAAGAAGATCGCGGACGGCTACGGCAAAATGGTTCTCGGCTATTTCGGAAAGACGCCGGCCAAACCTGACGAAGCCATTGTCAAGATCGCCTCGGAACAGCTTCAGCTCTCTCCGACCACCCGCAATCCGCTGGATGTGAACGACGAAAATCCGGCCAAGGGACGCAAGGCCGCGCAATCCATGCTTCAGGCGAACCAGCTGCCCGCCACGGATGAAAATATCTTCATCGCGGCCACCTGCCTGGAAAAAGGCATCGCATTCCTGAAGGGTGAAGGCAAGATCGGCGTCCGGAAGAACGCTACGGCCAAGCCCGCCCCCTCGCCGGCCGCCTCCCCTTCCGGCGCAATGGTGGTGACCATCAACGGAAAAGAGTTCCGCGTGGAGCTCGGAAACGGCGGCAACGCAACGGTCAACGGACACAACATCGCCTACTCCATCCATGCGGAAAACGGCACAAAAACCAACAAGACGACCCCGCTGTCCGCGGCATCCATGGGAAGTTCGAACGACAAGTTCTTCGATGTTCATACTCCGATCCCCGGAGCGGTAATCCGCTTCCTGAAGAAGCCCGGCGACAAAGTTACGGCGAAAGATGCGATTCTGGTTCTGGAGGCCATGAAGATGGAAACCCCCATCATGGCCGGACAAGACGGAATCATCGCCAGTTTCGAAGTCACGGAAGGCATGCAGGTCCAGACCGGCGCCAGGGTTGCGGTCATCAAGCAGTAGTAAGGCGAAAAGGAATCTGATCATGAACTTTCATTTTACGCAAGTCTTTCAAGGCTTCAACCTCATCGCCTATCAATGGGAACACGACTGGAAAATCGTCGTCGGGCGCATTGTTCTCGTTATCCTGGGGGTCCTGATGGTCCATCTCGGACGCAAAGGCATTCTGGAACCGCTTCTGATGATCCCTATGGGACTGGGGATGAGCACGATCAATGCTGCCATGATGTTTTTCGACCCGATCAACATGGTCAAAAAGACTCCGGTCGATCCGACCAAGGTCGGAACCCTGTTCCTCGATTCGATCGAAGCCAATAACGACAACCTGATGACGCTCTGCCAGGTGGACTGGCTTCAGCCCATCTATACCTTTGCATTCAGCAACGGCCTGATCGCCTGCCTCATCTTCGTGGGAATCGGCTGTCTGCTGGACATCGGATTCGTCATGGCACGACCTTTCCAGAGCATGTTCATCGCGCTCTTTGCGGAAATGGGAACGCTGCTGACGCTTCCGATCGCCATGCTGTTCAAGGGAATGACGCTCGGAGAAGCGGCCTCCATTGCACTGGTCGGCGGTGCGGACGGCCCGATGGTGCTTTTCGGTTCCCTTCAGATGGCTCCCCATCTGTTTGTCCCCATCACGGTTGTCGCCTATCTGTATCTGGCGCTGGCATACGGCGGCTTTCCGTACATGGTCCGCTTTCTGGTCCCCCGGAAACTGCGGATGATCGAGATGCCGAAGGAAAAAAAGGAGTTCAAAGCGACCTCCGGAGAAAAACTGATTTTCTCCGTCATCGCATGCGTTGTGCTTTCTTTCCTCTTCCCGGTGGCTTCGCCCCTCTTTCTCTCCCTTTTCCTTGGAATTGCAATCCGTGAATCGGGCCTGGAAAAGTTCCGTTTCCTCGTGGGCGAGATCGTCCTGTACGGATCCACTCTCACGCTGGGACTTCTGCTGGGAATTCTCTGTGATGCAAAGACCATCATGAATCCGAGCGTCCTTCCTCTGCTCATCCTCGGAATCATTTCCCTTGGACTTTCCGGAATCGGCGGGCTGATCGGCGGCTACATCCTCTATTTTGCAACCGGAAAGAAATACAATCCGGTCATCGGAATTGCGGGTGTCAGCTGTGTCCCCAGCACGGCCAAAGTGGCGCAGAAAGAAGTTTCCCACGACAATCCGAGCGCCATCATCATGCAGTATGCGCTGGGCGCAAACATCTGCGGCGTGATCACCACTGCGATCATCACCGCCGCGTATATCTGTCTCATCAAGCAATAAGGAGAACTTCAAGATGTATCAAGCATTGCAGATCATGTTCCTGACAATCGCCATTTCGGCGATTGTCGGATTTCTGGTCTCCTTCCTGATATTCCTCCTCACAAAACTGGTCAACATCGGTAAAAAGAGCGAAGAACAGGAAAAGACCTTGCAGAACGAAGAACTCGAACTGGCGCTGGCCGTTGCTGTCGTCTTTGCGGGGAAACAGCCGAAGTAACGCGGTGCTTCCCTTCGAAAAAAACGTTCCCGGGGAATGGTCTCCGGGAAATATACCGTTCCCGACCGGCTCCGCGGCAAGCCGGATGCGGAAACGGACAAATCCGGAAAGCCGACGTGGTATGATGGATTTTCTACATCTGTTGAATCAATATGTATGGGGAACCCGCGCTGACCGGAAATTGATCCGTCTGGGTTCGACCGTGCGGAAAATCAACGCGGTGGAAGCCGCCTTTCAGAAACTCACGAATGAGGAACTGACGGCGAAAACCGGAGAATTCCGGAGCCGGATTTCCGCCGGAGAAACTCCGGACCAGCTCTTGCCCGAAGCCTTCGCCGCGGTCAAGAACGCCTGCCGGCGACTGTATGGAACGAAGCTGACCGTCTGCGGAATCGAAACGGTCTGGGACATGATCCCATACGACGTCCAGATTCTCGCCGGAATCGTACTGCACCGGAGCGGAATCGCGGAAATGGCGACCGGTGAGGGCAAGACGCTTGCCGCCGCCATGCCGCTGTATCTGAACGCCCTGTGCGGAAAGGGCGCCCATCTGGTGACCGTGAACGACTATCTGGCCCTCCGCGACTCCGAATGGATCGGCGGCATTTTCCGTTTCCTCGGCATGACGGTCGGCTGCATTCAGACCGGGCAGTCCCCGGAGGAGCGGAAAGCCGCGTACGCCTGCGACATCACCTACGGAATGAACAGCGAGTTCGGCTTCGACTATCTCCGCGACAACGGCATGGCGATGTCCCGCGAGGAAATGGTGCAGCGGGACCTTCATTTCGCCATCATCGACGAGATCGACAGTGTGCTGATCGACGAGGCCCGCGTCCCGCTCATCATCGCGGGAGAGGAGGAGGTCGCGCTCGATCATTACGACCGTTACAAGGACCTCATCGGCAAGTTGACGGACGCACAGAAGCGCCGCATCGACAACTATCTTCACGACGCGGCGGAACTTCTGGGCAGGAACCCCGCCTCGGAAGAAGGAATCCGACTGCTCTTTCTGGCGCGGCTCGGAATGCCGCGATACCGTCCGCTGCACAAAATCCTCGAAGACTCCAATTTGCGCGTTCAGCTGGACCGCTTTGAGGACCGGATGCGCCAGACACTCGCCGCAACTCAATTTTCCGAACTGAAAACCAACCTGTATTTTGTGGTGGACGAAAAATACAGACAGATCGAAATGACCTCCCGCGGACTGGAATTCTTCGAACATCTCCATGAAGACTTTTTCATTCTGCCCGACCTCGAAAAACAGGTCACGGCCATCCGGGCCGATGAAACCGTCCCGGACCCGGAAAAGAAAAAACAGATCGAAAACGCCCGCTCGGCCTACCGCTGCAAAGTGGAAACCATTCACGATTTCCAGCAGCTGATGCAGGCCTACTGCCTGTTCGAAAAGGATGTCCATTACATCGTCGATTCGGGGAAAATCCTGATCGTCGACGAACACACCGGACGCGCGCTTCCCGGACGCCGGTTCAGCGACGGTCTCCATCAGGCGCTGGAGGCCAAGGAAGACGTCCGGCTCGAATCCGAAAACATCACCTATGCATCCATCACGCAGCAGAACTATTTCCGCCTGTATAAAAAACTTGCCGGAATGACCGGAACAGCTTCAACGGAAGCCTCCGAATTTTATCAGACGTATAAATTGGAAGTCACGCCGATTCCGACCAACCGTCCGGTGCACCGCCTGCTTCACTGCGATCAGGTTTTCCGCACACGGAGAGAGAAATTCCACGCGATCGCGGAAGAGACGGCCCGGCGTTTCGAAGCCGGACAGCCCGTCCTGCTGGGAACACCCTCCGTCGAAGACTCCGAGACCATCAGCCGGATTCTCCGGATGCAGAAAATTCCCCATCAGGTGCTGAACGCGAAACAGAACCGTCAGGAGGCGGAGATCGTCGCATGCGCCGGACAGAAAGGGAAAATCACGGTCGCCACCAACATGGCCGGACGCGGAACGGACATCCGGCTCGGACCCGGCGTGGTGGAGATGGGCGGACTCTTCGTCATCGGAAGTTCCCGGCATGAGGCCAGACGGATCGACCTTCAGCTTCAGGGGCGCTGCGCACGGCAGGGCGACCCCGGCGAGGCCGCTTTCTACGTGTCCCTGGAAGATGAATTCATGCGCGTCTACGGCCCGGAAAACGCGGTCAGGATACTTGCCGTGGACGAAGGGAGTTCCGTATCCTCCAAACGGCTGGATTCCATCATCGAAAAGGCGCAGAAAAAACTGGAAATCCACCACTACGCCATCCGGAAACGGACCCTGGAATACGACGACGCCATGAACAAACACCGCGCCGTCATCTACGCTCTCCGCCGCAGAATCATCTGTGAGGACGGCGCGGAAAAAGTGCTCGATGAAATACTCCTGAGAAGAGCGGATTTCTGGATTGCTTCCCTCTCCCCGGAAAACAGCGAAGCGGTCTCGCGCGACACTCTTTCAGCGATGATTTTCGACGAAACCGGAATCCGCATCCCGGAGTCCGAATGGACGAAAGAGGAAAGCGACACGGCGGAAGTGATCGCCGGATACCTCAAAACCCGTTTTCCGGTCCCGCCGGACGAATCGGATGAACCGGATGGAGCTCAGAGGAAAACAATGCTCAATTCCCTGCTTCTCCGGACAATCGAGCGGGTATGGGTAAACCATCTGAACGCCATGGAGCTTCTGATGGACAACATCTATCTGGTCTCATACGGGCAGAAAGACCCGCTGGTGGAATACCGGAAAGAGGCCTACGTCCTGTTTGAAGAGCTGATGGACTCCATCGACGAAGGCGTGGTGACAGCACTGTTCCGGTCCGGTCCGCTCTCCGCCCACTCCGGCATCAGCGACGGAGAGTCTCACATCGTGAGAAAAAACCTCAAGAAATAAACAGACACAAAAAAGGAGACTCCGGAGCCACGCGCACAGCATCGCCCCGGAATCTCCGGACTCTTCCTGCGGCTTACTTCTCCAGGCGGTCCTTGAAGGAAAGGCATTTCTTCGGGCAGACCTCGACGCAGTATCCGCAGAGGATGCAGCGGAACCGTTCGAAACGCCACTCCTTTTCCGGCTGGCGTTTTACCTGAATGGCCTTGGTCGGACACTTCCGCGCGCAGGCTCCGCAATAGATGCATTTGTCCTCTTCGATGGACAGTTTGCCGCGCACGCCGGGGAAGGGTTCCCGTTTTTCCATGGGATATTTCCGCGTGGAGGGACCCTTCAGCACATTGATGACAATTTCTTTGAAGATGGAAAAGAGACGCATTTTACCGCTCCGTACAGCTGATGCAAGGGTCAATGGACAGAATGATCATAGCCACATCCGCCAATGCACAGCCCTTGATCATGTGCAGCAGCGGAGCGATATTTGCGAAGGTTGGAGTCCGGACACGGATCCGGTCCAGTTTGTCCGTTCCGTTCGCCCGGAGATAATAGAGGACTTCCCCGCGAGGCTGTTCGGCACGCACCGCAACCTCGCCGGAGGGATTTCCCTTGAGCGGCGTTTTGAGTTCGGAATCGGGCAGGTGCCCCAATGCGCGGCGCACCAGCGAGATCGACTGATACACCTCGTTGATCCGGACTTTGGTCCGCGCGTAGCAGTCGCCGCCCTTTTCCACGACCGGGGAAAATTCCAGTTCCCTGTAGGCCGCGTATCCCGTCGAACGGAAGTCGTATGACACTCCGCTTCCGCGCAATGTCGGCCCGACGGCGCCGTCCGTAAGCGCCTGTTTCGGATCAAGACGCCCGACTCCGACCAGACGCACCTTCACGCTGTAGTCTTCAAGGAGAACCGGTGTGAGGGTGCGAAGTTCCTTTTCCACATCGGAAAGTTTACGGAGAACGAAATCCGCCTGTTCCTTGTTGATGTCCTTGCGGACGCCGCCGATGCAGCAGGTGCCGAGCATCACGCGGGCGCCGGAAGTGTATTCCATCGCATCCATCACGTGTTCGCGCACCCGCCAGAGCTGGTAGAACAGGTTTTCAAAGCCGAAGGAATCGGCCAGAAGACCGAGCGCCAGCAGATGGCTGTGCATCCGGTGAAGTTCGCTCCAGACCACGCGGAGATAATTCGCGCGGGGCGGAACGGAAAGGGACATCATTTCCTCGATTCCCATGCAATAGGTCATGGAATGGATGAAGCTGCAGATGCCGCAGACGCGTTCCAGAAGAAACACATCCTGAACGAAATCCTTCTGCTCGGCCAGTTTTTCCAGTCCGCGGTGGACGTAGCCGATCACCGGGACGGCGGATATCACCTGTTCGTCGCTGATTTCCAGACGGAGCTGCAGCGGTTCAGGCAGGACGGGGTGCTGAGGACCGAAGGGGACTAACATGCTCATTTCTTTTCTCCTTCCGCGGTTTTTTCCAGAACGCTGACTCCCACTCCGGGCACTTTGCAGAACGGCTTGACCGGAGCATCCTGCGCCAGAATGAAGGATTTCTTGTAGTCGATGACCAGATCCGTCACCGTGATGCCGAAGAGGTCCTGAATCTCGTTTTCCACCAGCAGCGCCGCGAAACAGATGTGGGAAATGCTGGGCAGGGATTGTTCCTTCGGCAGTTTCAGCAGGAAGGTGTTGAGTTCAAATTGAAGATCGAAGTGATAAAATATATCGAAGTGATCGACGGCATCTACGGCGGTCATCGTCACGAAACGATATCCGCGCGGGATCAGCGAGGCAATCTTCTCATGGAGATTGCCCAGTTCAAGTTCTTCTGTGACTTTCAGCATTTTTCCTCCTTGTTCTCGGGTGCGGCGGGTGCGGCGGCTTCAGCAGGAACCGCGGGAGCGGCAGCTGCGGCAGGGACGGCGGGCGCGGGTTTGACACTCACGACAGGCAGCTCCGGAGTCACGGACTCGCTGTCCGCTTTCTTGCGGGCCAGAATTCCGACGGCCTCGAGAATTCCGTCGAGCATGGCTTCCGGACGCGGCGGGCATCCCGGCACGAAAACATCGACCGGGATCACTTTTCCGGCTCCGCCCAGGACGTTGTAGCAGTCGGCGAAAATGCCCCCTGTGGCGGGACAGACGCCCATCGCGACGACGACCTTCGGAGAGGGCATCTGATCGTATACGTTTTTCAGCACGTGACGGTTCCGGTGATTGACCGAGCCAGTCACGACAAGAACATCCGCGTGTTTCGGATTGCCGACATGGACGACGCCGAAACGTTCGGCATCGTAAGTCGGGGTCAGGCAGGCCAGAAATTCAATGTCGCAGCCGTTGCAGCTGTTGCAGTTGAAATGAACCACCCAGGGTGATTTTGCAATCGCTTTTGTCATATTGTTTACTCCCAGAGCCAGATTAAGTTTACCAGGGCCAGCGACAGGGGAACCGTCCACATGTAACGGAGCACCCAGTTCGGGGTCAGCCTCGAAAATGCGTTGTCCAGCAGGATCAGGAACAGGAAACCGCCCGATCCCAGCAGCAGGGAAAACATAAGGTTCGTGTGCCAGAAGGCCATCATCAGGCCGAAGAAGAACGCCACTTCGTAACAGTGAGCGACCTCGATCAGCCCGAGAAACGGTCCGGAATATTCCAGAGTGATCCCCTTGACGATCTCCTGATGCGCGTGATGCGAGGTCGCAAGGTCGAAGGGAGACTTCTCCCATTCAATGGCAACCACGCAGAGGAACGCCAGGAAAAAAAGCGGCATCGAAAGCAGCAGGGGATGGTTCAGTTTCATCACGGACGATCCGAGAAAACTGTCGGTTTTCAGGTTGACCGCCAGAATCAGCAGAAGAAGAATCGGCTCCAGAGCCAGCATCAGCAGAATCTTGCGCTGACTTCCGATCCAGCTGTAGGGCGAACGCACGCTCATGCCGCCCAGCACCAGACAGATCACGGAAAACGCCTGCACGAAAAGCAGCATCAGAAGATCACTGCCCTGCGCCAGAAGGACCACGGCCACCATCATGAAAACCAGGTGGAGCGTCGCGTAGACCGTCTGCGGACGGTGCAGCGCCATCGGCTCCTTGGCGAACAGCTTGATGATGTCATAGAACGGCTGAAGCAGCGGCGGTCCGTAACGACCCTGCATCCGGGCGGTGATCTTGCGGTCGAGTCCCTGCAGAAGACCTCCCAGGACCGGAGCCAGAATCAGCAGAAGAATCGACGAGATATAGGGATCCTTGCAGCAGAAATTGAAAACCGTTTGAAAACTCATTGTCATATTGCATCCTCTTTTTGGCCGGTCAGCCGATGATTTTAAATGTGATTCCCACCAGAAGCAGAATGATCAGCCAGGCGAGGAAGGTGAGAAGTCCGCTTACGCGCTGTTCATCGATGATGCCGCGGAAATAATAACTGGTCACATGGGAATGTTCGATCTTCCCGCCGACGCTGTGAAAGTCATAGGACTTCACTTCCTCGTTCTTCTCGATGTCCTCCATCGACACATTCTCGCCGCATACGAAGGGAAGACTGACCCATTTGCGCTTGAAGCGCCGCCAGACGACCAGATAATGCAGCAGAATTCCCAGCAGAACCGCGCAGAAAATGCCGACCGCCGAGAAACTGCCGAACTCGCGGAGATCGTCTCCGCCGTGCGAAGCGGGAAATACCGTTTCCGCCATCGGGATGAACACCCGGATGAAGATCCCCATGGCCAGAAGTCCGGTAATCAGCACCATGACCGCCATGAGACCGAGGGAAATCCTCATGGTCAGATCGATTTTCTCACGGGGCAGAAACTCATGATACCCCGAATGCTGGACGCGTCCGATCCATTTCGCCCAGAAGAAGACGGTCAGGGCGCTTCCCATCACCATGAACACCAGGAGGAACGGAGAGCGGATCGTCGCCTCGATGGCGAGCCATTTGCTCATGAGCATTCCGAACGGCGGCAGGAGCATGGACATCATGCCGAGAAGCATGACCACCGAGGTGAAGGGCATTTTGAACATGAGGCCGTCCATGTCCTCCACATCGCGGCTGCCTATATGACTTTCGATCCGTCCCATGCAGAGGAAGAGAAGCCCTTTGGAAAGAGCGTGGAAACTGATGATGGAGAGTCCGGCCGCATACGCGATCGGGGAATCGATCCCGGCGCAGGCCACCACCAGACCAAGGTTGGAGATGGTCGAATAAGCCAGAATCTTCTTTCCGTTCCGCTGGGTGCAGGCCAGCAGGGCGCCGCCCAGGAAGGAGAGGGAACCGGCGAAAGCCACGCACATCATCACCCGGCTGTCGCTGGTGAATCCGGGCGTGATGCGCATAACCAGATATACGCCCGCCTTGACCATGGTGGCCGCATGAAGCATCGCGGAAACCGGAGTCGGCGCCACCATCGCGCCCAGCAGCCATGACTGGAACGGAAAAAGAGCGGATTTCGTGAATGCCCCCAGGCACATCATGATCGCCGCAAGAATGGTAATATTGCCCGAGTGAAGCAGTTCATCGAAAGTTTCGCCGCCGGTCTTGTATTTCAGCAGGAAGATCCCAAGCATCAGCGCGACGCCGCCAAAACTGTTGATGAGCAGGGCGCGAACCGCGTTCACCCTCCGGGCGTCGCCGCCATCGTGACCGATCAGGGCGTAACTGCAGAGCGTGGTCGCTTCCCAGAAGAAGGAGAAGTAGGCCAGCTGGTTCGACACCACCAGCCCGATCATGAACCCGAGGAATCCGATCAGGAACAGGAAAAAGCGGCCCGGGCCGCCCGCGTCCGGAGCCTTGGAATGATGGTGCTTCATGTATCCGATCGAGAAAATCAGGATCGCGGGTCCCACACAGCAGCTCACCAGCAGCATGATCCGCGTCAGGTTGTCGATCCGGAACAGCACAAAGGACGCCTCATGGTTGGGGGTGCCCGTCATATACGTGGCGACGCACAGGAGCAGCTGAAGCACGCTGAACAGCGCCACCCAGATATTCCGGATTCGGATGGCGATTCCAAGGATCACAAGAATGATGATCCCTTCCAGCGCGTCTCCGATCGGCGACCAGCCGGCGGGAACGGACAGACTCCAGACTTCACCGGAAGTCCCGGTCAGGCTCAATGCCACCACGGCGATTCCGCCTGCCGCGATCAGCACGGACGACAAGATCACCAGCGCATCGCGCAAACGGTCATGCCGGATGAGTCCGGCAAGAGCGCCGCCGAGAAGCGGGATCCCGATCAGAGAGAGTAGAAGCCACGTTACCATTACTGATTTTCTCCTTTTTTCATGTATTGAATCAGATAGTCAAACCATTTCTGCATTCCTTCTCCGGTCTGCGCCGAAAGCGGAAGAATCTCCGCCGCCGGATTGACCTTCCGGATGTTGTCCGTGCATTCCGGCAGGTTCCAGTGAAGAACCTCCGCCAGATCCATCTTCGTCAGGACGACCAGCGACGAGGAGGCGAACAACGCCGGATATTTCACCGGCTTTTCCTCTCCCTCGGGCGTCGACAGCAGGGCAATTTTGGCATTCTCCCCCAGATCGAAGGCAACGGGACAGACCAGATTCCCGACGTTTTCGATGAAAAGAATCCGGGTTCCTTCCGGGAGGCGCGGCAGTTCCGCCATGATCTCCTCGGCATTCAGGTGACAGCGCTCGCCCGTCTGAATCTGCGTCACGGAGGACGCAAACCGTTTCAGGCGCAGGGCATCCGCCTCGCCATACTGGTCGCCCACCAGAACCGCGCAGGGAATTCCCTTTTCGGAAAGGAATTCCAGCGTCTTCTCCAGCAGGCGCGTCTTGCCCGAACCGGGCGACGAAATCAAGTTCAGAGCCACGATTCCCCTGGCCGCAAGCCAGACACGGTTGGCCGCGGCCGCCGCATCGTTCGCGTTCAGGATCGCCTGTTCCAACTTGACCGTAACCGGCGTTTTCGCATGATCGTGGGACGCCTCCCCATGGTCATGCGTGTAGACCGTGCCATCCGCTCTCACATGCGTGTGAGAGTGGGAATGGGCATGGCCCCCGCCGCAACCGCAATCTTTACACATTTTTACTCTACCTCGATACTTTCTATGACTAATTCCTGTCCATTTTCCCTTTGAAGCGCGGACTGGTGACAGTCCGGGCATTCTATGATCCAACGGTCGCGTTCGAATGTCCCGCCGCAATTCCGGCAGCGGTGACGGATCGGCGCAACCGCAATCTTTATTTCACACTCCTTCAGTTCGACGGAGGCGCATTCCCGCGCCGTCCGCCACGTATATTCCAACGCGTCCGGGTCGATTCCCGCCAGACGTCCCACACGGACATTCACCGACAGGACCCTTCCGCCGTGTTCCTTTCTGTATTTCTCCAGGCTTCCCATGAGCGCTTCCGCAATCGACAGTTCATGCATGACGCGCCTCCTCAGCAGATTCTCGGCATCTGCTCGCCGGAGGGAAGCGTCAGAAGCCTGCCGCCTCCCCATCCGCCCGAAACAACCATCCGGCCTTCTCCCGGAGAAAGTTCCCCGAGGTCCGCCGCCAGACGTCCGCATTCCAATTTTTTCCACGCCTCCAGGATCGCCCCCGCTCCGGCGGCGTCCGCCACCATCACCAGACGTCCTTCGCAAGCCGAAAACCAGCTTTCGATCCCGAACATCTTCTCCAGTGTCCGCACCGCTCCGCTCCGGGGAAGAGACTCCCCGTCCAGACGGGCGTCGAAGGAATCCCCGATGATCTCGGAAATCACCCCGCCGACTCCGCCACGCGTGGCGTCGCGCATGAATTTGACCGAATTTCCCGCGGCCGCGAGAGCCGCGCCGACCACGTTCGTCAGCGGCGCGCAATCGCTCTTCAGTCCGGGCGTCGCAATGCCGTGCCGCACCGCGAGAATCGTGAAGCCGTGCTCCCCGACTCCGCCAGACACCAGCAGACGGTCTCCCGCCGCGAACCGGGAACGTCCCAGTTCCAGCGCCGGATTCCGCACGCCGATTCCCGCCGTATTCAGATATATTCCGTCGGCCGCGCCGCGCGGAACCACTTTCGTATCCCCGGTGACAATCTCGACCCCGCATTCCACAGCGGTCGCCTTGACCGAATCCAGAATCCTTCCCAGTTCCTCCCGGGAAAAACCGTCTTCGAGAATCAGGCTCAGCGTCAGATACCGCGGGATTCCGCCCGCCACCAGAAGGTCGTTCACCGTGCCGATCACCGCCAGCTTGCCGATATCTCCGCCCGGAAAGAAGCGCGGAGTCACCACAAAACTGTCCGTGGTGACCAGCAGTTCCTCTCCGCCCGGCACCCGTGCGGCGTCCGGCAGTCCGCGAAGCGCGCCCGTGCCGAAACGCGGAACGATCTCCTCCGCGATCAGTTCATTCTGAAGGCGGCCTCCGCCTCCGTGCGCCAGTGTGATTACCTTGCCGTTCATGCCGCACCGACCTCCCGGTAACGATACGCCGCCTGACAGGAGCCTTCACTGCTCACCATACAGGCTCCGACCGGATGCTCCGGCGTGCATTGACGCCCGAACAGTCCGCACTTCTCCGGAGACAGCGTTCCCCGCAGAACCTCCCCGCACCGGCAAAGCGGCGACTCCGCCGCCTGAATCCGAGCAATGCCCCAGCGGGCAAAGGCGTCGAATCCGCGCCATTCCGGACGGAGGGACCATCCGGCTCCGGCAACTTCGCCGAATCCGCGCCAGACGCTCGGCGCCGGTTCGAAAAACCGTTCGATCAATTCCAGCGCCACCGGATTTCCGCGAGGATAAACCACCTGTCCGTAATTGTTTTCCACACTCCCCTTCCCCGCCCCGATCAGTTTCAGAAGACGCAGAAGGGAATGAAGGATATTTTCGGGTTCGAACCCGGAAATCACGCCCGGAATCCGCAACCCGGCAAAGCCCGCTTCGCCGCAGACCGCCGCCACATGCCCCGGCAGAAGGAATCCGGAAAGTCCGTCATCCCCTTCCCCAGACGCCAGCAGGTCGAGCACGGGACGCAACCGTTTGAAGTCGCTCAGCAGGGAAAAGTTTTTCAATTTCCGTTCCTCCGCATCCGCGAGAACACCCGCGGTCGCGCTCAGGGTCGGATCGAAGCCCACCGCCGCCAGAACCACCTGACGCTCCGGATGGGAAAGTGCATATTCCAGCGCCTCTTCCGGCGAGTAAATCACTTCCGCGCAAACCGTCTCCGCGAGCGTTTTCCGTTCCAGCGAAGCTCCCGGAATATGGAGCAGGTCTCCGAAAATCATCAGCGTCACGCCCGGCAGGGAACCGGCTTTCCGCGCCTCCTCGATAAATCCGGCTCCGGAGACGCATACCGGACAGCCCGGACCGGAGATCAGGCGCACCTTTTCCGGCAGAAGGGACCGCAACCCGGCCTGCGCGATGACGTTGGTGTGGCTTCCGCACACCTCCATGACGCGGATGGGGTGATCATATCCCCGGACCGCCTCCGCCAGTTGTTCACGCCAGAATTCAGCCTGTTTCGAACGAGTCATAAGTCCAATCCCGCTTTCAGTTCTTCCAGAAGACGCAGCTGTTCGACCGCCTTGCCCTCATCGAGTTTTTCGATGGCATAACCGGCATGGATCAGCACGAAATCGCCCGCCGCCGCATCCGGAAGCAGACGCAGGCTGATCCGCCGCTGAACTCCGTCGAACTCCACCACGGCATGTTTGTCGGCATCCACTTCCATTATCTTCATCGGCAAGGCTACGCACATAAAAAATTACTCCTTTTCCGTCCGATTCCTGTAACCATCGCCGTCCGGACGGAAATCCAGACCGGCCCAGACCAACTGCCCCGCCGCAATCGCGCCGTCGTTGACGGGCAATTTTGACGGCATGAAAAAAGCGATGCCCCGACTTTTCAATCTGTCCTGAAGCATCGCCGAAAAAAGACGGTTCTGAAAGACTCCGCCCGCCAGCAATACGGGGTGAAGCGATGATTTCGCGTGTACCGCCTCAATCATTCCTGCCGCCGCTTCCGCGAAAGTCATATGAAGCGAACGGGCCGGAGACGCCAATCCTTTCGGATTCACGTTCCAGAGCTCGCGCCAGTCCACCATCGGAAGACCGTCTTCGCGACGGACAAAACGGAACGGCAGGACCGTTTCGTTTCCGGAGGCTTCCCGCCGGGCCACGTATTCCAGACGCATGGGCGCCTGCGCTTCGAAACTCATGGAGCCGTCCGCCAGCCCGAGCCACGCGGCCGCCGCGTCGAACCAGCGCCCCGCCCCGTGGGTCATGGGCGTATTGATCCCGCTTTTGCATTGCAGACAGACTTCCTCCGCCAGAAGGGCGTGTTCCGGGAAACGTTTCTTCAAGGTGTCCATGTCCATTCCGGCGTCGTACGCGCGGGCGAAATATTGACGAAGGGGGTGTCGGATCGCAAGCTCGCCGCCGGGAAGAGGGACGGGACGGAAGGTTCCCAGACGGCGGCCGCCGCTGGAACGGCTCACATACAGCAGTTCGGCGCCCCAGAGCGCGCCATCCGGCCCGAGCCCGGTGCCGTCCATCACCAAAGCGACAGCCTCTTCCAGACCGGATTCGGCCAGAGCGGCCAGTGCATGCGCATAATGGTGAGGAACTTCCACAACCGGTATCTGAAGACGTTTCGCCAGTTTCTCCCCGGCGAGCGTGCTGGAATAATCGGGATGCAGGTCCACGGCCACGGACATCGGTTTTTCCGGCAGGAGATGCAGAATCCGCGCAATCGCCCGGTCACAGACGACCGACTCTTCGGCATGCCCCATATCTCCCTGATGGGGAGAGAGATAAGACCACGGTTCCGGAATATTCCCGGCGGCCGCGAATGTATTTTTTTCCTGTGCGCCCATCGCCAGGACGCTGTGGTTCAGTTTCATGTCGCCGAAGATCGCGGGCGCATATCCGCGCGCGCGTCTCCAGATTTGAAAGCGTCCGTGATTCATCGCCGCCAGAGAATCGTCATACCGGAAATGAATCGCGCGCCCGTGCGTGAGAATACCGTCGACTTCCGGGCCCAGCATGGCAACGGCTTCCTCCGTATCGAGCGCGGGAGGGAACCCGGAAAGATTGCCGCTGGTCGCAACAAGAAGCGGAGAATCGGTCAACTGAAGCAGCAGATGATGAAGCGGCGAAGCGGGAAGCATGAATCCCGCCTCATCGGGGGCGTCCGGAGAAATCAGGTCGGCATTACAGGTTTTGCCCGCTTCCGAATCGAGCCACGGGAGAAGAAGGATCGGAGCCTCCGGCGAGGCCAGCAGAGTCCCTTCTTCGGGAGACATGGAGGTCATGCGTTTTGCCGCCGCAAGGTCGCGGGCAAGAAGGGCCAGAGGCTGTTCGGGGCGTTTCTTGATCCGGCGCAAACGCTCCAGCGCCGCGCGGCTGCGGCAGTCGGCCAGCAGTTGGAATCCGCCGACCCCCTTCAGCGCAATCACTCCGCCCGCGTTCAAACGCTTTGCGGCGGACAGCAGGGCGTCTTCCCCGCTTGCGCTTTCCGTTCCGTCCTGCTCCAGAAAACGGAGAACCGGGCCGCAGGAGGGACAGCTCACGCTTTCGATCCCGAAGCGGCGGGAGTCCGGGGAATTGTATTCGGCGTCACAGTCATCGCACGGCGGAAAATCCTTCCATGCCGTGGCGGAACGTTCATAGGGAAGCGAAGTAATCACGGTGGCGCGCGGCCCGCAATCGCCGCAGGAATTGAAGAAATAACGGTAACGGCGTCCATCTTTTTCATGAAGTTCCGCCAGACAGCGGGCGCACGGGGCGCGGTCTGCCAGCGCGAAGAGATTGAGCGCGGGCGGCTGGACGGGATGCTCCACGGTGAAGCCGTCGGCACGCGATTCCGGGGAAATCGGACGCGAGGTCTTCCGGATCTCCGTAATCAGGGCGGCGGGCGGGATCGACTCGGACAACGATGCCGATGCCCGGTCCAGCGCGGGAGCATCTCCCTGCCAGACGATGTCGACGGAATCCCCCCGGTTCACCACGGAACCGGTCAATCCGAAACGCCGCGCCACCCGGCATACCGCCGGACGCATCCCCACTCCCTGAATCACGCCGCGCATTTTTATTTTCTGTTCGTAAAGTTTCATTCTATTTGGGACCCGCGAAATCCTATCGCCGCTGTTTCAGAAATTTCTTCTGGTTCCTGTCCGCATTTTCCTGCGGGATTTTCAGGGTCTTCCTTCATCACACATTCTGTCGTTCGGGAGACTTCTCTCTGCAAGTGAATCCTTTCGTTTGAAAACGGCATGAAGCATACCGGTTAAAATTCCGGATTCAGAAAGAGAATTAATGGGCCGAGGCAGACCTTCCGCCTCAGCAGAAGGAGGGACCCGCACGAACGGGCAAGGCTGCCCACAGGATCTTCTGGAACGTAAAATAGGGCACGCTGTAAAACGGGCGGTCCCCGGAGAATTTTCTGGGCGGAAGCATGAAGACGGAGCGGATCTTTCTCAACGGCTGTTCCGTGGAAGAAGAATTCCTTTCATCCAATGCCATTCCTACAAAAACTTCCGTCCGTATCCACACAGGGGCTTCGGAAGAAGCGGAGGAAGAAAGGTTTGAAATGGTTTTGCTGTAGAAAACCGTCCGGCAGTCACGGTGCAAAAGGGGCAGGGAAATATGAAGCGCCAATGCTGCAATGGCAAAAACACAGGACAGAACTACCGCCGCTCCAATGTTGTTTCTGATTTCAGACCGCATTGAAGAAAGATTGTCAATCCTTCTGATTTGTTCCTTGCCAGCCAACTACAGGCCCCTTTATATTACCATGTGCTATTCCATAAAATTCAGCTCTAAGCCGCTGTTATATGGATATTTGTAAAAAAATTCATCCGGCATTGCCGGACTGATTGTAAAAACGACATCCTCGAAAATCATATCTAAAAAATAATAGTAAAACATTCTGAAGGGACCCGTTCCGTCCATTGCCGGAACAGAGAAAACCTGCGGAATGCTTCAAGCATCATTATCCATAAGAGCACCGCCTTCTCAGGAAGGCTTACAAATAGTTTTATTAATATACCATATATCCGGCAAGTTTCAAGGGGCTCCGCGAAATAAACGGTCCTGCCGCCGACATCTTTTGCGGAACAACAGGAAAAGGAATGTTCCGGGGCCTTATTTCAGACTGCGCAGAAGTTTTTCGATTTCTTCCGCGGATGCGGCGGAACATACTTCCTCTGAAAACTTCGGATCAAGAAAGCCCCGGGCCAGATCGGCCAGGGTCTTCAGATGCTGTTCCGTCGGAGCGGACTTCGGGCTGACCAGAACGACCAGAATCCGATAGGCTCCCTTGAGATTGCGGAAACTCCATTCGCGTTCCGATCTTCCAACAATGATGACCGGAGTACGGACACTTTCGCAATGCGCATGGATCAGAACGATGTCTTTGGACAATTCCAGCGGATAGGAGTTCATGGAACGGACCAGACCGGGCACCACGTCTTCAAATTTTTTCAGGTTCTCTCCGAAGGCTTTCCGGACCATTGTCTCCAGTCCTGCCTCGCCCTCCGTCCCCGCGGGAATCTCCGCGGAAAATATTTCCGGCTTGACAGGAACAGACGGCAAGGTCGCAATAGGAGCTTCCTCATTCTGCCACTGGAGAGACGGGTAGGCACTCAGCAGATTGATCCCGGGAAAACGGGAAAATACGGTTTCCTGAAGTTTTTCCATGGCGGGAGTCCAGAAGATCCCGGTGCGACGCTCCATTGGCATCATGACCATATCGTTTTCAGAGAGGTCATTCAGGAACATGGATTGAACCTCCGTCCAGGTCTCGCCTTCCAGGACAGTCAGAGAGCCGGTCGGCCGCATGGTTCGGATCCGGTGCTTCAAATCCGATCCGCTGTCGGTCACAAGATAGACCCGCAAGGACGCGCCGACCTGATGTGCAAGATGCTTGGCATCATGGAGGAACGAGTTCATATTCGCCCGTTTTTCCGCCAATGCCGGAAACGGAACCAGAAGCCGCTTCGTAATATTGAGCGGCTGGACCAGCCGGCAGAACAACAGGCGGGAAGGACAGGATTCCAGCAAATTTTCCGAAACGGTGCCGAACAAATGCGACTGCAGCATCTGTTTCCGGCTCCATCCGGCAAGAACCTGCGTGGCGCGCAGCTCCTTTGCCGCCCGGATCAGCCCGTCGGACGGGTTCAGGTCGACCCGGACGGACGGTGTGATTTCCATCTCGGCGGAGGCGCTTTCCGCCATACAGTGGGCCAACAGTTTTTCTCCGGCCGCCACCGCCCCGTCGGAATTGTCATGGTCGTTGACGATCGTCACCGGAAAAATATTGCCGCGCCGCGATTTGTTGCGGATCAGAAAAGCCAGGTTCAACAGACGCATCGAGAAATCGGGGTCCGCAATCGACACAATCAGGCGCTGATCGGCGACGGGCTGTTCCGTGGATATATTCTTTTCAACCAGGTTGCGTCCGTAACGGTCGACCATCCATGCCCCCAGAGGACAAGTCACCAGAATCATGATGATCGCGCCGTTGAGCACGTTTTCATCGAAAATTTTCAATTCATAGCCGACCACCACAGCCGCCAGCGTGGCAGCCGCCTGCACAACGCTTAACCCGAAAATGACTTTCCCCGCGGACGCATTGTACCCGAGGGTTTTCTGCGTCACCCACGCGGCGGCGTATTTCGTAACAATTACGCAGATGCTCATGGAAGCAATCACAAGCCACCCCTGCGGAGACGCCACCAGAACCTTCGGGTTGACCAGCATCCCCACAGAAATCAGGAAAAAGGGGATGAAGAGGATATTGCCCACAAAAACGAGACGGTTCATCAGCGAGCTCTGTTCGGGAATCAGACGATTGAACACCGCCCCCGCGAGAAAAGCCCCGATGATCGGTTCCATCTTCGCAAAATGAGACAGGTAAGCGCTTCCGCAGACCATCAGAATGACAAAAATGAATTGCGAACCGCCGCTTTCCGGAACATTTTTGAAAAACCATCTTGTAAGCCGCGGCACCCCGAAAGCAATCAGGATAACCAGCCCGGTCATTCCCAGTCCCAGCAGGAACCAGAACATGATTCCCAGTTCAACCCCCTTCGCAGAGTCGGCGATCACGGCCAGAACCATCAGCGCCAGGGTATCGGTGATGATCGTTCCGCCAACCGTGATCACAACCGGCTCGCTCCGGGAGATCCCGAGACGGCTGGCGATCGGATAGGCCAGCAGCGTATGGGAGGCGAACATGCTGGCCAGCAAAATCGAGGTGGTCCAGTTGAACCCGAGAAGATAGTGCCCCATGAAAGTTCCGACCGTCTGGGGAATGGCAAAGGTGAACAGCCCGAAGAGAATGCTGCGGTTCCGGGTCCGCACGAAACGGTTCAGGTCGATTTCCAATCCGGCGATGAACATGATGTAAAGCAGTCCGATCGAACCGAACATCGTGACCGCGGAATTCCGTTCAATTACACCCAGTCCGTTCGGTCCCAGCAGCGCGCCGCTTCCAAGTAGCAGGATCAGGTCCGGAACCTTCAGCCTGCCTGCAATCAGAGGGGCGATGAAGATGATCAGCATCAGTATGATAAATGTCAGGATCGGATCTTGAACCGGAAACATCTTCCACTCCTTGCGACGATAAGTAATCTCATGAAAAGGACTTCCATAACTGGATACTATACACTCGAAGGAGGTTCCTGTCAAGACGGAAAGAGGAACAGCCTTTTCCCGTAAGGTTACGCATTTTTGGGTATTCTTGGTGCTATTCTTGGATAAAAAGGGATTTTTCGCTGGAATGATGAAAAACGGGTAATTTGCAAGTGATTGATTTATAGGAGGATAGAAATGGTCGGGATGGAGAGATTTGAACTCTCGACCTTTAGTCCCCCAGACTAACGCGCTAACCAAGCTGCGCTACATCCCGACTTGATCCGGCTCTCTTTCATTGAAAGAAAACACGCTCGTTAATCTACATGGATATTTTGAAAATGCAACCCCGCTTTCCAAAAAAAAA
>Ga0066602_10000503_pt1 | contig 31765 bp, 25 predicted proteins | sample Higcelweek5metaG_FD_59481 | JGI IMG/M metagenome (GOLD analysis project Ga0066602, IMG submission 59481) | Freshwater pond sediment microbial communities from the University of Edinburgh, under environmental carbon perturbations - High... | ecosystem: Environmental > Aquatic > Freshwater > Pond...
AGTTTGGGCTGACCGGGCCGGACCCGCCGGCGCAGGAAATGTAACCAGCCGGCCATCGGCAGACAGAGCGCATCCACCGCCCTGCCCTGCGCCAGTTGATCGGCGATGGTGCCCAGCAGGCGCACCGGCAGCTTTTGCGACCCGTCCCAGGCAATCTGTGACAGCAGATGCCGGATGCCCGGATTGGCGAAGCGGGCCAGGATATCGCTGATATAGCCATTGAGGTCGAACCCGACCGGGGCTGGCACAGTGGGGGCGATATCCTCCCGCATCAACCGTTCGACAAAGCGGGACAGCAACGGGTGCTCCACCGCATCGGCCACGCTTTCCAGCCCCAGCAGCAGGCCCAGATAGGCCAGGCTGGAATGGGGGCCGTTCAGCAGGCGCAGCTTGGCCCGTTCGAACGCCGCCACATCGCTGGTCATCTGCACGCCGACGCTTTCAAAGGCGGGGCGGCCATTGCAGAACCGATCCTCCACCACCCATTGGGTGAAGGGTTCCCGCTGCACCGGCGCGGCATCCACCACGCCCAAGGCCGCGGCAACATCGGCCTTCAGTGCCTCATCCGTGGCCGGCGTGATGCTGTCCACCATGGTGCAGGGGAAGGCCCCTTCCGCTTCGATCCAGCGGGCAAGGTCGGGGTTCAGCCGGTCGGCGAAATCCACCAGCGCCCGGCCCAGTTTGTGCCCATTACCAGAGAGATTGTCACAACTGACCACGGTGAACGGGGACAGCCCAATGGCATGACGCAGACGCAGCCCCTCCACCAGCCAGCCGATCAGGCTGGTGGGGGCCTGCGGGTTGGCCAGATCGGCGTGGATGGCGGGATGCCCGGCATCCAGAAGGCCGGCGCCATTCAGGCAATAGCCCTTTTCCGTTACCGTACAGGTGACGATGCGGGTGCCCGGATTGGCCAGCCGGGCCAGCACGGCGGCCCGGCTGGATGGCGCGTGCAGCACCTCCCGCATTGCGCCGATGACGCGGTATTCCGCCTTTTCCCCCAATGTGGCCAGCGTGTAGAGCCCTTGTTGCGGCGTCAGCGCATCGGCAATATCGCGGCTATTGAGCGAAATGGCGGAGAGCGCCCAGTCGCCCCCCTGTTCAAGTATAGTATCGATATAGCTGGCCTGATGGGCGCGGTGGAAGGCGCCGGGGCCGATATGGACAATGCCGATCCCGGCCGCCGCCCGGTCATAGGCGGGACGGCGGATGGCGGCGGGCAAGCCAACAAGGCCTGTGTCGGTCAGTCGGCTCACAATGTCACCCCACTTTTCCACAAGGCGATTTCACGTTCGCCATTGGTTTCATTCCGGGCCGGCACTCCGCTGGCGGTGACGGCGATCAGATCCAGCAGCCGGTCAGTTGCCGCCTCCATCCCGCCTGCACCCAATACCGTTCCGGCATCGAAATCGATCCAGCGCGGCTTGCGGCTGGCAAGGTCGCTGTTGGTGGCGATTTTCAGGGTCGGCACGGGGAAGCCCAGCGGCGTGCCCCGCCCGGTGGTGAATAACAGCAGCGTGGCCCCCGCTGCCACCAGGGCGGTGCAGGAAACCGCGTCATTGCCGGGCGCTTCCAATAGGGCAAGCCCCGGTCCGCGGACGCGACCACCATAGGGCATCACCTGGGTGACGGTGGCCCGCCCGCCCTTCTGCACGGCACCCAGCGATTTTTCTTCCAGGGTGGTGATGCCACCCGCCTTGTTGCCGGGGGATGGGTTTTCATGCACCGGTTGGCCATGGTTCAGGAAATAGCGTTTGAAGCCATTCACCACGCCAACCATATCATCGAACACCTGCCGGCTGGCGGCACGGCGCATCAACAATTCCTCTGCCCCGAAAATCTCCGGGATTTCGGTCAGCACGGCCGTACCGCCGCCTGCCATCAACCGGTCCGTTACCCGGCCCAATAGCGGGTTGGCGGTCAGGCCGCTGAACCCATCCGATCCGCCGCATTTCAGCCCCAGCACCAAGTCCGACAGGGGGCAGGCTTCCCGATGATCCCCCTCGGCGATGGCAACCAGTGCCTCCACCGCCGCCAACCCTTCCTCCAACTCGTCCCCCACCTTCTGGGCAGCGAAGGCCCGCAGGCGGGCGGCATCACGGCCAGGCATGTCCTGCAGCAACCGGTCTAACTGGTTGGATTCACAGCCCAGCCCCACCAGCAGCACGCCGCCGGCATTGGGGTGTTGGGCCAGGGCGGCCAGCACGGATCGCGTATGGTCCAGATCATCGCCCAATTGCGAACAGCCGAAAGGGTGCGGGAAGGCATGGACCCCATCCACCCGACCGGCGAAGCGGTGGTTGCCTTCCTCCGCAATCAGCCTCGCGGTATTGGCCACACAGCCCACGGTACAGAGCACCCAGATTTCATTGCGCGTCCCCACCCGCCCATCGGCTCGTCGGTAACCCTGGAAGGTCGGCAATTCCCCAGCAGCCGAAGCCGATGGTGGCTCCGGCTGGTACTGGTAATCCAGTTCGGCATCCAGGCCGGTCTTCACATTATGGCTATGGACATGCTCCCCCGGCCCGATGGCAGCGGTGGCGATGCCAATGGGCCAGCCATATTTTCGCACCGCTGTGCCTTCGGCAATGGGATGCAGCGCCAGCTTGTGGCCTTTGGCGATATCGGTAACCAGGATGATCTGTGCGTCCCCCACCGTCACCACATCACCCGCTGTCAGCGGGCGCAGGGCGGTGGCGACATCATCCTGTGGGTCGATCCGCCAGACGGTTGGCAGTTCGTGATCAACGGTGGACATTAAGCGCTTCTCCCGCCTCTCCTTCAGAACTGTCGCCGCGCGGGCGGTTGTCCTGCCACAGGATCAATTACCAGACAAATCATTGCTACCGGAGTACCCACGTGTGTAACCGGTGTCATGTGTTAAATTGCCACCCCTCAAGTGCCTTGCTGGATGAAAGGGACTTTGGCGAACAGCTGGCGTTCGGCACCGCGTGGATCATTGGCCAGTGAAGGCTGGACATCAAACAGCATCGTCTCCCGCCCCGCCAACCGATAGGGTCGCCATTCCGGCAGGCCAGCATGGTTGGGGTTGCCGGTGCGGGCGAAGGCGATGAAGGCATCCATCATATGCTGGGACAGTGTGGCCGCATCGACCGCCGTGCCGGTAATGGAATCCGGCGCATCCAGCGTGCCGAACACCAGCGGGATATCCAAGGTGTGGGGCGCGCCCCATTTACCGCCATCCTTGGGTGAAGCCCAATTCAGCTGATAGGCGAAAACCGGTGAGCCCTGTTGGGCGCGCAACTCCGCCTCCACCACCGCACCCCGCCAGGAACGGCCGGCGGTGGTGGCGGCGAAAAACACGTCGCTCGGGCTGTAGGCGGGGTAAAGCCGGCGATATTCCGCCACCACCGTTTCCGGGGCGATATCCACCCGCATATGTTTGGCCAGCCGGGCCGGCAGTTGTTCCCAGGTCAGGGTGAAACTATCCGGCTCCCCACCGCCGATCAGGCTGCGCGTTTCATCCCTGGTATTGCCGATGATCATCGGGATATCGGCGGAAAGGGCCGGGGCGTCGGGATAGAAAGGATGCCGTGTCAGGCTGCGTTCATCCAGCACCGGGCCGAAATAAACCCCGCCGCTGCCGATCACCGGATCGGTTGTCTTCAGGGCCGCCACCAGCCTTTCCACCGGCAGGCGGGCCACGTCTGCCGCGCGATCGGGCGTCAGGCCCAGGGCTGCCAGATAGGTTTCCGCCCGTCTGGTGGCATTCAGCGGGCCGGAGGCCGTCAGTTGCTGTCCGCTCATCGTGGCGGCGCGATGGAACAGGCCGCGCGCCGCCGGCATGGCCATCAAGGTGGCGATCTTGGCCCCGCCGCCGGATTGGCCGAACAGCATCACCCGACCCGGATCGCCCCCGAAAGCGGCGATATTGTCCCGTACCCATTGCAGGGCCAGTACCAGATCCAGCATCCCCGCATTGCCGGAATCGGCATAATCGCCGCCCACCAACCGGCCCAGCGACAGATAGCCGAATACATTCAGCCGATGGTTCAGCGTCACCACCACCACATCGCCACGACGGGACAGCTTGCTGCCATCATAAAGCGGGTTGGAGCCGGAGCCGCTGGCATAAGCCCCACCATGGATATAGACCATGACCGGGCGCCGCGTTGCATCCAGCCCCGGCGTCCAGACATTCAAGAACAGGCAATCTTCCGATGTGGGTTCGTTGATACGGCCCTGCGGGCAGGCGGCACCAAATTCCAACGCGTCACCAACACCCTTCCAGGGCTGGGGTGGCGCTGGCGGGCGAAAGCGTAGCGGTGCCGTGTCGGCGCCATAGCGGATGCCCTTGAACTGATGGATACCATCCAGGGTGCGCCCGCGCAGCTTGCCGTACGTGGTTTTCACCACCGATGCCCCTTGCCCTGCGGCCCAACCGCTTCCAGCCCAGGTCATGGCAAGGGTGGTGGCGGCACCACACAACAGGGCGCGCCTGCCCAAGGCATAATCCGCCCGGTCGATCATCCACATATCCTCCCAACCCTGGGCCTGTACCGGCCCTTGTCTGTTAGGGTGTAATCATAAGGAAACCGGTGTCAATAGCCAATACATCTCTTTGACCTGAAGGATGCAACCGGCGATAAGGCTGTCAGCGATCTGGAGAGGATGCCATATGATCAACCGTCGCCGCTGGCTGGGCATGACGGCCCTTGCCGCCACCATCATCGGGACCATGGGCCGGGATGCCAAGGGTGAAACAGGGGCGGATTTCCCGCTGACAGGGCCTGACCCGACAGAGGTGTTGCCCCTGTGGCCAGGGAGCCCGCCGGGTGGACCGATCCCCGGTCTGGTGGAACAGGTGGAAGACCGGATGAAGCCCGGCGGTCTGCCCGACCGCGCGGTGCGACACATCACAAAGCCGACTTTGACTGTTTTCCGCCCAGCCAGGCCGAATGGATCGGCGCTGTTGCTGATCCCCGGTGGTGGTTATGCGCTGGTGGTGCGCGACAAGGAGGGGTTTGAAACCGCCCGGCTGCTGGCGGCAGAGGGGGTGACTGTCTTCGTGCTGCTATACCGGCTGCCGGGCGATGGCTGGGCCGGCGGGCCGGATACGCCCCTGCAGGATGCGCAGCGCGCCCTGCGGCTGATCCGCCATAGTGCCCCTGCCTATGGCGTGGCACCGGGGCGTGTCGGCGTCATGGGCTTTTCCGCCGGCGGGCATTTATCGGCCAGTCTTGCCACCCGGTATGCGGAAAATGTCTACGATCCGGTGGATGCTGCGGATATGGTCAGTGCGCGCCCGGACCATGCCTGTCTGGTCTATCCGGTCATCACGCTGGCCCCGCCATCGGCCCATACCGGCTCGGCCCACAATATGCTGGGGCCCGATCCGGCACCGGATCGGGTGGCCAGCTATTCACCACAAAATGGCGTCACGGCGCAGACACCGCCCACATTCCTGCTGCATGCACTGGACGATAAAGGTGTTGCGCCGGAAAATTCCCTGCTGATGCTGGCGGCGTTACTGCGCGAGGGCGTACTGGCGGAGGCGCATTTCTTCCAGGAAGGCGGCCACGGGTTTGGCCTGCGCGGGGCGGCGGGCAAGCCGGTGGCCGCCTGGCCGTCACTTTATCTGGCCTGGGCGCGGCGCAACGGTTTTATCGCGGCTTGAAAAGTGTAAAAAATGGGGGCGGCCAGACCCGCCGTCCCCCTATCCCGATCAAGCTGGCATATGGCCTTCGTTGTTGGCCAGATACCAACGGGCCAGTTCTTCGCGCGTCGGCCACCAGACCCCATCCAGGCTCTTGGCATATTCCAGGAACTCCCGGATTGCCCGGACACGATAGGCGCGGCCGGAAACATGCGGATGCAGGCCGACATTCATCAGCCGCGCCGTCTTCTCTCCTTCCTTATGCAGCACCGACAATTCCTCGATCAGCGTGTCGCGGAAGGCATCGGTGGTCAGGCCCCGCCTTGTCAGCAGGGTGAAGTCGTTCAACTCGTTGGAATAAGGCACGGAAACCAGCGGCCCGTTCTCGGTCTTGATCCGGTAGGGCTGGTCATCATTCATGATGTCGCAATAGAACAGGAAACCCTGTTCCGCCAGAATGCCCGCCGTGTTCAGCGTGCCGCGCAAGGAGGAGGACAGCCAGCCCAACGGGCGGCGGCCGACATTGCGCTCATACATCTCGATGGAACGCAGGATGATGTCGCGTTCCTTGTCCGGCTGCTTGGCAAAATTGGTCAGCAACTCGCCCTGTTCGTAATTATGGGCCAACAGTTCCCAACCGCGTTCCAGGCAGGCTTCCACCATGGCGCTGCGCCGTTCGAAGGTCACGGCATTGGTGGTGCAGCTTGCCTTCACACCCAACTCGTCGAACAGCTCATAAAGCCGCCACAGGCCGACGCGCTGGCCATATTCGCGCCAGGTGAAATTGGGGAAATCCGGCGTGTCGCCCGGCAGAACGTCCGGCAGAATGGCTGGGCCGCCTGCATAATAGGGCTTGTCGGTATCCTTGGTCAGATCCCAGGTTTCCAGATTGAAGGTCAGGATCAGGGCGACCTTCTTGCCGTCCGGCCAGCGCAAAGGTCCGCGCTTGGGCATCGGCACGTAATCATAGCTCAACATGGATCAGAAATCCTCAAGCAGGCGGCCGAAGCCATAAACCTTGTCCTGGATGCCGCTGGCGCGCAGGGCGTGCCAGTATGTCGCCGTATTGATGGCGATCACCGGCTTGCCCAGCACCAGTTCAGCGGCGGCGGCAAAGCGCATCATGGACAGGTTGGTGCCGACCTGAATGATCGCATCCACATCATCGCCGTCCAGATACCGCAGCGTTTCGCGCAGGGTCTGGTCGGGGACCTGGGCGATGGCTGTCCAGGTGGGGCAACGCAGCGGTGCATCGCGCACCGTCTCATAACCATAATCGGACAGGAAATTGCGCACCTGCGCGTTCGCCACCGGATAATAGGGGGACAGGAATGCCACCTTCTTGATCCCGCCATAGGCGGCCAGTGCTGCTGCCACCGATTCCGAGCCGGTGGACAGTTCCACGCCGCTGATCTCGTGGATCTGCTTATGGAACTTCCGCGCGCCTTCGGCCCCGCCATAGAAGGTGATGGCCGACATGCCCATGACCAGATAATCCGGGCTGCAGGTCATCACCGATTTCACGGCGTCGATGGTGTTATCGGCGATGGCCTGGGTGCCGGCCAGAAACGTCTCATCGCTGAGTGCTTGCGCGTTGGCGACGATGATGCGGCTGTAATGGTTGGTCACACCGGCGGGGCGCAGATCGTCATAATCCGGCTGTACCGTGGTGTTGGTGCTGGGGCCCAGCACGCCGAACAGCTTACGCCAGCCCCGATTATCCTTGCCTTTGACTTCCATGATGGAATTCCTTTGCCTCTGGGGAGGGATCAAGCGATGGCGGCAGCGTCGGCCAGGCTCTGGAACATGGCCTGACGCAACAGGAACTGGTGGCGCTTGGCTGGATCGTCACGGGTGGCGATCAACTCGTCACGGCGCTTGGCCTGGGCGTCGGCCTGACCTGCCTTCATCATTTCCATGGTCTGGATGGTCTGCGCCTGCACGAAGCTGCGGGCGGCACCGCGGCGCTGGCGGCTGAACTGCTCCAGGCTTTCCTCATCCGGGCCGTTCTTGATGATCTTGGTCAGGCGCTGGCACAGGTTAAAGGCATCATGGATACCGCTATTCATGCCGAAACCGCCCAGCGGGTTATTCAGGTGCGCGCTGTCGCCCACCAGGAAGGCGCGGCCCTGGCGGAAGCTCTCCGCCACGCGCTGATGCATCCGATAAATGGTGCGGTGATAGGTCTGCACACCGGTCTTGCCGATCAGACGCTGGAACACGCGGTCGCGGTTCTCGTCAGAGGTCAGTTCGGCATCCGGCGTATCCGGCTGGGCCGGCAGCAGGATGCGCCAGACCGACGGCACGCGCAGCAGCACCAGCCATTCCTCCGGGTCGGCCACGTAATTTACATGGGCCAGATTGGGGAAATACTCTTCCAGCGGTTCCTTGGTGGACAGGCAGAGGAACTTCTCCGGATAAGTGAAACCCTCAAACCCGATACCCAGCCATTTGCGCACGGCGGAATTGGCACCATCGGCCCCGATCACATAATCGGCGCGGACCTTTTCAATGGCAAAGGGGGTTTCAAAAGCCAGATCGACGCCGGTGTCATCCTGGTTCAGGTAAACCAGACGGCTGCTGAATTTCACCTGCGCCTTGGGGTGGGATTCCAGCTTTTCCGCCAGGGCACGGGCCAGATGATATTGCTCGCACTGCAGGCGATAGGGATAGCGGGTGATATCCGACAGCTCACCCAGATCGAACTCCACCACCGCGCCTGTGCGGCGGTCGCGATAATGGTAGAGCGGTGCCTTCAGGCCCTTATCCAGCAGGAAGGGGGTGATGCCCAGCTCATCCAGCATTTCCAGCGTCGGCGGATGGAAGGTGGAGGCGCGCAGATCCTGCGCGCAATCGGGGCCTGCCTCCAGCACCAGCACATCAATCCCCTGCTGGGCCAGATAATATGCCGCCACCGTCCCCACCGGGCCGGCACCGGCGACCACCACCTGCGTTCTGATCATCGGCCTGTTTATCCTTGTTTGGTGTGTCGGCGACGGGGATGGCGTATAAAGCCATTCGTCGCCCCCTGTTCATTGGAGGCGCCGGGAAACCGCAGGATTTTGCGGTCCAGCTTTGGGCAGTCCCTGACCGGCGCGGGCGACCGGCATGGGGAAGAAGATTACTTGGTCGCCTTATGCAGATAGGCGATCAGGGCGTCACGGTCTTCCTTGCTGGGCAAACCAACAAAAGCCATGGTGGTGCCGGGGATCAGGCTGGTCGGCTTGGTCAGCCAGGTTTCCAGCGTCTCATCATTCCAGGCCACACCGCTGGTGCGCATGGCGTCGGAAAACTTGAAGCCTTCTGCCATCCCCGCCTTGCGGTCGAACATGCCATGCAGATTGGGGCCCACCTTGTGCGGCTTGCCGGCGGTGATTTCGTGGCAGGTCTTGCAACGAATGAACAGGCGTTCCCCCTTCTCCGCCGTCTGTGCCTGCGCATCAGACACCAGGGCACCATTTACGGCCCCCATCGCCGCCGTGACAACCGCGATGGTGGCAATCATGCGGGCCAGTGGACGGGCAGTGGCACGGTGGCCGGGCACTCGGGTCAAGGATACCTCCTGATCAAGAAATCCGTTGAAGTTTCAGCGCCCATTTCCGGGCACCGTCCATGGGGATATGTGACGATTGATCGGGCCGCGGGTCGATTGACTCATCCATATTTGGCCACACAGTGGATAAAAGCCGGGGTTTACGTTACCGGCCCGCTGCTTCACGTCTAGCCTGCAATGGTCAGCCCCTCAAGGTTAGGGGCTGCACATTTGGTTCCCAGTGACTTAGCCCCCGGCGCATTTTTGCGCCGGGGTTATTTTCCCGCTCAATTTTCACGTCAAGGGACGGGTGATGAAGCATCGCTTGAAAGCCATTTTGCTGCTGACCACCGGATTGCTGGCGGCCACGGTCGCCCCCGCCCAGGATGACGAGGCCATTTATAAACAGCGCCTGGAAAAGCTGCTGACCGGCGCACCGGTGGATACGCTTTACCAGCCACTGGAACTGGTGCCGGGTGCGGCGGTCACCAATGCCCTGCCCCATGCAACTGCTGCTGAACGTACCATTACCGATACGGCCCTGGCTGATGCCGCCGCATATGCAACCCAAAGCAAGGCCAGCGCCTTCATCGTCTGGCACAAGGGCAAGCTGCAGGCGGAAATCTATGGCGACGGCATAAGCGCCGCCACGCCCCTGCCGTCCAAATCGCTTTCCAAGCCGATGACGGCCATCGTCATCGGTCGGGCCATGCAACTGGGGCTGATCACGTCGCTGGATCAGCCGGTGGCGGATTTCGTCACGGAATGGCAGGGCACGCCCAAGGCGGCGATGCTGATCCGCCATTTGCTGGACATGCGCACCGGCTTTCTGGAGCAGGGTTTCAATGCCGATCCTGAACATCCCTGGAACCGTGCCTATCTCAGCACCGATCACGGCAGCTATATCGTCAAGGATTACCCGCTGACCGACGCGCCGGGCACCTGCTACGGCTATTCCAACGCCACATCGGAGCTGGTGGCGCTGGTGATAGAGCGGGCCAGCGGGCGCCGTTATGCTGATTTCGTGGGCCAGGAAGTGCTGGTCCCCGTTGGGGCTCCTGGTGGACAGGTCTGGGTGAACCGGGTGGGCGGGCTGGCCCATTCCGGCTGCTGCATGATGGTGCCGGCGCAAGTATGGCTGCGTCTGGCCATCCTGCTGCTGGATGATGGCGTGGTTGGCGGCAAGCGGCTGCTGCCGCCCGGTTACGTGACGCAGATGGTGACAGGGACGCCACAGAACCCGCGCTACGGGCTGGGCGTCTGGCTGGCCGGTTCCTATGTCGAACGGCGTGGCTTTGGCGCACCCGGCGCGCCCGGTCCCAGCATCCTGCACAGCGAGCCTTATCTGGATGGTGCTCTCTACCTGTTCGATGGCAATGGCAGCCAGACGGTATTTATCTCCCCCCAGACCGGGCTGATTGCCCTGCGCCTGGGCAATAATGCACCCAAGGGGATGGATTGGGATAACAGCCGCCTGCCCAACATCTTGATCCGGGGTTTGAAAGACAAGGTTAAGATCGAAGCGCAACCGCGTTGATCTTTAATAAAAAAGGGCGCCGCATCGGGCGCCCTTTTTTATTTCACTTCGCCCACTTCTTCTCAAACGCCCAGACATCCTCGAACCCGATCAGGGAGCAGAATTCGCGGAAGCCGAACATGGGGATATCAGGCGACAGGCTGGTGCCGGTTTCCTTCAGATGTTCCATTGCCTTTTCCATGGCGGCAGCGGCCACCAGGCTGTTCATGGCGGGGAAGATGGACATGGCATAGCCCAGGCTTTCCAGCGTCTTGGCATCGCGGATGGGGGTCAGGCCGCCATCGGCCATGTTGGCCATCATCGGCTTATCGACCGAGGCAGTGACGGTGCGGGCTTCCTCGTCGCTGGTCAGTGCCTCGGGGAACAGGATGTCGGCACCGGCTTCGGCATAGAGCTTCATGCGGTGCAGCACCCCTTCCAGCCCCTCGCTCTGCCGGGCATCGGTGCGGGCGATGATCAGGAAATTCTCATCCTGGCGGGCATCCACGGCGACGCGGATCTTCTCCGCCATGTCTTCGGCGGGGATCACCCGCTTGCCGGGGGTATGGCCGCACTTCTTGGGGAATTCCTGATCTTCGATCTGGATGGCGGTGACGCCGGCCTGTTCATAGGCGCGCACCGTGTGATGCACATTCAACAGCCCGCCAAAGCCGGTATCGGCATCGGCCACCACGGCGGCGTTGCAGGTGCGCACCAGCGTGGCCATGCGATCCACCATCTGGGTGACCGAGGCGATACCGGCATCGGGCAGGCCATAGGCGGACGCCACCGTCCAATAGCCGCTGCCATAGACGACATCGAAGCCGACCTTGTTGGAAATGACCGCGGTGATCATGTCCTGGATACCGGGGGCGGTGATGAACTGACGGGCGGCCAGTTTCTGGCGCAGGATGGGATTGGCCATGAATTTAACTTTCTGTATCAACCAAGCCAGGGAAAGCGCTGACGGCGCTGGGTTTCATACTGGGCGATGGCATCGCCGCGCTGGTTCAGGATGGTCATCACCTCGTCCCAGCCATTCAGCAGCGCATCGCGCTTCTGCGGGTCGATGGCGATGGGAATGGTCGATCCATCGGGCCGGGTGATAAAACCCGCTTCCAGATCGACATGCAGTTCCAGGCCTGCCTCGGCATCGGCCAGCAGGGCGGCGTGTGTGGCTTCATCCACCGCCACCGGCAACATGCCGTTGCGATAGCAATTGCCCCGAAAAATATCGCCGAAGCTGGGGGCGATGATGCAGCGGATGCCCTGATCCAACAACGCCCAGGGCGCCTGTTCACGCGAAGAACCGCAACCAAAATTGGCCCCGGCCACCAGAATGGCGGCCTTGCGCCACGGTTCCCGGTTCAGCACGAAATCCGGTAATTCCCGCCCCTGCCCGTCGAACCGACGGTCATGAAAGGCATAGCGGCCCAGGCCCTTCTTGGCCGTGATGGTCAGGAAGCGGGCGGGATAGATGATATCGGTGTCGATATCCGCTTCGTTGAACGGGGCGGCGATGGCGGACAGGCGGATAAAGGGTTCCATGGGCTTACACCGCCTCCAGATAATCACGCGGGTCGGCAATATGGCCGGCGATGGCGGACGCCGCCGCCATCGCCGGACCCATCAGATGGGTGCGGGCACCCTGGCCCTGCCGCCCTTCGAAATTGCGGTTGGAGGTGGAGGCACAGCGCGCGCCCGGCGGAAGCCGGTCATCATTCATCGCTACGCACAGCGAACAGCCCGGCTCCCGCCATTCAAAGCCGGCATCCAGAAACACCCGGTCCAGCCCTTCCTGTTCGGCCTGGGCTTTCACCGCACCGGACCCCGGCACCACCAGCGCCGTCACCCCGGTCGCCACCTTGCGGCCCGTCAGCACGCGGGCGGCCATGCGCAAATCCTCGATCCGGCCATTGGTGCAGGAACCGATGAACACATGGTCGATGGCGACATCACACAGCGCCTGCCCCGGCGCCAGCCCCATATAGGCCAGCGCCTTTGCGGTCTTGGCAGCCTGTTCGGCATCATTCAGTCGGGCAGGGTCGGGCACCAGACCGGTGACATCGGCCACCTGATCCGGGCTGGTGCCCCAGCTGACCTGCGGGACCAGACGGGTCGCATCAAGGGTGATTTCCCGGTCGAACACCGCCCCGTCATCGCTGGTCAGGGTGCGCCAATAGGCGACAGCGGCATCCCAATCCACCCCCTTGGGTGCCTTGGGCCGGCCCTTCAGCCAGGCGAAGGTCGTTTCGTCCGGGGCCACCAGACCGGTGCGGGAACCGGCCTCAATGCTCATATTGCAGAGCGTCATCCGACCTTCCATGGAAAGGGCGCGGATGGCAGGGCCGGCATATTCAATGGCATGGCCGACGGCACCATTGCTGCCCAGTTTGCCCACCACGGCCAGGATGATATCCTTGGCCCCGACACCGGGCGGCAGGTCGCCGGTAACATTCACCCGCAGCGTCTTGGCCTTGGGCATCCGCAGGGTCTGGGTGGCGAGCACGCTTTCGCACTCGCCCGAACCGATGCCGAAGGCCAGCGCCCCGAAGGCGCCATGGGTGGCCGTGTGGCTGTCGCCGCACACCAGCGTCAGCCCCGGCAGGGTGAAGCCCTGTTCCGGGCCGGCGACATGCACAATGCCCTGGCGCGGGTCGCCGAGCGTCAACAGTTCAATGCCGAATTCCCGTGCATTGGACTCCAGCAAGGCCACCTGGGCGCGGGCCTGCGGGTCGGCAATCGGGCGGTCGCGGTGGCGGGTGGGAACGGAATGGTCGGCAACAGCCAGATGGTAACCGGGGTTACGGGGCCGCAGGCCCTTGGCCCGCAATCCTTCGAAGGCTTGAGGGCTGCTTACCTCGTGCAGCATCTGCCGGTCGATATAGAGCAGGCAGACGCCATTGCCTTCGTCCGCCACCACATGGGCAGCCCATAATTTATCGTAGAGGGTCGTCGGCATCGCCCGTCCCGGTCCTGAGCATTGTTTGTGATTATGGCTTGACCAGACCATGATGGGATCACCCCTGCCAAGGATGGCGGTGTTCATGACCACCTTGCGGACAAATATTGTGCCCGACCGCGCGGGTCAGGCTGTCGGCGCCTAATTTCGTTCAGCAGAAAAACAAATCAGATTCGGAGCAGGGTTGATCATGCCTGACGCGGGAATGGCCGGAACAGTGCCGGCGCTGACGCAAGTTTTGGCTGCCATCGTGGGGGCAGAACATGTCCGTGACGATGAGTCCAGCCGCCGCCTGCACAGCGGCGATATCTGGAGCGAGGCGAAAGAGCCGGTGGCCCTGGTCGTTGCCCCCGATAATCTGGACCAATTATCCCGCCTGATGGCGGCCCTGCACGAAGCGGGCGTGGCCGTGGCCCCCCGTGGTGCCGGCATGAGCTATACCAGCGGCTATATCCCCAGCGTTGCCGGCACCGTCTCCCTGGATATGCGGCGGATGAACCGGGTGCTGGATATCCGGGCCGAGGATATGGTGGTGACGGTGGAAGCCGGCTGCACCTGGGTGGACCTGAACAATGCCCTGGCCCCGCTGGGCCTGCGCGCGCCTTTCTGGGGGCCGATGTCGGGCCTGACCTCCACCATCGGCGGGGGAATTTCTCAATTGAATGCCATGCTGGGGGCCGGTCATTACGGCACCTCCAGCGAAAGCGTGGTGGCGATGAGCGTGGTGCTGGCCGATGGCCGCGTGCTGCGCACCGGGGCACGCGGTGCCGATGGCGACACCCCCTTCTATCGCCATTACGGGCCGGATCTCGCCGGGCTGTTTGCGGGCGATTGTGGGGCCTTCGGCATCAAGGCCCATGTCAGTCTTCGGTTGATTCAGGCCCCGGCGGCGGAAGATTACGCCTCTTTCTCCTTCAAGACAGGGGAAGCGCTGATGCGCGCCATGGCGGCCACGGCACGGGCCGGGGTGGCCAGCGAGATGTGCGCCTTTGACCCCGGCCTGACCAAGGTGCGCATGCAGCGCGCCTCCATGTCCGGCGACGTGAAGGCGCTGGGGGCCGTGGTGACGCGGCAAAAATCCCTGCTGCGCGGCCTGTGGGAAGCGGTGAAGGTGGCCAAGGCCGGCCGCAACTTCGTCGATCTGGACAGCTACCCGCTGCACATCATTGCGGAGGGCCGCTGTGCCGCCAGCGTGGCGCATGACATGGCCACCGCCCGCCGACTGGCCGCCGATCATGGCGGGAAGGAGATTGAAAACACCATCGCCAAGGTGATCCGCGCCATGCCCTTCCCGCCGCTGAACAGCGTGCTGGGTCCGGGGGGAGAGCGCTGGATTCCCATCCATGGCCAGATTTCGCTCTCCAAGGCCCCTGCCCTGTTCAACGCCTTGCAGGAACTGTTCGCCGAACTGGCGCCGGAGTTTGAACGGTTCGGCATCCGAACCGGTTACCTTTTCACCAGTATGTCCACCAATGCCCTGATCCTGGAACCGGTATTGTACTGGCCAGAGGAGAAGTTTCCCGCCCATGATGCGGCCATGGAACCCGCCCATGCCGCCCGCCTGCCGGTGCAGCCGGCCAATCCGGCGGCCACCGCCTTTGTGGCCGCGACGCGCAAGCGCATCATCGCTGTGTTCCAGCGCTTCGGCTGCGGCCATTTTCAGATCGGCCGGGCTTACCCCTATAAGGAAAGTCGCGATCAGGCCAGCTGGGAGTTGTTGGGTGCCATCAAACAAGTGCTTGATCCGAAAGGAGCAATCAATCCAGGCTGTCTGGGGTTGGATAGCAGGAAAGGGTAAGCACCATGGCAACGACCAGTCAGGTTCTGCGCCAGCAGCGTTTTGCGCAAAGTTTTCGGGAAGCGGTCGATCTGGTGGCGGAACCGGTGCGTGATCCGGGCCCCGGTGAAATCCGGGTGCGTAACCATTGGTGCGGCGTCAACGGTATTTTCGATACCCAAATCGCCCGTAATGCCGTCAGCTATGTTCCCGTCTGCCTGCCCACCTATACGGGTGTGGAGGCCATCGGCGTGGTGGAGGCGGTGGGCGATGGTGTGACCGGTTTCAGCGTTGGTGATGCCGCTGTGACCGTCCGCTTCACCTGGGGCTATCGGGAAACGGCCATCGCCCCAGCCCAGCATTTCACCCGCGTGCCGGCGGCCAGCCCGGATTATCTGGCCCTGGCCTCCACCGGGGTTTCCGCCCTGCTGGCGTTGGAACATACCGGTGCCCTGCGTCCGGGTGAGACGGTGGCCATTTCCGCTGCCGCTGGTGGCCTTGGCCATCTGATGGTCCAGCTGGCCAAACAGCGCGGTGCCCATGTGGTGGCCGTCTGCGGTGGCGCGAAAAAGGTGGATTTCGTGCGGGGCCTGGGGGCCGATCGGGTGATTGATTACAAGGCCGAGGATGTGGCCGCTGTGCTGGCGGCGGAATATCCGCGTGGCCTGGACGTTGCCATCGATACGGTCAGTGGCCCGATCTTTGACGCCTTCGTCGACAATATCGCCCGGCACGGGCGGTTGGTGGTGGCCGGTGCCGCCCAGGATCTGGATGGCAAGCCGGAAATCGTCACCGGTCCGCGCATCGCGCACAAGATCTATTACAAGGGCGCCTCAATACGTGGGTTTATGAATGGTCTGCTGACCGACCTGTGGCCACACGCGCGGGAAACGCTGTTCTCCCTGCTGGATGAAGGCAAGATCGGGGTCACGTTCGACGCTGTCCGGTTCCAGGGCATCCATCGGGTGCCGGACGCCGTGGAGCATCTGCTGTCCGGGCGGTCGATGGGCAAGGTCGTGGTCGACCTGCGTCCCTGATCCCGGCCTTCTGACGGCTGGCCATAGCTCTGTTTGCACGAAGGACCATTGGTGATGAGCAATAATATCGAAGCCCTGCGCCGCGACATGCCGTTGCTGGCCCGTCATGAGGGCGTGTGGGAAGGCTGGTATCGCTATTATTCGGCTGAAACCGGCCAGTTGATCGACCAGCACCGCTCCCGCCTGCTCTGCCGCCTGACGGAAGATGGACCCAGCGCCTATCACCAGACCAACCACTATTTCTGGGAAGATGGCCGCACGGAAGTGCGTGATTTCCCCGCTGATTATGCCGATGGCCGCATCTGGTGGGATAATGACCTGATCACCGGTTGGGCCGCTGCCATGAAGCCGGATGATTTCAACCGTTCCACCTGCCTGCAATGGACCCGCAAGGGTGAACCGGACCTCTATCTCTATGAGATGATCCAGATTTCCGACTGCGGCCAGTACCGTTCCCGCACCTGGCACTGGTACAAGGGTGGCCGCTGCTTCCAGCGTACCCTGATTGACGAGAAGTTCGTCACCAAGGACTGGAAGAATTTCAACGACCATACCGCGCCGAAAAACTGATTGGTTTTACAGGTCGGTTTTGGGAAACGGCGCGGATGCCCTCCGCGCCGTTTTCATATTCAGGCAACGGCCAACTGGCCTTCCTTTGCAACATGGCGGTTCGACAAGTCGGGATAGCGCCCCAAACCAAGCAGCAGCACAGCCCCCAGAACGAAACCGGCACCACCCAGCATCAGGCCAGTATCGTAACTGCCGTTCAGCACATAAATGCGACCGAAAATATAGGGGCCGAAGCCGGCACCCACGGCAAAGAAGGCGTAAACCGCCCCGTAAATGCCGCCATAGGCCCGCATGCCGAAATAACGGCTGACCAGAAAAGCCATGATGTCATATTCGACCCCGGCAGCGAAACCGATCATCGCCACGGCCAGCATGGCCATGTGGCTGTTGATCGCCTCCCCCGTCATGGCCCAACAGGCCAATGCCGGCACGGACAGCAGCACAAAGGCCACCCCCGGTGCCCAGAACCGGTCGATCAGCCAGCCGCCCGTCAGCCGCCCGACAATCACCGCCGGGCCCAGCAAGCTGGCGATGGCCACGGCCTCGGTAATCCCCATGCCTTTGGACCCCAAAATCCGTTCCAGGTTGGGGATCGGCCCGCCTACGGCAAAGGCGATCGGCAGGAAAGCCAGGGCCAATATCCAGAAATGGCGGGTGCGCAGGGCTTCGGCAAAGCTCACCCCCTCCGGTACAACCGGTGTCGCGGCGGGATCGGTCGCCGGCGCATCCTCCCGATCGCGGAACCAGGCCAAGGCAAACGGGAAGGCCAGCAGCAGCGGCAGCAGCCCCAACCCGACATAGGCCAGCCGCCAGCCCACTTCCCCGATCAGGAAATTGGCATAGAGCTTGGCCATGGTCCCGAACAGGCCCGTCCCCAGCAGTGCCAGGCCAAGCGCCAGCCCGCGATGTTTGTTGAACCAGTTATTGACAGGCCGCGTCCAGGTGATGGGCAGCGTGCCCGCCCCCACCGTGGCCAGCAACAACCAGTTCAGATAGAACAGGGTCAGCGAACCCGTGCTGAATGCGAACAGGGCCAGCGACAGGCCGAACAGCACCACTGAGACCAGCGTCACCCGCCGCACGCCATAGCGGTCGGCCAGAATGCCGATGATGGGGGCCATCACGGTGGAACCAAACGTCTGGATCATCAGGCAGACCATGATCTGATCCACCGCCCAGCCGAAAGCCGCCATCAGCGGTGCCACAAAAACACCGACCGTATAGAAGGGGATGGGTGACAGGCCGGTGCCAATGCCCATAGCGGCAGCGGCCACCACCTTCCATCCCCGTTTGAACTCCGATTGCTCAGCCATGACCCGTTCCCTGTTCTGCTTTTGCAGATAATTTAGGGGCGGGTCATGTTGCTGTGCGGCAAGATGCTGAACCTGTCCACCAGATGGACAGCTACTCCGCAAACCGCTCCGGGAAGCGCCCCAGGGCGGCCACCAGCCCGCCACCGACGATGAAACCGGCGATACAGGCCAGCAGGCCGGCACTGTATCCACCCGTCATGTCATACAGTTTACCCAGCGTGATCGGCCCCAACCCGGCACCCAGGGCGAAGAAGGCCAACTGCCAGCCATAAATCTGGCCATAGTTCTTGAGACCGAAGTAACGGCTGGCCAGATAGGCGACGAGATCGACCTCCGCCCCGGCGGCCAGCCCAATCAACACCACCGCCAGGATGGACAGCGCCAAGGGCGCCCCCACCACCGTCAACAGGGCACAGGCAATGGACGCCGCGATGAAGGAACCCAGCGCGACATAAGGGGCGTGCAGCCGGTCGACCAGAAAGCCCACCCCCAGCCGGCCAACGATGATGGCAAAGCCAAGCCCGCTGGCGATCCATACCGCCAGTGCCCTGTCCATCCCGCCGCCGGCCAGGATGGACACCAGATGCACGATCAGTGCGGCCACAGCGAAGGAGACGAGCAGGAAGCCCACCCCCAGCATCCAGAACTGACGGGTGCGCAGCGATGCCGCCATGGAAAGGCCCTGCAAGGCTGCCTTGTCCTGTATCCGTCGCGGCCCCACCCCGCCGTCACGGAACAGCAGCCAGACAATGGGCAGGCCCAAGGCGGCGACCAGCACCGCTTGTCCGATATAGGCGGCCCGCCAACCATGATCGGCGATCAGCCATTGCGTGAAAGCTGGGGCCAGAATGGCACAGACACCCGTGCCGGTCAGTGTCAGGCCCAGGGCCAGCCCACGCGATTTATCAAAACTTGCATTGATGGCGCGGGTCCAGACCACCGGCAGGGTACCGGCCCCCAGAACCATGGCAAGGCCGAATGCCAGATAAAAACTCAGCAGGTTGGGGCCGATCAGGCTCATCCCCGCCAGCCCGAGCGCCAGCCCGCTCAGCGACACCAGACCCACATTGCGGCCCCCGAACCGGTCGGACAGGCGGCCCACCAGCGGACCCAGAAAGACGGTGGTGCCGGTGGTCAGCAGTGTGGCACCCGACAGGGCCGTGCGGGACCAGCCGAATTCCTGTCCCAGCGGCCCCATGAAGATGCCCAGCGTGTAGAAGGTCAGGCCGGTTATGCCCAACCCCACCCCGGTGGCCGCCGCCAGCACCAGTTTCCAGCCCCGCTGGAATTCCTCGTTCGCCGCCATCTCTGTCCCCGATTTTCTGATTATGATTAGGTTATAAGGAAATTGTTGCACCGCAAAACGAATAGGGCCTGGATAAGGACATGATCCTTATCCAGGCCTTGGCACCGGCGGTCAGGTACGACCGAACCGCCAGAAAATCGCCACCGCCGTCAGGTTCAGCAGGGCGGGAACCACACCGAAGGCCAGCATCACCCCGGTGATGGCCAGATCGGTCTGGGCCTGCCCCATCACGGCGCGGGCGGCATCGAACCCGAAACCGGAGAGCAACAGCCCCACCAGCAACGTGCCGCCAAGGCCAAAGCCGATCTTGTCCACCGCGATCCAGGCCCCGGAATAAAGCCCGGCATGTTTCTGATCCTCCCCCGCAATGTCTGACATCATGGAGAAGCTGAGCAGCGCCCAACCAGAATTAAAGGCCGAGGCGATAAAGCACAGCACATAGGCCGCCACCGTGCCGGCATCGGCACAGAAGGCCCAGACCATGTAGGTGCTGCCATAGCCGATGGCGGACAGCAGGTAAACCGGCTTCTTGCCCACCCGCTTTGCCAACGCCACCCAGATCGGTTGGGCAACGATGATGGCGGTACAGGCAATCGCCACCAGCCCGCCGATCAACTGGAAGGCATCCGTGCGAGCCATATTGTAGGTGAGGAAATACAGCATGGACGCATAGGCCATGCCGGAACCGGCCAACTGCAACAGGTTGGAGCCCAGCAGAACCGAGAAGCGGGGGGCCGCCAACACCGTCAGCGCTTCCTTGAAGCTCAACCGTTTGGCCCCGGATGCCACAGCCGGGGCGACGCCAGCCTGACGCGCAGCACGGGCGGCACCAAAGAAGGCGATCCCCAGGGCCAACGGGCAGACAAGGGCCAGGAACCTGGCCATTTCCTCATAAGCGCCCTGCCCGCCCCCGTTGCTCTGCACGATATAGGGGGCGACGGAACCACCCACCAGCACGCCGATGGCGGTGAAAACCAACCGCCAGGCCATCAACACGGTACGCTGATGCGTGTCAGACGAAAGTTCCCCCGCAATCGCCAGATAGGGCACGGAGAAACTGGCGAAGACGGCCATGTAAAGGCTGAAAGCTGCCGTGACATAGGCGGCCTTGCCCTGCACCGGCAGGTCTGGCACGTGGAACAGCAGGATAATGGCCAAGGGCGCGCCGGCGGCACCGACCAGCAGCCACCAGCGTCGGGCGAAACGGTGCTTCCAGCGGTCGGACAGGATGCCGACTGCCATGTCACATCCCACCCCCAATACCAGCTTGGGCACAAAGATCGCCGCCCCGGCCAGGGCGGGTTCAATACCCAGCACGTTGGTCATGAAGAACAGCAGCAACAGCGACGGCACGTCGCGGAACACCTGCCCCGCCACCTGTCCCACGCCATAACCCGCCTGTGCAATCAGACCGAGGCGGCCTGTGGCGGGCGGTGGCGACATTTCGGAAACCGCACTGGTCATCGCGCGGACCCCTTTCCTGATCGGTGCAAAAGAAATCGCCATGGCGTTTGGGGCGCCATGGCGGAGTGTCAGGAGGAAATCTTACTTGCCCGGCAGGGTGCGCGGCGGCGGGGGCTGCGGCGGGGTCCAGCCCGCCGGCACCGGTGCCGGCTTTTGTTCACGGGCATAGTTTTCCAGGCTGGAGAGGGAGGGGCCGTAATCGCTATCAGGGGCGGACAGCCATTTCGGGTCCATGGCGCGGGCGGCGGCAGCCAGATCAGCGGGGATCTGATCGATGCTGTCATAGGCGCCAAATGAACAGAAATAGCTGATATGGCCGGGGGCTTGTCCCATCAGCATCCAGGGCAGCCAGGGGGTGATGCGCGACCAGGAGCCGACGCAGGGAACGTGGGTCAGGGCCGCATTCTCTACATCCTTGCGCTTCACCACATAGGTGAACATTTCCGAGACGCGGTTAAACGAACCACCGGACTCGCGCGGCCATTTGTCCGGCTGCAGGGCGGAGGGATAGAACAGATGAATATCAGTGGTCAGAATGATCGTATCATCCGGCCCTTCGCGCCAATCGAGAAGGAAGGGGCGCTTCGGCGTCTTTTCCTTGTTCAACCCGCCATAGGACGGCGGTTCTGGCTGGAATTCACCGATGGTGAAGTTGAACGGATCATTGGCGATGGGCACAACCTTCACATCCTCGTTGGTATACGGGTTGTGCCAGGTCTTCATGATCTCGCCGGTCTTGATGTCGCGGTAGAAACCGATCTCCCGCAGCATCCGGCGCCAGCTGCCATCTTCCAGTTGTTTGGAACGCACGACGCTGAAACCATCCAGCACGAACAACGGGCGCACCGATTCATTATCCCGCACGCCGTAGGCATTGCCCCGGAACCAGCCAACCTTCTGCTTGGTCGGATCCAGATCCATGTCCAGTCGGGCAAAGGTATCCCGATTCCATTTAGGATCCTTGAAATCGATCTTGGTGACGAAGGACGGGGCGGCAGCGCGTGCCAGCCCGGGCAGCGCGACCGAGGCCCCTGCCGCCACCGCCAGCGCCGCCAAACCAAAGCTTTCCCGCCTTGTCAGTTCCGGTCCGGACATCTGTTCTGTTTCCCTGTTCTGGATTGATGATCGAAGTCACACGAGGGGACGGATAATCCGCTGGCACCTGTCTCATGCAATCGACGCCGATGAAATCTTTTACCCATCGCATCAGCGGCGAAACAATGCGGCGGGGCGACGTCCACCTGATGGACGAAACCTTCAACGGCCTCTTTCCGCGCAACGAATAGTAATATTTCAATTCATATGTGATTGCGTATCGTTGCATCGCATGATTATGCCGCAATGCAAAAATTTCGGTTGAGATAATCAGAAATTGGCCGGATGCCGGATGATGAAAAATATTGATCTGAGTAGAACTATACTGCAAAAAAGCCTTGACGACGATGGTGGAACACCTGAAGTCGTGATGATGATCCCCGCCTATTATCGACTCTATATGTTATTAAGAGAGGATATCCAGGGCGGCCTCTCTGCCTCCTTGCCGCCGACCCAGAAGGGGTTATCCGACCATTATGGGGTGTGCCGTGCGACCGCCAGCGCTGCCTTGGCGCTGTTGCGCCGGGACGGTTTGGTGAACCAGGGGCGGCGAGGCCGCCCATCCTTGGTCGGTTGACTGATACCAATCTGCCTAAAGCTTGACCTTTAGGCAGATTGGAGGCCGGCGACCGCCGGCCCGCCGCACTTGGCGGCGGGAGCCAAGACCGCAGATGCGGGCGCCCGTGGCTTGAGGGAATATGAAATCTCCCTTGATCGGTCACGAGCAGGGGAGATTGGCATTATTTTACCGTCAAGGTCGTCGGCCCGCTGGCGGAAAGCCGGCTGCGCAGCACCTGCTGCGCGCCTGCTTCACCGTTGCCATGGGCGCGCATGAATAGAATGGAAATGGAGATGGCTGTGGAAAGCTGCGCTTCTTGCCTTGGACCAGGAAGCTCCGGGCGGCAGATACCTCCACCAAAATAATGATCCACCCCTTGCAGAACCAGGGCATAGCGCTGGCCACCTGCTGCCGCCTCCTCATAAGGCAGCAAATGGCTGCGCCAGTCGGCATTCCCTCCTGGCGGTACATCCTTGTCACCGGTCTGAATCAATGCCGGCACCGCCAACCCTGCGTAATCGCCCGGATTGACCAGCCCCAAACTGACCCCTGGCGGAGAAAAGGCCACCACCGCCAGAGCCCTGATATCGCGCAGCGGCGTTTTTACCGTATCAGGAACCGCGGGGGTCGCTCCCCCTAGACACAAAGCCACAAGTCCACCATAGGAGTGGCCAGCCGCGATGTAAGGCCCGCCAATATGGTCGGCGACGGCACGTACATCCTCGATCCGCGCCGGCCAGCTTGCCAGCCCCTGGAAAGAAGCACGATCGGGATGGTCAGTGGAATCCACATGCAGTGGAGCCAGAACCTCATAGCCGGCGCTGACCCAACCTTCGATCAGGGAACTGTATTTCCACGGCGCCGACAGGGCGCCGTGGGAAAACAGGATGTAGCCACGCTTAAGCCCCCTGGCAGTCCAGCGATGGACCTCCACCATTCGCCCCCCAGCGGCCTTAAGGGAAAGGCGTTGGGTCGACGAAGATTGCGCCATTGATGCAGGCACCAGACCTGTCATCCAGACCCCTGCCAATGCCGCCAGCACCGAACGGCGATGAAGGGAGATCCGCTTATCGAGCATCTCAACAGTCCTTGGGCTGGCTCCAATACCCGGTCAGGGTGCAGCAGAGCCGGTTTCGCGCTTCAAAATGGTGATGATCGCCTGCTGGCGGGCCGGGTCGGTGATGTTACCTGACGATATGATCATGCTCGTGCCGGGGGCGTAGGCATCCGGGTTGGCCAGGAATTGGGCCAGCGCTTCATCAGTCCAGACCTCGCCAGCCTTGCCGCGGGCGGCCAGATTTTCAGTATAGGGAAAGTTCGGCACGGAAGCGATACGTTGCCCCATGATGGCATAGAGGTTGGGACCAACCAGATGTTCGCCGCCTTTTTTGAAGGTATGACAGAAAACACACCATTTGAACGTTTCTGCCCGGACCTGGCGTTCAAAATCCGTTTCCGGCGGCAATTGTTCGATCACAACCGGCACATCATGAGAGGTAACATGGGCAGCGGCTTCCACTACCTCGCCCTTCGGGAAAGGTGAGACGCGGAACAGGGCGTGCGGGCCGTATAGCCCCAGAGCAATCAGAACAAGTACACCCACAGCGGCAAAAGCGGCTCCCCGTGGTGCGCCTTCCTTCGTGTTGCCATTACGGCCACGCCCAACCAGACGGGCAAGCCCCCAGAGGACGCCGCAGATCGCCAGGAATATGGCGACCACGAAGGGCCCACGCTCATAGGATTTAAAGGTGGAAAGAGCGAACAGGGAGGTGGAGAAGCTGAGCAGTACATAAAGCCCGAAGCCGCGCGGAAAAGCGGAAAACAGTCCCTTGCCATATCTGAAAAGGAAATAGAGTGTCGTCAGCAGAGCCCCAAGTTTCAGCACCAGCAGGCTGGTGCTGATCCCGGAATGGAAGTAACCGGTGAAAACCCAGACGTTACGGTTCTCACCAATCAACGCCGGCAATGCCGGCAATGGCCCGAAATGCACCGCCATGTCGTGGCTCCAGGCCACCAGATAGCCCAGGATCGGGGTGGCGAAGAGTAATAGATACGTCGCCAGTACCAGCCCCATCGCCCAACTGCGCGCACGCGGAGGAAGTTCCGGTGTCGGCTGAGGCGGTCGCCCGGTCGCCCAGCGCCAAAGCCGTGTGGCTGCCAATAGGAACAGCATCGTTCCGATCAGATAGTGCCACCCGCGCAATTCTTCGCGCATCGGCCCCATCTTGTCGGCACGCGGCATAAGGGTGGTCAGTATATCCTGTGCCAGAACCAGCAGCGGCAAAGCATAATCCAACACAACTTCGCGTATTCCGGTTTTATTCTGCCCGCTCATCCTGTCCTCTTGTTCAAAAGGCGGCATTTTTGGCGCCAAGATTTTCCATTATTTTATTTTATATAAGTAAAATAGGGTCTGAATACCCGTTATATTCAGACCCTGTTATCAAAATTGAATGTTCAATGAATCATACTTTTTCAAGAATTTCCATTGCCGCTGCTTCGCCCGTCTCCATCGCGGACTCCATGCCATGTTCCAGCCGGCGCAGATGTTCGCCAGCGAAATGGATGCGACCAGCCGGTTTACCCATATCGGCGGCGAAACGCTTCACCTGACCGGGCGCATAAAAGTGCTTGTTGCCGCCAACAAAGGGATTACGGCCCCAGCTGTAACCAAGCTTGAATTCAAGTACGCCGGCCAATGCCGGGCGCACCCGAACCAGTTCGGCCATTACCAGATCAGCCTGCATGCCGACATCACGATCATCCCAGCGGGTGGCGCCATCACCATTCACCCAGACGATCATCGTGTCGATTTCCCCCGTATCGGCATTCTTCAGCGCAAAGGCGCGTTCGAAGGCCATATCGGTCCAGAGCGACGGCGGCAATCCATCCTTTTCCCAATAGGGCTTGGTGATACGGTAATGGAACTGCGTGGTCGCGGAATAGCGCGCACCGGCAACCGCGTTGGCCGTGGCGTCGGGCAGGCCGGGGGTGAAGCGAATGCGGCGCAGAGCGCTGAAGGGTGCGGCCATAACCAGGAAACGGCTTGTCAGCACATCGCCGTTGGTTAGCCTGACCTGAACCTTGTCGGTCGTCTGATCGATCGCCACGACCGGGTTGTTCAGCCGTACCGGGCTTTTAAGCGCCGCCGCCATCGCCTTGGGCAGCACATCGGAACCACCGACGATGTAGCTGCGCTCCATGTTATTGACGCCATATTGCGGCTTGTTGGGGTCTACATAACCTTCGACCTGGGCACGCGCCATGTCGCGGAAGATCGACAGGGCGGACACGCTCTCCAGGCTGGCGCCATTCAGGTCGAAATCGGCCAGCCGGATGGCGGCTTCAGAAACACCCTTTGACCGCATGAATTCCGCGGCTGATACGTCATAGACCATGTTTGCCGGTTCAAGCCAGGCGTTGGTCTGCTTGAATGGTAACCACTGGAAGAACAATTTGTTCTGCAGAACGTAAGGCAGGATATCGCGCTCTGCACCCGCCGTCATGTTATTGGGGGCCTTGGACCAGTCAGCCGGCAGAACAGAGACGCCATCGACATGGATCAGGAAGTCGGTCGGCTTGCCGCCCTTGTTGGTCAGGCCGACATTCAGCCGCTGGCAGGCGTCACGCACACGGCCATAAAGCGCACCCACTTCGCTGGCACCCAGTTCCGCCTGATAGCCATCGGCACGACCGGTACGCAAACGTCCCCCCACCCGATCAGATGCCTCCAGCACCTGAACGCTCAACCCTTGTCCTTCCAGGATGGAGGCTGCATTCAGTCCGGCCAGACCAGCCCCCACAACAATGACATCAACATGCTGCGGGCCGGCGGCCCAACCCCTGGAAGCGACGATAAGCGGCGCGGCGGCAAGCATGCCCCCTACCAGGGTGCGTCGAGACAGATGTGGCTGGCGGATTCGGGTGGTCATTGGCGGTCTTCTCTACCGATCGGATGAAGGGAAAGCCCCGACCTTAAGGCTGGGGCCGTTGACAACGGGATCAGAACTTTGCTGTGGCAGTCGGGCCAAAATGCCGGCCTTCACCTCTGTAAATTTCCATGACGCGTTGCGTGCCAACGGAATGGAGCCGCAACTGCACCTTACCAAAGGGGCCAGTCACCCGCTCAACTGGTACCAAAGCGCCCTTTATAATCCTTTGGTATTTTTTGGTTTGGGCGCCTGTGTTTGGCGACCCACCATTTCTATTTCTCCATCAGCTAATGACCTGCACTGTTTTTCCACAAACACACCCGTCCATCCTGACCGCGTAGTGGATTATGGAACCCCAATCTTCAAAGGCGTGCCGTTACCGCCTTGGTTTCCAGATAGGCATCCAACCCTTCCCGACCGAATTCACGGCCCCAGCCGGATTGACGATAGCCGCCAAATGGAATGTTGGTGGCTATCGCTCCATGGCAATTGATGGAGACCTGACCGGAGCGTATACGCGATACCAGCCGGTGTGCCGTGGACAGGCTTCGGGTCCATACGCTACCGGAAAGGCCATAGACAGTGTCATTGGCCAATGCCGCAATCTCCTCGATATCGTCCGTCTCCAGCCGGTTGATGGACATCACGGGGCCGAAAATCTCTTCCCGGAAAACCGTCATGTCGGTCGAGACATCAGCAAGGATGGTCGGTGGCACGAAATGGCCCGGTCGGTTGAGCTTCGCCCCGCCCGTCACCAGAGTTGCCCCCTGCTGCACGCCCCCGTCGATGTAACTGCACACACGCGCCGCATGACCGGCGCTGATCAAGGGACCGAACTGCACCGTGGGGTCCAGACCATGGCCGATCTTGAAGGTCCGTACAAAAGCGGTCACCCCTTCCACCAGCCGGTCATGAATGGCGCGATGGGCGAAAATTCGGGTTCCCGCCATGCAGTTCTGCCCCTGCAGGAAGAATGTCGCCATGGCGACCCCGGGAATGGCGATATCCAGATCGGCATCCGGCATGATCACCACGGGCGACTTGCCCCCCAGTTCCAGGGAGACCTTTTTCAGATTACCCGCTGCGGCCTGGACGATTTTGCGCCCCACCTCGGTTGAACCGGTGAAGCTGATCTTGTCCACCAGGGGGTGGGCCGACAGACGGGCACCGGCTGTTTCGCCCGGACCATTGACGATATTTACCACACCTGCCGGGAATCCCGCTTCCACCAGCAACCGCCCCAACAGCACTGCCGATAGCGGCGTTTCCTCCGACGGTTTCACGATGACCGTACAACCGGCTGCGAGCGCTGGCGCCAGTTTCAGAACCAAGGTGGAGAGCGGCACGTTCCAGGGCACGATCAGGCCGACCACGCCAACCGGTTCCCGAACCGTGTAGGTCAGCGCCTCAGCCGTGGCGGTGACATGCGGTGGCGGCGTGGTGGTGGTGCCCTCGATCCGCATGGCACCACCGGCATAATATTCAAACATCTCCACGCAATTGTTCACGGTCAGCCGGGCGATGAACCCCGGCATCCCGTTATCGATGATCTCCAGTTCCGTGAAGATGTCGGCGTCCCGTTCCAGCAACCGCGCCAGCCGCATAAGCAGGCGTGCCCGTTCCGGCCCGCCGCTGCGACCCCACGGCCCCGCGAAAGCGCGGGCCGCAGCATTAACGGCATCGTCAATCTCTGCTGCGCCACCACTTTCGACCTCCGCCACGCAAAGGCCCGTGGCGGGGTCATGGCTGGCGATCCGCTCCCCCAGTCGGCCCGACCGCCATTCACCGCCAATCAACAGCGGATGCTGTTCTGCCAGGAAGGCCTTGGTTGCGGCGGAGACCGGATGACCGTCGAAGGGTTGGGGCGTAACAGACATTGCGAACCTGGGGCTAGGATGACAGACGAAATCGGTGACCCGATGTGTTCCGATTACACTTGTATGGTACGGCAGTCATAATCAAGAAGACCGAGAGAGTCTTCATTGCGCAGAGCAGAGAGACCGAAAAGCTCGGGGTCGGGTGACTGCATCCGGTCTGCATTTTCATTGGATTCAAGCTGGATGAAATTTGCCCTCTCGTGCCGTGCAGCAACGTAGCGACGCAGGCCTTCGCCGATATTGTTGGATACGCCAAGCGCACGGGAGAGGACGATCGCATCCTCAATCGCGCAGGCTGCCCCCTGCCCCAGAAATGGTGTCATCGCGTGGGCGGCATCGCCCAGCAGGGCGATCTTGTCTTCGATCACCCAACTTTTCAGCGGCTTGCGGGCGTTGATGGCCCATTTGTAAAGCTTGTCTTCCGGCGCGGCGGCGATCATTGCCTGAACCTCGGGTGCCCAACCTGCAAAGGTCTGTTCCAGGTCGGCGCGGCTGGCGGGAATGGTCCAGCCATCCTGCACCCAGCCTTCCTGCCGGGCGAAGAACACCATGTTGAGGATTTTCGAACCGCGCACCGGATATCGGACCACCATCCGGCCAGGTCCGATATGGATGCCTGGCCATTGCGCCAGTTCGGCCAGCCTGTCGTCTACCGGTGCCAGTGCGCGCCAGGCGACGTGGCCGGTGAAATGGGCGCTCACCGGTTCAAAAAGACGCCGGACGACCGATTTAAGGCCATCGGCTCCGATGATGAGTTCGCCTTCCAGCCGTCGCCCATCATGCAGAACCACGGTGCTGCCCTCGACCGCCACGGCTGCCGCATCGGTCAGTAGCTTGACGCCGGCAGTCGCAGCCGCATCCACCAGGATTGCATGCAGATCAGCGCGGTGGATATACACGTAAGGGGCGCCATACTTCGCCCGCATATCGGAACGGTCCATGACCCGCAGCACCCGGCTATCCTGCCAATGCTGGATACGCTGGCTATTGGGTTCCACGCCTGCGGCGGCCACGCGCTCGGAAATGCCGAGTTGAACGTACCCCTTCATGGCGTTGGGCGACAAAGTAACGCCAGCCCCGACTTCCCCGAAGGCGGGTGCGGCCTCTGCCAAGGTTACCATGAACCCCTGCTGCTGAAGCGCGATGGCGGCGGTCATACCACCGATACCGCCACCGACGATGGTGATCCTCGCTTTGTTCATTTGTTTGAAAAGCCTTCAGATCCGTGTCCCGACGGCCCGCAGCCGTCCCCGCGTTGAATTAAGGCGGGGGCATGACGGCGTCGCATAGACGCTCGACCGAAACTGTCCGCACGGTGGTCACCCAGGCGCAGGCCTAACCGGACGGTGGTCGAAAAATATCCACCAGACGGACAAGCGCGGCGGATTCAGGGTTCCCTTTTTGTGAAGGAATGGTGATTATGCGGAAAACGCATGGTTTAAAATTATGCCAATAGAACAGGAAGAACGGAGAACGGGTATGGACAAGGTTAAACCAGTTCGCGCGATGCTTCGGGTGCTTGACGTTCTGCAGGTGCTCAACAGCCGCAACGGCGTCACCGTCACGGATGTGGCAAACGCCATCGATCTGCCGCGCACCACGGCATACCGGGTACTGGAGACGCTGTGCTCCGCCGGTTATGCGGTGCGTGATATCTCCGATGACCATTATCGATTGACAGTGCTGGTGCGCTGTCTCTCTGATGGTTTTGATGATGAAGCCTGGGTGACAGATGTTGCTCAGCCACTGCTTTCACAACTGGGGCGCAAGCTGGTCTGGCCAGTATCCATCAGCACCAACCAGGGCAATGGCATGCTGGTCCGCTTCACTACGGACAAGCAGAGCCCGCTGGCGCTGGAACGTTACAATGCTGGTATCCGGCTGCCCCTGCTGAACAGTGCCACGGGGCGCGCCTATCTGGCCTTCAGCCCCGCCCCCCAGCGCGCAGCATTGCTGGATATTGCGCTGGGTTCCGGTGGTGAAATGGAGGGGGCTGGACGCGAAAGGGATCTGATCGAAAAGACCCTCTCTCACATTCGCAAAGTCGGTTATGCGATCAGTATCCGTCAGTATCGCGGCGAGTCCACGGCCGCCGTACCGATCTATAGCGGCACCAGCCTGCTGGGCTGTGTCGGCATGCGTTTCATGGATAAGGCCGTGACGGAGGCGGTTTTTGTCTCCAAGTACCTGCCAGACCTGAAGGTTGCCGCGACGGAGATCGGGGAGGCCTACGCCGAGTGGAAGGATGGTCGCGACGTTGGCCACCCGCAACACCTGCCGCCGACCCGCCGTTGGGATTGGACCCTGGAAAGACGGGTTGAACATTGATTAAGTGTCTTCAGTCGAAACTGAAGACACTGGTGTAATCACCTGAAAAAGGCCGTATCGACGATACGGCCTTTTTGTTCACCTGTCACAGAACGGCGCAGACTGTCTTCCAGTCCAGGTAATTATCCAATGCTGCAATCCCACTGTCGCGGCCATAGCCGGACTGTTTCACGCCGCCGATGGGCAGGCTGGCATCGAACATTGAATGGGTGTTGATCCATACGGTTCCGGCTTTCAACCGGCGTGACAGGCGATGTGCGTGTGAAAAATTCTGGGTCCAGATCCCGGCAGCCAGGCCATAGACGCTGTCATTGGCGGCTTCCACAACCTGATCCAGATCGGTGAAGCGCTGTACCACCAGCACGGGCCCGAACACCTCCTCCTTCACGATCTCAGCCCGGGGGTTTACATTGGCAATGATGGTGGGGCGGATGAAGGTGCCCACCGGCCCCAGCCGCTCACCACCCGTCAGCACGCTGGCCCCCGCCTTGCGCGCGCCGGCAACCAGCCCTTCCACCCGTTGCGCCTGTTTGGGCGATACCAGCGGCCCCATCTGGGTGGCCGGGTTCAGGCCGTGGCCCAATTGGATGGCATCGGCCTGCGCTGTCAGCCCCTCCAACACCTTGTCATAAATATCGGCATGCACATAGGTACGCGAACCCGCCACGCAAACCTGCCCGCCATTGAAGAAAATGGCGTTGGCCGCACCGGGGATTGCCAGATCCAGCTCCGCATCGGGCAGGATGATGACCGGCGACTTACCACCCAATTCCAGCGTCACCCGTTTCAGATTGCCTTTGGAGGCATCCAGGATAGCGCGACCGGTGGCGGTGGAGCCGGTGAAGGCCACTTTGTCCACCCCGTCATGCGACGCCAAGGC
>Ga0066602_10000510_pt1 | contig 31546 bp, 41 predicted proteins | sample Higcelweek5metaG_FD_59481 | JGI IMG/M metagenome (GOLD analysis project Ga0066602, IMG submission 59481) | Freshwater pond sediment microbial communities from the University of Edinburgh, under environmental carbon perturbations - High... | ecosystem: Environmental > Aquatic > Freshwater > Pond...
TCCCCTTTCACAAATTTATTCATCGACATCAATCCCCACTTTACTAACATTCTTAATTGTGTAATGGTCGGTTAACCACCCTAATGATGATTCAAATTCATCTTTAGCTAATGCCCCATCGTCCGCAAATACTATTAATTTAACTTCTGCGGTTACAATATACTCATTCATGTTCTAACATACCTCCTTTATTATAATTATCATTGTTTAATTGTATTAAATCCTTTTCTTTTTTATCTTTCAAATAGGATTCAATCAGCAATCTTACATTATTTCTTTTTGCCATACCAATTTGACCGTCACCACTATATATTGACTCTCTTATATGAATATGATGAATACATGGATACCAAGAAAAACATAAAAATTTATTTTGAGTTTGTGAATATAATAAATATTTAGTTGGATAATGTGGAGCTTCTCTTGTATCATAGTTATCAACTAGATACTTAACTCCGTCATATTCATATAATACCTTTGAATCTTTGTTTAATAATATGCTCACTTTTCTACCACACCTTCTTTCTTAATTCATCTAATTGTTCAGCAATCTCCATATTTGAATAACTGCCACTTTTAACATCTGATATAATGCTACGAATGTCGTCGTCGATTTCTGATAATTTATTGCTCACTAATTCTGTAATTTCGTCATTTATCGTCATTTATTTATCCTCGCTTTCGTGAATGTTTCCGATTACTTCGCAATGACGTTTATCACACCAAAAACCTAAATCATCCCTATAATTACAATTTTTATCTTCCCATTCAATCATATATCTGTCTATATCCCATTTCACAATGCCTTTTTCTGTATGAAATAAAACAATATCTCTATCATAAATCTCAACTCCGTTTTTATCGTGAAGTCCTGTGAATTGACCGATAGTATCGTTATCAAAAAACATAGGAAAATCACTATCTATTTGGATATGATGTCCGTCTTTTTCAACAACTTTCGATTCTATAATATGAAAATCTCCATCACAGTCAATTAGCAAACTTCCATATACCCATTGTTTATCATAACTTCTTTTACCTCTATACTTATTTTCTTTCATTTAATCCTCTCTCTCTCTCTAGTTTATAATTAGCATTAGTTCCACTCATATATATGGATATGCCACATATTATAAACTCTCTACTTTATATTCCATTCCTACTCCATGACCACAACAAGCATGAATCACGCCTTCAATTTTACCTAAGCAAGCATCATAACCTTCGACAGTCGGATAACAATTACATTTCTTACATGGTCTTGAATCATCATGAATAGAATTATCGTCAGAATACCTCCAATTAACTCCATCATAATAAATTTCGTGACCACGACTATACGATTTATTCATAGTTTCACCTCGCTATCTGCTCATATTTAATCGGTTCACATACCATAGCACATAATTCACAGCTTGCTTTGACTGCATCAATTACGCTTGCACCCATATATAATGCTCCGTTTGCATAATCTTCCCCAACACCGATTGCATAATAATCGTCAATAGGTAACACTAACATATTATGCACATAAAACGCCTTGCCTTTACTTGCAATGATATATGCGTTTGATACAATATTGTTACCACATAATTCATTTTTCCATCGCTTAAACTCAATAAAATAATCAATGATTGAACTCTCGGATACATCATCTAAAATATGTGTTTTCATAAAGTGGAATATTAGGCTTAGTTCTTCTGCGTCTCCAACGCCACCTACGATAGTTTCGTTAATTTTTTGCATCTTGCCAAATTTATCACTAGCCGTTGGCATTTTACTCCACCCTTTTACCATAATTGAATCACACGCCATTTCAATCTTATCTTTTAATACTCTTACTACAACTACACTCATATTTCTCTCCTTTTAATTTTTTATTTTATTATACCATATCTAATATTACTTGTCAAGTTATTTCTCACTTATTTTCCATACTCTTTCTACAGACTTAAGATTACAGTAGGGGCATATACATTCAAAATCGTCGTCGCCTAAAACTGTAATGGTAACACCATATGGTTTATTGTCCATAACCTTTAGTGTATAATCTTTCCCATGCTTAAATCCACAGTACGTTTTCTTACCTATAAATTTCGATGGATAAAATACATCATATTCAATCATATTATTTATGTCCTTTCGATGTGTTGGCTAATGTGCTTATAGCCACTTCTATATGTTTTTCTTGTAATCCTCCATTATCATCATAAAATTCCGTTTTAATTAAATGTGGCAAAATATTTTCTTCTTCATAATCATCAAATACGTCATCATCTAAAACTATCCAAGATTCTATATTATTTTTTCCTTCTAACCATTTGTTGATACCATATCCACGGTTATAGCCTTTATCACTTGTTTTATCTAATATATATAATCTTTGTCTTTTTAATTTTCTATCTAAATAATTACCCATCTCATTTTGTTCTGATTTTTCAATTCTTTCCCAAAATGTTTTCCAAGAGGAACATAGTACAATTTTGGCATTAGTCTCTTTTACTATTTTTGATAATGTGATAACCTTCTTGTCGTCAATCCCTATTAAACCTCCACATTTTGATTCACTAAATTGACAATTTAACACTCCGTCAATATCTAAAAATATTACTTTCATTATTTATGTCCTTTCTTGTTCACGATACTTTTTAAGTTATTAGGTAAATTCATAATCGTAATCAATATCTCATTATGGAAAATATATACTTTGTCGCCATATACTCTAATCTGATTAGCCGATTGGTTATAAAAATATAGGCTAGTAATATATTTATGTAATCGACCACTACAATCACTATGTCGTAATCCTTTTTCATATGCAATCTTAGCCATGCGTTCAGTCGATTTCTTATTTAATCCGCATCGTTCTTTCGCTCTATCTTCTGCATGATATGTTGTGTGCGTCATTCTTCTTCGTCTCCTTCCTCATATTCATAATTGTCTGGGAATAATACAAATGCGTCTTGTACTAAATATGCCTCATAATTATCCTCATCTTCTTCATCTTCAAAAATGTCAATTACTGGTGCGATATTATCTCCATATTCCTTAATCTGAAATTTTCCATATGTTGTAAATTCTCTTGTATCCGTATCAAATGTGCATGATAATAAATCCGTCTGTTCATCATATATTGCGTAAACCATAATTTATATCTCCTTTGTTGTCATTATACTACATATTCAATCCATTGTCAATAGAAAATAGCCATTCTTCGTCAACAATATCCTTAAATTCCACATCAAGATGGAACTCGTCATTTAATACATGAAGTAATTCATCTCTGTCCATAATAAAATGTTCTTTGCGTTGGTTAAATTTATTAACCTTATATTCTGCAAATCGTCTATGCAATTTTGTCTCAAGCTCAAACGCATCTTCTGTAAATATTAAAGCACATGGATAATATTTGAATGGAATTGATGCATCACTCAACTGAGAAAGCCTATTATTTACATCGGTCTGTCTGCTCATCCCTATTTTATACTGATTTTTATTACTAAATGACTTTGATTGTATGATGTAAACCCATCCAGCCCTAGTTTTAGTTAACATAAAATCATCCGTCTCAATCCTATCCTCAATTTCTTTAATTTTATCAACCACATCGATACCCTTATTTGCTTGCAACTGATAATGAATTAATTCCTTCTCCAGTTTCTCTTTGCTCTTCTTTAGCTCAACCTCAGCCTTAGCTTGCTCACGAATAATTTCTTTCTGTCGTTGTTCTTCCTCTTTATCTTGTTTCTGTCTAACATAGATATTCAATCTAATGTCAATTTCTCTTAATTTTAGTCTAAGATATTCGCTATTTAGCTCAACTTTATGCTTAGTTAGTTCAAGATTATAATTATTCCATATTTTATTAACCTTTCCTTTAATATATTCAGCATTTGCAATCGTAATATTGTCAAACCATGAATCACACGACAAATTTACACTCGTGACACTTAGACTCACAAAGAACTCCAATAATTTATTGCCCTCTCTTGCGTTATTGTTGATATACCACGACTCCTTTGCTGAATAATATGTCTTGTCAATCAACATTCGTTTCTGACTGAGACGACATTGTGATAATTCATCTCTATAATATCGAACATTATGTTCAGCATCGAAAAATCCTAACGTTTGAATATGTTGTCTATCTTTTAAATCTGATATACTATTTTCTAATTCCTTGACTTCGGATAGTTTCGATAATATAGTAGAATCACAGTCAATAGTTTTCTTTAAATCTGTTAATTCGGCTTTGACCGACTCGAAATCAACCGATATTTTATTCAATTCCTCCTTTCCTTGTAATAATTCTGTAATATATCGACCGTTCTCTATATTTAGTTGCTCAATTTTCTTATTCAGATAGTCGATTTCTTGTATGTACTTTTTATTAAACATTATACAACTCCTTTCTAGGATATATTATATCACATTTCGGTAATTTTGTCAAACGTTTCGTTATATATAGTGGGTATTTTATCTAACGAAATTGTGATTGACAAATAATGGTACTTATGATATAATGGCACTATAAGTTGATTAGTGCCGAAAAAATATTATGCAATATTTGTCATATTAAGTACAATTATCTATACTAATATGCAACATTTTGCATTGTAACGTAAAATTGGTTACAAATTAAAAAATATTTTTAGAATTGTGTTGACAATTGATTCAACTTGTGGTATAATGAGATTACAGTAAAAGAAAGGGGTCACAAATGATGACTAATGAGGATAAGAAAAAGTAATGGCAATTTGGAGAGAACTAAGTACAAATAGATTGTACACAAGAAGAGATGAACTAAATATAGAGGATAATGATTACGAGGAATGTTGTGTGCTATCTTATGGGCTGATTGAGAATATTAATATGTGTAATTGCATGGGAGTAGAAGATGTATATGAAAATGTAATTTGGGAGGAATAAGATATTATGGTATCATTAGTAGTATATGGAGACTCAGAAAAAGAAACAATAAATAAAGCGATTGATAATTTAAAAGACATTAAAGTGCGAATAGGAGCAAAGTTAAATAAGGATACATACAACAAAGATATAATTTACGGAGAAAATAGATTTAAGATTTATTCTTCTTTGAATAATGTAGGAGTTGATGGATTAATAATTGAAGATAATGAAACAAAGAATGTGTATTATATATTATTTGAAACAGAAGCATTAAAATATTGCGGGAGAAGTTCTTTGTATCTAAACGAAATATATTGTTCAAAATCTGTTAATAAAGAAGGAATTTTAAAATTATATGAGCCATGTGTGAGAAATAAAGATTTATTGTTTCCAATAGGATTAGACCATTGGAATTTTGAAGAAATATATTGGAATAGATAATAGTAAATAGAGGAGGTATCTATGGCATTAGACAAACAGATTCATTTATATTCAATTGATACTTCTAAGTTTTATGATGATGAAGAAGAAATAATATCAAGAAAAAAAATTAGAAGTTCATATTTAGCAAATAGTATAAAGAAAAGATATAAAAAATTAGAAAACTCAGACGGTAAACCTAAGAAAGATGAATATGTAGCAGAAATAGCAAGATTAAAAAAATGGCATAAGTTGATTTCTGAATATAAAAACGTAAAGTCTAATTTATTAAAAGAAGAAGTTTTAAAAAAATCGCAAGAGAATATTGACAATAAAAAAATGAGAATTTTAGATTATAGAAATTCTCACAAAGAAAATTATATGGTATCCGAGTTCACATCATCCATGACTAGAGCTTTCGGATTAAAAGAAAACGAACCGACGGACGATATTATAATTGTAAGAATTTATTTTGTTGAAATATTTAAAGATTTACTAAAAAACGGATTTATATACAATGGAAATAAATATATTTACTTTAGTTCCTCTGCTGGTCAAATAAGAACAAAAAAAGCCGTATTTGTAAACGAAGAAAAATGGAAATCAAGCATGAATAGGATTATGTGTGGATTATCTGAGAATATTATTAATAAAAATGGTGGGTGTAATACAAATAAATTCTTGGCATATCTATCTTTAAGCAACTCCGCTACCGACACATGGGAGTCTATGTTCGGAAGCAAATTTGATATATCAAAATGTGTAGTTGTTGATGACTTTGAAACTATGGTTAATACAACTTATGACCATGTTAGTTCAGAAGATTTTTCAATCAATAGAGTAGAAATGGAATCATTGATACCACATATGGATGGATGTGGCATAGTAAATAGTTCTGTTTGTAACAAAAACTTTATGGTTCGTATGCCATGGGTAAAAGGATTACTAGCTTCATTTGACTTTAGAAGATTCATTGAAGAAAATAACTGTAGTTCAAAGATAATTGACATTTATGGAAAAGAATACGACATAATAAAAGACGAAATAGAAATAATATTAACTAAGAGTCAATTTAAAATGTACAAATATTATAACTCATGGGAAGAGTATATCTCTTATTTTAATTTATATGATTGTGAGTGTGGAGTCTGCAATATGGAATTAGATGAAATTCGAACATCTCGTATTAATTATCAAATGTTACAAACTTTGACTGATATATCAAAAAAAGAAATAGTGGAAATATTAAAACCTAGTAATGCAAATGTAAAAAAACTATCAACAGATTTTAAGCATATGCTTAGTGCGTTTGGAGTAAATAGACAAGGAGAAGTATCGGATTGTAAATCAAATCTGCAAAATGCACTGTCTCTATATCCAGAGTTGATGAATGACCCATATACAAAAGACACTCTTTATGATATTAAGAAATCACTAATAAGAAGATATAAGGGTGGAAAATTAGAAATAAATGGAAAGTATATTTTTATCATACCAGATTTATATGCGTTTTGTGAGTGGCTGTTCTTAAAAAATGAGAGTCCAACTGGACTATTAAAAAATGGCGAAGTATCTTGTCTTTCTTATAAAGATAAAATAAAACTAGATTTACTTAGAGCACCACATTTATATAGGGAACATGCAATAAGAAGAAATGAATACTCGTCTAATGAGAATTGTAGAAGTTGGTTTAATACTAGTGCCGTATATGTTTCAGTACATGACCCAATCAGTAAAATACTCGTCTTCGATGTGGACGGAGACAAATCTCTAGTTGTTGGAGATGATTTATTTGTGAAGATAGCAGAAAGAAATATGAAAAATATTGTTCCATTATTATATGACTTAAAGAAGGCAAATCCAGAGAGTATAAATGAAGACTCAAAATATCAAGGACTCACAAATGCATTTAAGGCAAATATCGGTAATATATCAAATAACATAACTAAAGTTTGGAATAGTGGAAATGTCGGAGAGGAAGAATTGCAAATCATAAAATGGCTCTGTGCTTTAAACAATGCGGAGATTGATTATGCAAAAACATTATGGAGACCATTAATCCCAAAGGATAAAGCGGACTTGTTGAAAAAGTATACTAAGGAAAAAGTTCCATACTTCTTTAAGTGGGCTAAAGGGAAAGATATTGAAAATGTAAAAGGGAAAGTAGAAGACACAACAATGAGCAATATCTACTCTTCCATAAAAGATGTTAGGTTGGACTTTAAAACATTGCCAAACTTAGAGTCAATAGATTGTGAAATAATGATGTATGATAATGACACAGAATTAAAAGAAGATGTTACTGAATTATATGGTAAATTATCTAGGAGATATGGATATAAGTTATCTAACACATCAAATAAGAACGAAGGAGACCTTCAATCATGTATTTACCTTATTAAAGAATCATTTTATGAATTAGGATATAATGATATTGAAATATCGGATATATTAACTAGGTATTTATATGGAACAGAAGATGGGCTGACAAAAGGAAAACAAATATACTGGTATGTATATGGGGAGCACGTTGTAAAAAATATTCAAGAGAATTTAGATATTGATACGAATGTATGTATGAGTTGTGGAAAGAGAGTAAATAGAACTGAGATTAAAAGCCACAAGTGTAAAGAATGTCGAGAAGAAATAAAATCAATCGGAATGAAAAGTGTGGTATGTGTCGATTGCGGTGAGGTATTTGAAGTGGCAAGCAAAGGAAGCAGAAGAACAAGATGTAATGAATGTTATGAAAAACATAGAAGGAATAAAAAGACAGAAACAATGCGAAAATTAAGAGAGAAATAGGCTTGTGGTCAGAACAAAATCAACATTAATTCTAACAAATCCCCATTTTATCACGTTTCTACTCATTTTATCCCTAAAAAATATGCTATAAAGGGAGACAGACATATATACACGTAAACAACGTCATTTCCTTCCCCTCCCATCGGGATTATAATAGGTGGGTTCAATTTAACTAAATCGAAAGGAGAATAATATTGGCTGGCAAGAAAAAAGATACAACGAGCATCACATTTGATATTCTTACAAAAAGTGTTGCAAGCAATACAAAAATACCAATTGAAACATGCAAAGCGGTATTAACTGGTTATAGCAAATTTATTTTAAATACAATTATGCTTGACTCGTGTCCAGAAGACCTAACAATCCAATTGAAAGATGTTGGAAAATTTATATTTAAGAAGAAGATTGGTCTTAAAGCTGGAAGTACATATAAACACCCTATTGCATTTGGAGTATGCGAAAAAGGACAAAAAGTCGAAATGGAAACTGTAACTGTTACAGAGGACAGACCCGACTATCTTAGATTATGGTTTGAAGTAAATCCATCTATTCAAGAAAATCTAAGAAGTAAGACGGAAAACAAGTGGATTAAGAAGAATGGCAAAAAATAGACTAGGATTAAATGATTTTTTAATATTGTGGGCACAACAAGTAGGTGGAACGGCAACTCCAAAGGTTGCTAGGAAATATTTAGATGGATTGCATAAGTTGTTGCTACAAGAATTAAAAATGAATGAAGGCGAAATGTGGATTTATAATGTTGGTAAATTTTACTTGCGTGAAAAAGGTGGATATGATAGATTAATGGGCGACCCTTTAAATGGTGGCACAACTAGACGATATGTTAACCTTTCTTATGATGTAGAGTTTGAACCAGCTAAACAATTATTGCGTGAAATTAATGAGGGTGGATTTGTAATGGAGAAACCTAAAGCTAGTCCACGCAAAAAGTATAATACCGACGTTGAACGCAGAGAGGCACATAATGCACCACGCAGAAAGCCACCTAAGACAATTGAGGCACTAGCTTGCGACGCTATAAACGAAGCAATGGAGAGGAAGAAAAAGAAAAATGGCTAAGACAACACCTATTATAGAGTTAGGATTAAAATTATCAAAATCCAAGTTATTAGGAGTTTTTGATATGAATACAGACGGAAAAGATATTGTAATTATAGATGAAACTGAATATTTATTTGACGACATTAAACAATATTTCCACGGTGGAGTTATTCAAATGTCACACGAAGAAATATCTGAGGATTAACCTATGGTGGAATTAACTCAAGAAGAATTAGACTATCTAATAGAATTCGTAGAAGCAGAATCCTCTAATGATTGGGGAAAAGCTAAGGCTGATTTAAAATCAAAATATCATCAAGATACCATTCGTAAGTCATTTGGAGTAGGAAAATATAGTGGGTACAGTGTCTATAAATTCATGCAAGATAAGATTGAAAATGGATTCTTGACAGATGCGGAAGCAATCAGATTAGAAGCATTAAGAGAAAAAGAATATATTGAACGTGTAAAATTACAAGACGCTAATCGTGAAAAGAGAAAAGTGTTACGTGATTTTTCAAGACTAGAATCAATTCAAGAATATATTGAAATGAAATTAGATGAACGTGAGCCAAAGCCATTTAAAGGTTGTTCTTATAAAATTAAAAATGGAAATGAATCGAGCCTATTGGTCAGCGATTTACATTGTGGAGCTACAGTGGATTCAATATTTAATTTTTATGATTTAGATGTATTAAGAGAACGAATGGAAGAATTGGCAACTAAAACAATTGCATTTTGCAAAAGAGACAATGTTGATTTATTACACGCAAATTTCTTAGGAGATTTTATCACTGGAATTATTCACGGTTCTACTATTGCCCAAGCACAAGAAGACGTAATTGACCAAATTTTAGACGCAAGTGATATTATCGTTGAATTTATTAAAGCACTAAGAAAAGAAATTCCATGCGTTAGGACTTATTTTGTATATGGTAATCATGGTCGTACATCTCCAAATAAATCCGACAGAGCGTATAAAGAAAATTTTGAAAGACTTATTGCTTCTATAGTAAGAAAAGATTTACGGAATACTGACATTAAAGTAATTGATGGCGGATATGAGGATTTCGTAACATATAAATTAAGAGATGGTAAATTAATTGTTTCGACTCATGGCACAAATGATTCTCCAGATATGGCAAACAAAAATTTCTCTAAATTATTAGGAGAAGATGTATATTGTGTTCAGATGGGACATCTGCACGACGTAAGAGAAGGAAAAGGAACGGTTGTAAATGGCTCAATTATGGGTTCAGACGACTATTCGATAAGTCATCGTTGGAATAGTAAGCCTACTCAAGTATTAAAGGTTTATCATGGAGACGACGAGGCAACTTATAAGCTAACAGTTAAATAAATTTTAAACTAATGCTTGACAATTTACAATATTTGTAGTATAATACACTTATAGCAAGATGGATGTGACGATTTGATACAACAATCATATGAATCCTTAGTGGACACATTTTCAAATCCAACTCCATCTGTCTTGTTTCTATAACAAAGTATGGCTCAATTTGGAGAGAGCACCACCCTACGAATGTGGAGGTTATAGGTTCGAATCCTATTACTTTGACGAGCTAAAGAGATTAAATGAATTGCATCGAGAGACATATTGCTTCGGTTAACGTGTCAATGTGAATGAAATCCGTGATTGATAAGTGCCAGCATGGTTCAACACGTCGGTTCTCTTTCTTTTCTAGAGAGTATTCAGCCGATATATTCACAATTGAAAAGACGGTTCGACCGTTTGGTATAATTGAATTTATTTGATTATATTTATATTGCATATTGTAAACTGTATGGGTAGTTTAGTAGTGAGTGGTACTCAACTTAGTATTTGTTGCGTGCGATTCATGAGTTTTAAAACCATAAAAGTAGAGAGTGAATTTATCTCGTTCAAGTAGTGAGAAAAATTCTTATTGTGGTTCAACGTGCATTGGAAGTTGATTAAATGATGTAAATATTGTGACAACACAATAGCGTAAATCAGCCATTTCTTGATTTAACAGACCAAGTTATATCCATCAGTGGAATAACGAATTTAATAGAGGTTACGAATCCTACCAAAATCGCATTAATAGTGTGAAGGTAGAAGCGTATCATTATATTGTGTGAGTAAATCGAGCTACAATTTCAACGAAAACTATGACATACGAGTTTACCACATTAGTGTGAGTTTAGAGTATATTGCTTGAGAATAAGACGGTGCTTAGTTGCATGGTCTTATTTTAGTACATAAGAAAGAGGTGTCAGTATGGCTAATACGCCAACAATGATTTTATGTAGGGGTCATAATAATCCCTTGTTAAAATGTAAAGGTAGTCCGCAAAGTGAGAAAGAATTTTATGCAAGTCGCTCTCCATTAGCATACTATCCAGTAGAAATTAAAGGTGCGACAAGTGGTAAGATTCATTATTGTAAAACTTGTGTACAGAAAATATTTGAATATGAGTTAGAACGAACAAAGGATATGCAAAAGACTGTATATTACACTTGTCAAAGATTAGATATACCATTTGTTGTAGAATTATTTGATGACGCAATACTTGAAAGCAAAGGGAAAACAGTTGTAGAGTTGACTCAAGTTAGCACGAAACTAATGGGTAAATATATTGGTTTATTGAATCTTAACAAAGCAAAATATGGAGCAAAAGTAGACTTTAGTTGGAGCGATTCAAATTTATCTGAATTAGATACTAAATTAGAAGACCGTGAAAGAACCAAGAAGGAGTTACAACAATTTAAACTCGATTGGGGTATGCAAGACGAAGCAGAAGATTATATATTCCTTAATAATATATTTATAAAATATACAAGGGGAATGGAATTTGTCAATAGTCAACAAGAAGATTTGTATAGGGATTTATGCAGAGATAGATTATTATTAAGAAAGATTAATGATAAAAGATATGATGGCGACGAGACGATGGATAAAATTCAAACACGTATAGCAAAAATCATGGCGATACTAAAAGTAGACCAATTTGAAAGCAATAAGCCAAAAACATTTAGCGAGGAATCTTTCTTTGCTAAAATTGCTCAAATAGAATTAACAAAGCCAGCCGACTTATACAAAGAACCTAAAAAATATGAGGACTTCAACAAATTACAAAAATATGAAAAAGATATGGTTCTTAGACCACTTTTAAATACATTATGTGGTCAACGTGATTTTGGTATTGATATTGATGATGTCGAAAAATATAATATGGACGATGAATAATTATGGTAAATGACGAAGAATTATTAAAAATTATAAGAAAAAATAAAACCGATACGGAATTAACCACAGAGAAAAAAGAAGAAAACATTATTGAATGGACTACATTTTATCGTAGAAACCTAGATTTATTCAATCAAGATTATTTAGGTATTGATATAAGTTTCTTTCAAAAACAAAGAATAAATAATTGGAATACTAACGATATAAATAACACATTGGCAAGTCGAGGAAGTGCTAAACAAAAATAAAGTATAAAACAAAAAAAAAGAAAGGCGAGGTTTACCACGCATATGAAAATAACAAAAGAACAAGAAGAATATATTATTAATAATTTTTCAAGTATGCAGACTTGGATGATTGAAGAAAATATAAAAGTAAACAAAGATACTATTTATAATATTGCGGAAAAATATAAAATAAAAAAAGCTAAAGATTATAAAGTAGTTAGAAAAGAAGGAATTTTGACGGTAGAACAATGTGATTTTATACAAAATAATTATTCTACTATGTCTAATAAAGAAATGGAATCAAAATTAAATATAACACATAATCAACTTAAGAGTTTTTCTTCAAGAAGGGGACTAACTAAAAAATCCAAAGAATATCGAGATAGCTCTCACTATACAAAAGAGCAAGTTGATTACATTAAAAATAATTATGAAAATAAAATGAATAGAGATTTAATAAAAGAAACTGGACTTTCGGATTCTCAAATATCATATTTAGCCAATCAACTTGGATTGAAAAAATCAGAAAATTTAAAAAAGACAAATAATAGTATTTTAACGTTTGAACAAAAGAAATTTATACGAGAAAATTTTTCAACAATGAAGACAAATGATATTTGTAGAAAATTAAATTTAGAATACAATCAAATACATAGTTATTCTAATAACTTGAAATTAAAAAAAGAAGCATATTATTCAGAGAGCTACAACGGATATTGGATAGAATGTTTAGAAATTCATAATAACGGATACGATGTTTGTGAACATATTGGAGTAGAAGTAGAACCAAAAGTTGAATTTGATTGTTTATATAAGAGTAAATATGGAAAATACTATGTTAATCAAAATTATTTTGAAAAGATAGATAATGAATGGAAAGCATATTGGCTAGGATTTCTATACGCAGATGGATGCAATATGATAAAAAGAAATTCCAAGAAAAATAAAATGGAATATATAACAAAATTAACATTGGCATCAATTGATAAGAAGCACGTAGAAAAATTAAGAGATAGCGTACAAGGAGATGCTCCAATTTCTGACAAAGAAGTTAAATTGGGAGATAAAATATTTTATTCATCTTCTTATTCAATGTGTAATAAAAAAATATGCGAAGATTTACAGTCTTTGGGATGCGTTCCAAACAAGTCCCTAATATTAAAATTTCCAACAGAAGAACAAGTACCAAAAGAATTTATTAGAGATTTTATTAGAGGTTATTTTGATGGAGATGGATGCATACATATAAATTTAGAAAAACAAAATATTCAATTCAATATTATGGGTACGTTGGAATTTATAGAAGAAATACAAAAAATCTTTACTAAAAAATTAGATATAAGAGAAACAAAAATACAGAAAAAAAATGACAATAAGGCATATTCTTTACAATATGGCTCTATTATGTCAATACAAAAAATTTATAGATATCTATATAAAGACTGCAATATTTATTTAGATAGAAAATTAGAAAAATTTAATACTTTATTATGGCTAGATTAAGCGAAGTGTGAATAACTTAATCTGTAATCGGGCAAAATCGGTAGAAACCCACCAAAACAATTGGCAATGCCGAGGTAAATTATATAATAACATATATAATCACCGTAACGAGTAGGGAGTGAAACTAGAAATAGAATATAATCTCCCCAAGAGTGTCCGACACTCATCACACATCAATAGAGTGGAAACGTACTCTGAACTTATACGAGATTGGTAAAAGTATAAGAAGTTAAGATAAATAGCTTAACGATAACAAAATTGAAATCCTTCGACATAAGTTTATTCTGTTTAGATATGTGCCTTTTATATAGCAATATGAATATCTTGGTTACATCTAAATTATCAGCTCAAGCAAATAATATCGTTGATGAAAAAATTGACAAGATATTTACAAGCGAGACGGGTCAATGGTCAAGTCCTATATTAGTACAACTCAGAAAAGACGGATGGATAAAAATAAAAAAAGACGACAATGGGAACGCTGTTGTTGAGTTCGGGAATGGCTCTAGGATATTTTGTAGACCTTGTGGAGACTCTTGTAGATATATTCGTTCAAATATTGTAATAATAGACGAGTTTGTTCTTATTGAGAAAAAAACAATATACGAATGTGCAGTTCCGACGTTAGAAGTAAGAAGATTTGCTGGAAGACCAAAGGATTATAAAGAAGAGACAAAACAGATATTTTTAAGTTCAGCCAAGACAAAGACAAATTGGGGCTGGCGACAACTAATACAGTGCGTAAACGGACATTATAAAGACAAGCGTATAAAATATGGATTCTTTGCTGGAGATATTTTCACAGCAATCGCAAATGGTATTCAGACAAAAAAGAAATATATATCAGCAAAAGATAGTACGGACGATATGTCATTTGAGCAAGAGTACTTAAATATATTCTTATCAAATAGCGAAGATAGTATGTTTAAATACGAAGACTTTGAGCAAAATCAATGCATAGACAAGCCTTTCTATCCTAGAAAATTAATAGATATTTTAGATGGCGAAGAGCAGACATATACATTCGACGATGGACATATCAGATATATTACAACAGATATAGCGTTAGCGACTGGTAATGAAAACGATAATACTATTTTATTATGTGTTTCGTTTGATAAAGAAACTGGTATAAGAAGCTATGAATATATGACATCTATGAGCGGAATGAACTCGATGGAACAAGTAAAACAAATGAAACGTTTATTTTATGAATATCGTGCGAATTATTTTGAAATGGATAGCCGTGGTGTTGGATATGGATTATATGATTTAATGACCATAGAGACATTAGATGATGAATTAGGAATAACTTATCCAGCTTGGGGAGTATGTAAAGATAGAAATTTACAAATATCATCTGAAACTGTACTTCAAGATAGGATAGGTAGAACTGCATCCTCTGAGACAGAAGATGTTATAATTCCATTTGTAGCAACAGCAGAAATTAATAACCAAATGCATTTAGGATTTAGAAAAGCGTTAAAAGATAAAATGGTAAGGTTGTTAATAGATGACTCAGAGGCAAATGCAAAATTTGAGAACGACGACGCTTATTGGACAACAAGAAGTTCTGATTATAGAGCTAATATGTTATTACCATTCCTACAAACAAAGTTTATGATAAATGAATCAATATCATTAAATACAGTAAGATTAGATAGTGGAAATATTAAGTTAAAAGAAAGCAACAGAATGGAAGTTAAAGATAGGTATATTACTTGCTCGATGGCTAATATGTTTGCCGATAAATTAATGGGTAAATATGTATTAGGAAGTCAAGAATCAGATTTTAATATTGATGCTTATTCATTTTTAAGTAATCTATAAGAAGGGGGGACGCATAGTTGTCTGACGAAATACAAGAAATTAAAGACAGTTTGGAACGTGGAGAAATGACCACAGAACAAACTTGGGATTATGTTAAATTTGCGATGAATATGGGTTCTGGATTTAGTGGATATAATACTCCGCAATTAGCAAATCAAACATTAATCCAATTAAATAATAATCCAAGTGTTCCAACATTTGACAATATATTAAAAGCTTTACAAGAAGCACCGTATAGTGCAGAGACTTTGAAAAACTATTCAGAATTTATGCAAACATGGGATGCTATTTATCAGAAAACACTAAGACATTTTAGAGGTATGCTATCGTTTGACTATTATATGGTATGTAACAATGCACCAAAAGATGCTTATAAGAATGAAGAATATCAAAAAGATAAAAAACGTGCTGAAAAGTTTATGTATAGTTTTAACTACAAAAAAGAGTTTGATAGAGTATTAGCTGAACTATTGAAATCTGGTCAATGTTATAGTTGGTTTAGAACAAATTATGGAACATTCAACGATGACCCTCTTTCTGATAGCGAAGAAATAGAAGTAAAGAAACAAAATAAATTTTCATTACAAATCATGCCACAAAAATATTGTATGCTTGAAGGATATTGGCAAGGTGGATTGAATTATGCTTTTAATATGCAATACTTTTTAAGAAGTGGTGTAGACATAAAAGAATACGACCCATCTTTAATGAAGAGATACATTGATATGTATTATGGTGGAAACGCAAAAGATTACAGTGCGTCATCACAATTGTATGATAGAGATGGTTCTTTTGCACAATGGACACAAGTAAGTAGTGAAGAAGGAGCTTGGGCTTGGTTATTTGATGATTCAAGTTTTGCTGGGTTGCCACCATTCGCCAACATGATGAAGAGCGTATTCAATAATGATATAATTGAGTCTTTACAAAAAGACAAGAACGTATTATCTGCGTTTGCTCTGTTAATGGGAGAAATGGAATTGATGGACAAAGAGAAGAGTGGTCAAAAAACTGACCAATTTGCAATCTCTCCAGAAAAGTTAGGTCAACTATTAGGATTTGTTAAAAATTCATTAAATAAAAGTGTGAAGCAGATTCCTTTACCATTAACCGAAACAAAATATGCTCAATTTACAGATAATTCACCATTGATGGCACAGTATCAATATGGTATGAGTTCATCATTAGGTGCTAGTGCTAGTTCTATGATTTATACAAATGGTAAGATGGCACAATTTGAAATGCAGTCTGCCTTATTAGAAGATTATGCACTTATGAAAAGATTATATTTACAATTTAGTGATTTTATCAATTATTTTATGAATAGGAAAACTAAGAAATATAAATTTACAATTGTATTTGAAGGAAGTACATTGCCATTTGAGCGTGAAGCAAGAAAGAAAACACTAATGGAGTATACCGCAATAGGAATGGTTCCGTCAGAGTCTTATTATGCAAATGTAATAGGCATTGCCCCACATATGTTTAGTCGTATGAGAGAAGAAGCTAATATGACAATTGGTGAAAATCTAACTATGCTTATGAACGCAAATACAATGAAAAATGGAACTGACCCAGATGCAAAAGAGGTCGGAAATCAAGAATCAGATGTAAATGAATTAAGTGATTCTGGCGAACAGTCGCAAGGCTATAATTAAAAATAAGAATGGCAAGACAGTGGGTAGCTCTCATTTCTTAATACTGTAATATTAAGATTATTGCCTTTTTATATAAAATATTTCTTTTTTACAGAAAGGATAATAAAAATGGATTATACAAATAAAACAATAGATGGATTTTATATAATTGGAAAAGACAAAGATAGGTTTTTAAAAGACGAACAAAAGGTTGAATCTGGTTTATTAAAGAGGTTTAATACACATTGGATTGGAGTATGTCACAAGTGCAATGTTGAAAAGTCAATATCAGCTACAAATCTAGCAAAAAATAAAGTAGGTTGTAGTTGCGAAAAAAAATATTATGCAAAAGATATTTCTGGAAACGTTTTTGGGTATTGGAAAGTTATAAACCGAGATTATAAAAAAGAAGAAGAATACAGTTCTAGGAATAAATATCCAAAAATATTTTGGAATTGTGAGTGTGTTTGTGGAATTAATAAATCTATATCTTCAACGCATTTAAAAGGTGGAAAATCAACAAATTGTGGATGTGTTAGAGATAAAAACGTTGGTTTGTTAAAGACAAAGGATATAAAAAATAATAAATTTGGTAAATTAATAGCAAAAGAAAGATATGTAAAATCTAGCGATACTGATTCAAAACTTAGAACTTATTGGATTTGCTTATGTGAGTGTGGAAATAAAGAATATGTGCCATTAGATAAATTAACTAGTGGAGAAATAAAAGAATGTTCTAATTGCAGAACTAGAAAACACATAAGAGATACGTCAAATATGGCAAAAGCAAATGAATTAAGAATACAAAAAATGATAGACAAAGATGGAAGTTTTGGAGAATTATTATTAAATAGATATTCAATTGAAGATATAAATAAAATTTGGAGTGATAAAAATATATTGTCTCCATTTTATTTTACAAAAAAGAGTCATAAAGATATTATAATTAAATGCCCCAACTGTGAAAAAGATTATAAAACTAATCCATTATCAATAAGTGGCAGAATGTCTTATGTTGAATGTCCATCTTGTTTTCACGCTAAAAATTGTTCATCTTATGAAAGAACTGTCAAGGACTATATAAATAATAACTTAAAATTAGAATTATTACATGAAAACTATTGTAATTTAAGTCCAATTAATCCTAAAACAAATAGTAGATTATATTATGATAATGAAATAATAAACTTAAAAATAATCATAGAAGTTCACGGGAAACAACACTATGAAGAAATTTTAGATAGTTGTTGGTGGATTGGGGAGCTTTCTCCAAAGGAATTTTTAGAAAATTTACAATATAGAGATAATTATAAAAAGGAATTTGCTATAAACAACGGATATTTATATTTAGAATTATCATATTTAGATATAATTAATGAATCTTATAAAAACAAGATTAATGAGATAATTTTAGAGAGGATAAAATAAAATGAATATTAACCAAAAAACAATAGACGCACTATATGAGTTAATCAATCAATGTTTTCAAATGAATAGATTTTGTGATTCTCTTGTGTCTGTATTGGGAGTTAAATTTGCTATGAATCAAACATCAGATAAAATACATAAAAATGGAATTTGTCATTACTTTCCATCTTTGTCTGATTCGATAGGAGACGCTTGTTTAGAAAGATATAATATAATTGTAAAATACGGAGCAACAACAGAAGAGCCAAGCGATTATGCTTCTGTTACAGAAATGATAGAAAAACTAGAAGAGAGATTAATAGAATTCCAAAATATGTATATGGGAATGATGAAAATATCTTTTGAGAATAATGACTTGCATATATATTCAGAGCTTTCAAATTTTATAGAAGAGCTGAATAAAATCGTTGGTCAATCAATATTACTAAAAGACAAAATTGGATATTATGGCGAAGATAGAATTATGGATTTCGACCATGACATCAACAATTTTTGGAATTTATAGGAGGAGTCAATATGGTTAGACTAGGAACTCCTAAAAATATAGAAGATTATGTAATGGTCGACTATGATATAGGTTCTTTAATTCAAATAGGTAGTATTTTCCCCATATGGAGAGATGATGAATTTATGTATTTTGAAAAGACAGAAGAGTTTTATAATTATGTCAGAAAGGAGAAACTTATAGATGAAGGAATTGATTAAGTTATCCCTTGATGATATTGATGTTATTAGAGATAATACAGAAGATGATGGAAGCATTGATTTTGCTCTAGCTAGACTTAAATTTATGGGAACGAGCATTAATGAAGATGAAAACTCTCAAGGTTACATTTTAAGCGAAGAAGTATTAAAGAAACACGCAGAAACAGCTTTAGGTAAATTGATAACTGGAAAAGTTAATCCTTATTCAAAAGACCTAATGTCACATGAATCCGCACCTTTAATTTTTGGCTATATTCCACCTAATTCTCAAATAACATTTGAGCAAGATGGAAGTAGATGGTTTGCAATATGTGAAGCCGTCATATCTAAAATATATTGTAAAGACGTAGTTGATGCTTTTAAATATGATAACGACAGATGTGTTAGTATAGAGGCAAGTATTGAATCTAGTCCAAACAATCCAAAAGAAATTGAATCATTTAGTATACACTCAATAACTATCCTATCCAAGATTATAAGAGGTGCGGTAAAAGGTGCTAATATGGAGATAATAAAATTCTCATCAGAAATGGCGGAAGAATATTATAATCAACACACGGAAGACCCATTAAAGAAATTCGCAGAAGATAGAAAGAATAAAATGAAAACAAATCCAAAAGTTAGAAAAGATAAATTAGGATTAAAAGAAGACGGCAAAGACAAGGAGGAAGAAATGGTTAAAGAAGATATAAAAGAACCGAACGATAAAAAGGTTGAATTAGCCGAAGAAAATAAAGATATCATCATGGGTTCAGACGAAGGCGAAGAAACCGACGAAATGAAATGTTCAGAAGATGAAACTGTGGCTTTGGCTGTCGATACAGAACCAGAGAAACAACTCGGCAAAGAAACAAAAGAACCACAAGACGCAAAGAATAGTAAGCAAGAAAATGAAGCTAAATGGTCAATTGATGAAATTGGTGTTTTAGTGGCAGATAGCTCAGTCAAAGACACTGTTTTAGGATTTTTCAGTGAGGATTCAATTGAGGGGTTAGTTTCCAAAATTGTTGAGTTTGCTAAAGAAAAAGAAGAGTTGGAAAAAGATAAAGCTAATTCTGACAAAGAAAAGGCAGATGTTAAATTTTCTCAGATTATGGCGATGGCTAAGTTAAAATTAGACAATACTAAATATGATGAGGTTTACAAACAAGGTCAGACTTTAAAATTTAGCGAACTAGAAGCATTTGAAAGAGATGTAAAAGCTTGCATTTGTGATACAGTATTATTTTCTGACACAATAGAATCAAATCCAAATATTTCATTTGGTACACACTTAAAACAAACCGAGACTAAATCGAATGGTCTTTGGTCTTAATATTATAAAAGGAGAATTTAAAACATGGCAAATTATACAGTACTTGTAAAGAAAACAGTAGCTTCTAAATTTATTCCATCTTACGTAAGAACTGCTAAGGTGGTAGCAACAGATACTCAGAACGGTGTAGTTGGTACATTAGCATCTAGTACAACTGTAGGAGACGAAGTATTTACATTCACACCAAACGGAACATTGTCGACTGGTGTACTTGAAGGTAAAGTTTTATACGCTGGAGCAAAAGACCCAATTTATATCGGCTCTCAGTATGTAGGAGAAGAAGCTTACGATGCTTATACATTTGAAATCACAGTTGCAACTGGTGCATTATGGATGGTTGTAGCTCCAGAAGTAAACAAAACAATCGTAGGCGACATCTATGCTGGTGTAGACCCAAGAACTTTCATCAATAAGAAAAACGTACCATTTGATGTAATTAACTTAAAAGTTGGCGATGTTATTCAAGTTTCAAAAGAAGGGTTTTCAACTGTTCCAGATAGTGGAAAATTAGTAGTAAAAGTTGATACATCTGGTAAATTCGTAGCATCTGCATCATAATTTAACCCAACAATAAAATATAATTATAGAATATAAGGAGAATTTAAAATGGCAAATTTACCATCACATGTTGTTGCTTTTGCTGGCAATAACACAAAAACATATGAACAATTCAAAGATTACTACTTTCACGCTCGTTCAATAGACGGAAAGAATCTAGGAGACTTTGATAAGACAATTGCTTTTGCGGAAAAAGAAACACGTATGCATACAGCATTATTGTCAGAAGTAACTAGATTAAGTGGTCAGTCTATTCCAGAAGGAATGGATATGGTTCAGTTCGCTTCAAATCCTATGCTTAAATGGGCTATGGGTGCTGTTGTAAACACTATGATTGATGCAATTATTCCAGATACTATCATCAAATCAATTGGTTTATATACAAACATTCAGACGGTTGGATGGGGTGCATCTGCAAGATATGATATCAAACCAAACGCAATTATGTCTACAACTAAGTTCTCTAACGGTAGACGTGACGGTTGGGCGCAGAAACAATTCAATACTTCTGTATCTATCACACCAGAAGCACATAATGTAACAGTTGAAGCATCACTTTACAAAATTCTTGTTGGAGAGGAATCTCTTGCAGAATTCGCACGTAAAGCTATCTTGGCACTTGAAACTGAAATGACAAAGGATGCTTATGCTACTTTCGCCGCAATTGCGGATAGAGTTGGTTATCCAGTTGCTCTTAATTCTGCAACATTCTCTAGCGATTCGCTTATTGAGCAATGCCAGATTGTAGAGTCATATGCTTTATCTAAACCAGTTATCATTGGTACAAAGAGAGCATTAGCTAAAGTGTTACCAGAGAGTTCAAAGGGTTACAGAATGACTACTACCGCAGAAGCCCCTGGCATTGGTCTTATCAGAAACTTTTACGAATATGACATTATGGAACTTCCACAAGTTGCAACTGGTAAAGATTTCGGTCTTGCTTTAAGCGACGATTATGTTTATATCATTGCTCCATCAAGTGACAAACTTGTTAAAGGTGCTATCGAAGGTGTTACTCAGTCGTTCACTGTTAATCCAGAGGATACCGCTGATTTAACAACTAGCACAAGTTTCACTAAGAGATGGAAATTTGAAATTGCTACGAATAGCGTAATGGCTAGAACACAAGTTAGTTCATAATTAACTTTTAATAAAATGATGGGCGGTTGAAATATACCGTCCATAGTACATAGAAAATGGAGAAATTAAAATGGCAGAAGAAGTAAAAAAACAAGCTGGTAGACCTAAAGCCAAAGTAGAAGAGGCTGAAACAACGAACAATGATGGAATCATGGATTTATTAAAACAAATGCAATCAGAATTAGCATCATTAAAAAAAGAGAATGAAGCACTAAGGAGCAACAAAAGTAATTCAAATGAAGACGTTGCATTAAACGGAGACACAGAAGTCGAAGTTATGTCTCTATTTGCTGGGAAAATGACATTATATACGGAAGGATATGGACAAGGGACTCCTTATAAATTTGATGATGGGTTCGGAAGTATTATTGACATTCCACTAAATGACTTAAAATTAATTGTAAAGAATAATAATAAAATTGCAAAATTAGGATATTTCTATATTCTCGACGATGAAGTTGTTTCAATAGTTAGGCTTAAAAAGATATATGAGAGTTTAATCACAGCTGAGCAAATGGAAAGTATTGAGAAATTAAAAGACGAAGACGTTATTGTGTTATACAATAAAGCGCCTAATTCTCAAAAGGAATTAATTGTTTCGTATTTTGCATCTAAGAAATCAAATAGCGAGCCAGTTAGTCATAATCTGTTGTATCAACTAGGCGAATTAAGCGGGAAAAGATTGTTAGAAGAATAAAATATTTGCCACATATATTGTAAAAGGTATATGTGGTATTAGAAAAAAGGAGGGATATTGTGACAAATTTCAAGTTGGTTTATGATAGAGCTATGGGAAGATTAAGAGATTATAGATTAGATGATTTATTTAGTAAAGATGAAGTCGCTTTTTATAACTATATGCGTGGAAAACTATATGAATCAATAGACTCATTTGACGGATGTCTTTCCGATTTATCATATCACAGTGAAACAGTTGGATTAGATACCGAGTGGTATTTTGACAAAACATTAGAATCAAAAGAAATCAGTATATTAGGATATGGTTTAACTATATCTTGGATGGAACAAAACATGCTTGACATAACACAAATGAATCTACATTTGAGTTCAAGAGACTTCAAAAATTTCTCGGAAAGCCAAAATTTAAAACAAAAAAGTGAAGTATTAGATAAGATGAGAGAAGACATGAGTAGAGAAATAACCGAGTATCAATTATCTAAGTTATCATCTCTTCCGTTTTTTGGAGGTGTATAAATGGAGTTCTATACAAATTATTTGAACAACTTAGCACAAACTCCTTCTGAATCTTATAAAGGGATTACTCAACAAACGGTTAATGACCAATGGACGAATACAACTCAACTCAGAAAAGTAAAAGAACAATCTTATCCATTTGGCACAACATATACAGAACTAGACGCATGGGTTGATACCGTATCAGATATTTCAGTTAATACAAGCAAAGTAATCGGTGATTATATTCGCATATTATTCAAAGATATTGACCATACTCTTAATCATAGAGGTCAGAAATATCTATATTCCCCAGACGGAATATCGGAAAATACCTATCTATGTTATGATAAATTAAATCCATTGACACAAGTCCCAGATTTTAAGGCAATACGTTGTAATAATCATTTAACTCTAATGCTTGATGATGGCTCAATAATCAAAGAACCATGTACAATAGGATATGAAATTACTGCAACAAATAATAATGTAACAAAAGATGCAACAATTAGTCAGCGTAGAATGGTATTACTTGTTCAAGGGAATCAATATACAGATAATATCAAACTTAATCAGCGATTTATATTTCAGCATAAGCAAGCATATAAAATCACAGAAATGAATGTGCTTAATCAAGAAGATGCAAACGATGAGAATGCGACATTGTATACGTTTTATGTTGAATGGACTGCAATTTTACCGACAGATAATCTAGCATTGAATTTAGCCGACTATTATCAATCAAACTATAAACTATCAATCAATTCGACGGACTTATCATTATCAAATGGGGCAAGTGGTCAATTAACATCGACTGTATTGTTGAACGATATAGCAACAACTAGTGTACCAGTACAGTGGGCTACAAGCGACGCAGACGTGATTACGATTGATAGTCAAGGAAATTATCATGTAATAGGTTTAAATGGCTCTACGGCTCATATAACGTGTTCTGTGGTAGGAAATGAAACAATAACCGATACGATTAGTGTAAATGTTGTTGCAACACCTATTGTTGATAAGCAAATCATAATTAATCCTACATCAATTTCAAGATTGCTACAAGGTAAATCTGCTACCATTGATTATGGAGTTTATAATGGAAATACATTGACAAGCGATTTGGTAACAGTTACACCAAGCGGTGCTAATTCTGCAAATTATTCCTTGACATATACAAGTAGTAAGGTAACAGTTGCTAATTTATTAAAATCGACGACCCCATTAGTATTAACATTTACAAGTGGTAGTTTAACAAGTAAGACTATATCAATTACGCTAGGGGGAATCATGTAATGGCAATGTTTAATGCAAATGGTAATAATACGATAGCATATAATAATTTCCTACATATGCCTCAAGTACCATATAAAATATTTGAACGACTAGTATCAAGCACAAGTCAGTCTGCAGAAAATCTATTTAAGATATTAAAATATGCAGAGGTAGAAGCATTAGCTAATCCTAATTTAACATATGATGAAAAAATGGCTATGCTATGGACTCCAGATAAGCCAAATGCTAGTCAACAGAATCTATTTAGTATATTTTTAAAGCCATTAGTATCTAGTGCGTTAGACCCAGCCGAACAACAAATTCAGCTTAAAATACATCGAGTAGTAGGAAAGCCAATTGATAACGTTCAAGCGTATATGGGATATCAGTTTGATATGTCAACATCTGAATCTTGTTGTATGGTGTTAGACGACGAAGATTATTTAGTAGAACGAACCGATTTAATTGAGGCTTATTTATTAGATGTGTTAAATGGTGCGGACATAGGAATAGGAAGTTCATACTTTCAATTTTATAATCGTGAATTAAGTTCATTGGCAAAATCTGGATTAACAATCAACAATGGCAAATCATTATATGGTAAAAGTATGGTGTTAAGCCTACTATATGTCGATGCTAAGAGTGGTGGTGGTTGTGCATGATAGACATGAACATCTTAACAGAGGATTATTTCTCAACGGATGAGCCAGTACCATATGAATTAAAATGTGGGCTAGAAATACTTATATATCCAGTCAAGGTTAAAGATTGGGGTAAGTTTAATAGTAATCTAGGCGTATTGACAATTGATAAGAATGAGATTAATGACATAGAAATTATAAAAATGTCATACTTAGATTTTATCATAAGGCTATCATTTGAAGACATTAAATGGTTTGAACGATTAGGCAATGTGTTAAAATATTCATTGCATGAAGACTTTATTTCGGTAGAAGAAAACAATGGTAAAAATGTATTGACTATATTGAATAATGATACTACGATTAAAGGATATATTACATCAAGAGAGTTTGACGAGATTAAGCGAATTATACTATTTCAAAATATATATGACTATGATGACAGATATGTTAGTCCAGATGTTAAAGAATTATATATGACGTATATAAATGCCACAAATAAAAATCAAGAAGACCCAACTTTAGAACGTAAAAAAGTATTTGTAATGGGTAAAACTGGATATAATATAAAAGAATTGAATGAAATGTCATATAGGATATTTTATCAGTTATATAATATGCACGTAGAAGTAGACTTATATTATGCAAGAAAAATTATTCAAGCTAGTCAAAAATATGATGTAAAAGAAGAAGTAATATATCCGCTATTTGAAAAGAAAAAGGATAGATACGAAGCAATATTCACTAGTACAAATACACTATCGGAAAAGGGAATAAGTGGAGCTGAACGATTGAATAATTTGCAAGAATAGTTATTGACAAAAAACAAAATAAATGATATAATATGTTATATATGGTAGGACAGAGATTTGCAAGTCTTTTCTAAATGCTGTTACATTTAGATTACTACCTTATAAATAAAACTTTTAACAGAAAGGTAACATATGGGAAAAAGAAATAATGTGGCTTTTACGAAGGAGTCATATCAAAAAAGATTATCAGAAAAGAATAAATATTTAGAAATAACGAGTGAGTATATAAACGCTCAGACAAAAATAACGTTTAAGTGTAACAAATGCGGAGTAGAGAATCAAGTTGCAAATCCAAATAGTTTACTTACAAGAAATACACAATGCGGAGTTTGTAATTCTTTGAGAAAATTAGTGGTCGGACATACCGACTTATATACAACACATCCTCAATATTTACCATACTTTCAAAACAAAGAAGACGCAAAAACTGTTACACATGGCTCTTTAAAGCAAATGGATATGAACTGTCCAATTTGTGGAAATAAAAAGAAAATAAGCCCAGCGACCTTAACGTTAAAAGGATTTTCTTGTCCAAAATGCGGAGACGGAATAAGTTATCCAAATAGATTTATGTTTAACTTATTAGAACAACTAAACGTTGATTTTGACAATGAAGTAAAATTTGAGTGGTCTCAGAATAAAAGATACGATTTTATTATTGGCAAAACATTAATTGAAATGGACGGTGGATTTCACAATGGGAGTAAATTTAAATCAAAAGAAGATGCTAAAAAAATTGACAAATTAAAAGATGATTTGGCAAGAGATAATGGGTATGATATAATAAGAATACCTTGTCCAAACAGTAGATTTGATTACATTAAGACCACAGTAGAGAAAAGTAAATTGTCGGATGTTTTAGACCTATATAAAGTAGATTGGATTAAACTAGAAAAAGAACTAATAAATAATAATTTAGTTAAAAAGGCATCGGAAGTATTTAACAAGTATAAAAATATTAAATCAATTGACGAAATGGCTAAACTTTTAAATATGAGAACAACAAAATTATGTCCTTTATTAAAAACATCGGCTAGAATTGGATTAACTGATTATGACGCAAGGTTAAGTATACGTGGACTATATACGCCAAATAAAGTAGCTTTAAATAAAAAGAAGGTAGTTTGTTTAGAAACGAATATTATATACGATTCTTGTGCAGAAGCAGAAAAAGAACTTGGATTTTTAAAAGATTCAATTGGCAGAGTTTGTAGAGGAGAGAGATTGACAGTAAAAGGATTTCACTTTGATTTTATTGAGACAAATGATGAAATACAATCTAATAAATTAATGATGGAATTATCTAATAGAAAACCAGCTCATTCAGCAAAGAAAATATTATGTATTGAATTAGACAAGATATTTGAATCCTCCGTTGATGCTTCAAGATTTTTAGGGATGGGGAATGGGTACGTATCAAACTTAATGAGAAAAAACGGAAAAACAAAAGAAGGTTATACCTTCAAATATATTTAAAAATTAAAAGATTAACAGAAATGTTAGTCTTTTATATTATAACAAAATAACAAAAACAAAGGAACATTAGGAGGAAATAAATATGTCACAGAAATACATTTTAGCTGGTGTTGGTACAGCAGAATTAATTGACAAAAACAGTGGTAATATTGTAGCTACATCAAAAACCTTAATAAACAGTGGTGTTAGTTTCACCGTGTCAGCAAATGACGTTAGAGGTTCACTAGGAAATAAACTTTTAGGACAGTATTTTAGTGACGCTAATATGTCAATCACACTAGAAGATGCATTGTTTGATTTGAACTATTTATCTTTAAATACTGGTGGAACAATTTCAGTAGGCGGAGATATTATGACCACCGAACAGATAGTAACAACAGTGGCTAACACAATTACAGTAACTTCTACACCACAATCATTCTTGACACTAGGGACAATTGGATGGTATGCAGTTGCTGGAACAGATACATGGACTAAAATCACATTTAGTGGATTAAACGCAACCACAACATTAGCAAGTGGTTCGACAATTTGTGTTAAATATCTTAAAGAAGACTCAGTTTCTGAACAATTTACAGTTTCTTCTGCATTTATTCCATCACAGTGTTACTTACTTTTAACATTGCCATTATTCAAAACTGGATTAGATACGAACACATATGCTTCATCATCAAAAGTAGGAGAGGTTCAAGTAGAAGTTCCAACATATCAATTATCTGGAGCACAAGAATTAAATCTTACATCTAGTGGAACAGCAACAAGTTCTATTAGTGGTATGGCGTTAGCTTCTTTAAGCGGAGCTAGTTCATGTGATGGTGCTGGAGATTATGCATACGTTAAACAAATCATATTTGGACAAGATGAATTTGCAAATGTTAAAGCAATTGTTGTAGAAGATAGTGATGTAGATTTGGCAGTTGCTGGAACTCAAACATTAGTTCTATACAAATTATTTAATGGAAGTATTGTTCCTTCTGTACTAGCAAACAGTAAAGTTACCTTTACATCATCAGCTCCAAGTATTGCAACGATTTCCAACGCTGGATTATGCACTGGAGTTAGTGCTGGAAGTTCTACAATTACGTGTGTAGTTACTGGACACACTAGTTTAGTTGCAACCGCAACAGTTACAGTGGCATAATAATTAATACATTTACTCGTTGGGGCGTAACAGTCTCAACGAGGTTACATAAAATTTGAAAGGTCGTAAAATATGAATTGTAAATATTCTTATTATGATGGCGAGAAAGATTCTTTCAATATGCAATCATTATATTGCAATATCTCTAACCAACTATGTTATGCCATTAGACGTTGTTCGACCGTTGGAAGAATAATAAATGTAGACGGATATATAAACTGTACGATAAAGAAAGAGAGAGATATTAATATGGGTATGACTCAAGATAAACCAAATAGAGTATTATTTGAAAAACGTGGAATGTTAGCCGTTGAAACTAATGATGAAATCGGTCAAGTTGTAATGGTTGAAAATACATTCAAAGAAATTCCGCAATGGGTAAAATTATTTAAAAAAGATGGAAAATATTACGCAAAATAATATAAATGTTGCCACGACTACCATATAATATTCGTGGCAAAGTACATAAGAAGGAAATATCAACTAAATGGATAAAAGAGAAGTTAAGCAAGGTGATGTATACATATGTAATCTTGGAGAAGCTATTGGGAGCGAACAAAAAAACACACGTCCGATACTTGTAGTTTCGACAGATGCCCTTAATATGAATCGCTCAAATGTTATAGTTGTTCCAATCACAAGTTCTATGAACAAGAAGAATATGATTAATCATTATTGTCTATTTAAGGATAAATATAAATGGTTTACTCATAAGAATAATATAGCGTTGCTAGAATGTGTGCGTGATATTTCAAATGTTAGACTTGAAAGATATTTGGGAACAATCGACGAAACAGATATTAAAGAAATAACAAAGTTAATTATTTATGATTTTATTGAGTATACATATTGACTTTACTTTTGTGGTGTGTTATAATACATACTATGAAAGGAGGTCAAGATAATATGAAGAAATTTGCAACGTATATATTTTCTGCCATATCAATTTTTAGCCTAGTTTATTTTACTGTTAAATATTACTATGATAATAGGTTGGTATTTGAAGAAAACGATATTTTAGGTTGGACTATTTTAGTAATTCTTATTCTTACAACATTAATTATCGGCATTATTAATAATTATGTAATATTGAAAAATAATCGAGAAATATCGGAAGTTAAATCACAGAATAGAGAATTGGTTAAAATAATCAATAAAGTATTAGAACGGCAAGATAGTGTTTGTGATGAGATATTAGAAACGCTACAGAATTCAAGAGAAATTGAGCTTGACATATTCAATAGAATAAAAAATAAGGGAGATTAGACATGGCACATTCTGGTTGGTTTGACAGAAACAATTTTCGCACGAATGAAGAATATACAATAAAAGTGTTGGATAAATTCGACATTAAAAAATATCACTTTACAAACGATGCTTATGGATGCCTTGCTCTAATAATTGATTTAGGATTAAACACGTATAGAATTGAAATTAATCGTGATTGTTCTACTCTTGAAATATACAAGAAGTTAACTAGAAGAACTGGTCAACGCCACACAAAGGAATATCTAAGACTTGTGAGTATAGACAGAGATGGTATCTACAATACAATAAAGTGGGTAAAAAATGATAGCATAAAGCTATAGTACATAAAAATAAAATATATGTTGACACGACTATGAATTTATGGTATAATAACAATATACCTAAAGGAGGAAGTGTTATGTTAGAAGTAGTTAAGAATTATTTATTATTTGGAGTGGTTGAAAATCTGGTCATATTTATGTTTCTTAGAAATGTATGTAAAGTTAGTCAAGTAAAATATAGAGATTTAATCCCCCTTTCTCTATTATTCGTGCTATTTGGCTCAATCACAATTCCATTTGTTAAACAGATACTAGGATTGATAACGTTGCTTGCTTATCTAAAAATTGTATCGAAAGAAAGTTTTATTAGTTGTCTAAAGAAATCAACAATGTCATTTATGTATTTATTGATTATCGAGGTTATATCCAATATAATCCTTGAAGTGTTATTAAAGATAGACTTGTCTATTATAGATATGAATGACAAATTTTTACTAATGATTCCTATTAGAATAGTCGAAGTAGGATTAATCATACTATACAAGAGGAGTAAGACAACATGGGCTACTGGTGGTTTTCATCGTTAGAAGAAATTGAAGAAGAAGACGAAGTTGTAGAAGAAACAGAAGAATAATCTACAACATTGGCAAATATATGTGACGAAAGAGCCATATATAAACGTGTGGAAGCCAAGCGGTGCATCTGCTA
>Ga0066602_10000537_pt1 | contig 30418 bp, 21 predicted proteins | sample Higcelweek5metaG_FD_59481 | JGI IMG/M metagenome (GOLD analysis project Ga0066602, IMG submission 59481) | Freshwater pond sediment microbial communities from the University of Edinburgh, under environmental carbon perturbations - High... | ecosystem: Environmental > Aquatic > Freshwater > Pond...
ATGGCCGCAGGCATTGATGCAGCCGCTGATCTTGATCTTCAGCTCACCCAGATCATGCTGGCGATCCAGATCGGCGAAGCGTTCGGAAATCCGCTGGGCGATGGGGATGGAGCGGGTATTGGCCAGCGCGCAATAATCCAACCCCGGACAGGCGATGATATCGGAAATCAGGCCGGCATTGGCCGTGCCCAGCCCCACCTTGTCCAGTTCCTGCCACAGATCATACAGGTCATCCTGTTTGACATGGGCCAGCACCAGATTCTGTTCGTGGCTGACGCGCAACTCACCAAAGCTGTAGCGTTCGGCCAGATCGGCCACCGCTTCCATCTGGTCTGCCTCGATATCGCCGGGGATGCCGCCGATGGGCTTCACGCTGATGGTGGCGATGGCATAGCCCGGTGCCCGGTGGGCATGCAGATTGCTGCGGGTCCAACGGGCGAAATCCTTGTCGGCTGCCTTGGCGGCCTCGAACTTGTCCGACACCGCCGGCAGGCTCTCCCACGGGGGGGATGTGAAATGCTGCTCGATCGCCGTCACAATGGCGGGATCGAGATCGTATTTCTGCCGAGGCAGGCGGGCATATTCCTCTTCGATCAGGCCGATGAACTTGTCCGGCCCCATCTCATTGACGGTAATCTTGATGCGCGCCTTATAGATATTATCGCGCCGCCCCAACTGGTTATAGGTGCGCAACACCGCTTCCAGATAGCCCAGGATTTCCGGCACCGGCACGAAGTCCCGCGCCTTGGTCCCCAGATAGGGCGTGCGGCCCAGCCCACCGCCGACATAGACGGTGAAGCCGATCTCGCCCGCCTCGTTCTTCCTGGCGATCAGGCCGACATCATGGATCTGCACGGCGGCGCGGTCGTTCGGCGCGCCGGAAATGGCGATCTTGAACTTACGCGGCAAATAGGTGAATTCCGGGTGCAGGGTGGACCATTGCCGCAGAATTTCGGCATAGACGCGTGGGTCCACCAGCTCATCCGCCGCAGCACCACAGAACTGGTCGGTGGTGACATTGCGGATGCAATTGCCGCTGGTCTGGATGGCGTGCATGTCCACTTCTGCCAGCTCATGCAGAATGGCGGGAATGTCCTTCAGTTCCGGCCAGTTGAACTGGATGTTCTGCCGGGTGGTCAGGTGGCCATAGCCCTTGTCATAGACCCGCGCGATGCGGGCCAGACGGCGCAGCTTGGTGCTGTCCAACATGCCATAGGGCACGGCAACGCGCAGCATATAGGCGTGAAGCTGAAGGTAGAGGCCGTTCATCAGCCGGATCGGCTTGAACTCCTCCTCCGTGATCTCGCCCTTCAGGCGGCGTTCCACCTGGGCGCGGAACTGCTCCACCCGCTCGAAGATGAAGGTCTTGTCGAATTCATCATAGCGATAGACGGCGGCATGGGCGTCTGCCGGCTGATTGCTGCGGGGGCTGGTCACGGTCGTGTCAGGCATGGGGGTATAAGCCTAGGTTACCGGTCATGGATCAAAGGGCGGGCGTGGGGCCGGCGACCTGTTTGCCCAGGTCACGGCGCACGCTGGGGCCGATGGCCTTCATGCGTTCGCGGATATGCAGGGGGCGGGTGCCTTCCGGGGTCGCTTCCACGTCCAGCGGATAGACATCGACGACGATCTGCCCCTTCTCGTCCGCCTTGGCGGTATCCAGCGCCTGGGCAATGGCCTCGCCTTCGAAAATGGCGGCATCGGCCACATGCTCCACCCACTGATTGCCCGCACCCAGCCAGACGGCCACGCCGTCGATCAGGCGGTTGGCGGTGATAGATTGCTGGGCGCCCTTGGCTTTGACCAACATTTGGCGTTCGACCTTCCTGCTGCTTTCGTCAGACGGCTTGGCGCAGATGCGCCGGTATAAGTTCGGTAATGCGGGCGGGGTCGGCCAGCGTGACAACGGAACCGATAATGATGATGGCCGGGCCGGTCAGCCCGTGGGCTGCCGCCAGATCGGGCAGGGCTGCCAGCGTGCCCACCACCAGCTTCTGGTCGGGGCGGGTGCCCTTTTCCACCAGGGCCGCCGGCGTGTCGACCGGCATGCCGGCTTCCACCAGCCGGCGGGCAATCGCCCCTGCCGCCGTCAGCCCCATATAGATCACCAGCGTATGGCGCAGCCGGGCGAGCGCCTGCCAATCCAGGTCCGGTTCCCCATCCTTGCCATGACCGGTTACAAAGGTGACACCCGGCGCATGGTCGCGGTGGGTGACGGGGATGGTGGTCGACGCCCCGCAGCCCAGCGCCGCCGTGATGCCGGGCACGATCTCCACCGGGATGCCTTCGGCGCGCAGCAACTCCAGTTCCTCCCCGCCGCGCCCGAACATAAAGGGGTCGCCCCCCTTCAGCCGCACAACGCGGTGGCCGGCCTTGGCCTCGGCCACCAGCAACTGGTTGATGGCCTCCTGGCTCATCGTGTGGTGGGATTTGGACTTTCCGACATAATGCCGGCGGGCATCGCGGCGGACATAATCCATGATCCGCTCATCCACCAGCTTGTCATGCACCACCACGTCGGCATCCTGCAGCACGCGCAGCGCGCGCAGGGTCAACAGGTCCGGGTCGCCGGGGCCGGCACCCACCAGCGCCACGCGCCCGCCGGCCTGCTGGCCATAATCGGCATCATTCAGCGCCAGCATCAGCTTTTCATGCGCCGCCTTCTCGTCCCCCGCCAGGAAGGACTTGGCCACCGGCCCGTCAATCACTGCTTCCCAGAAACGGCGGCGGGCCGTTTCATCATCGCGGGTGGCCTTCACCGCACTACGGAAGCCATCCATGAAGCGGGCGAATTTGCCCAAGCCCGGCTCCAGCGCCGCCTCCAGCCGTTCGCGCAGGCGGCGCACCAGCACCGGGCTGGCCCCACCGCTGCTGATGGCGATGCTGATCGGCTCCCGGTCGATGATGGCCGGCATGATGAAGCTGCAGAGTCGCGGCTTGTCCGGCACATTGACCAGCACGCCGGCCTTGTGCGCTGCTTCGGCCACCGAAATATCCACCGCCTCGTCATCGGTAGCGGCAAAGACCAGCCGGTGATTTTCCAGATCAGAAGGTGTGAAATCCCGTTCGCGAATTTCCGCCGCCAGGGCGACCAGGGCCGGCAAGGGGTTAGGAGCCACGATGGTCAGACGGCAAGCGGATTTGGCAACCAGCCGCGCCTTGCGCAACGCCAGTTCACCCCCCCCCACCACCAGTACCGGCTGCCCCTCCAGGGGCAATGTCACCGGAAAACCACGCAACGCCATGGCAGCCCATCCCTCGCTTACCGCAGTCGCGGCATAGCCATTGGTTTGGGGTCGTCCGCGCCGCTTGTCGAGGTGAAATATTATTTCTCCAATATCTCTACGTTAAATATAGGATTTAGCAAATCAACATAAAGTCCAGGGATATCAACGAAAAATCATTGATAATGATTATCATATACGTTAATGCTCCGGTCCCGTGTCACGGCAGCCATGCGCATCATGCACATTTTGATGTGAAATAGGCTGTTGAACGCAAAGCCTATGTACTTTAGCTGATAACGCATCGCATCAGGGTGCCGGGACTCCGTTACTGCCGTTCTCCCACCCACCGGCTTGAAGGAAGAGAGTATGAGCGCGTTCATCGAAGGAAAGGTGCTGTCCGTCCACCACTGGACCGACACGCTGTTCAGCTTCACCTGCACGCGCGACCCCGCCTTCCGCTTCGAAAACGGGCATTTCGTGATGATCGGGCTGATGGTGGACGGCAAGCCGCTGACCCGCGCCTATTCCATCGTCAGCCCGAATTACGAGGAACATCTGGAGTTCCTGTCGATCAAGGTGCCTAACGGCCCGCTGACCAGCCGCCTGCAGCATATCGAAGTGGGCGACACGGTGATCTATGGCCGCAAGTCGGTGGGCACGCTGGTGACCAGCAGCCTGAAGCCGGGCAAGAACCTGTACATGTTCTCCACCGGCACCGGCCTTGCCCCGTTCATGAGCCTGATCCGCGACCCGGAACTGTATGAACAATATGACCGGCTGATCCTGACCCATACCTGCCGCGAGGTGGGGGAACTGGCCTATCACGACCTGATCACCAATGAGTTGCCGACCAACGAATTCTTCGGTGAGCAGTTGAAGGAAAAGCTGACCTACTACCCCACCGTCACCCGTGAAGAATTCCGCAACCAGGGCCGCATCACCGACCTGATCCGGAACCACAAGCTGTTTGAGGATATCAAGGCGGCCCCGCTGAACCCGGAAACCGACCGGGTGATGATCTGCGGTGGCCCGGCTGTGCTGGCGGAAACGGTGGAGCTGCTGAAGGAACGCGGCTTCAAGGAAGGTTCCGCCCATACGCCCGGCGATTATGTGATCGAAAAGGCGTTTGTCGAAAAATAAGCGAAACGACAGTGGCTGACAGTGAAAAGGCGCGGGGGGGGGCTCACCCCCCGCGCCTTTTCCTTGATACCGGCAGCCCCTTATTCCGCGCAGGCAGGGATGGGGAAGCGGCTGAATTGCGGGCGGCGACGTTCAACGAAGGCGGTGATGCCCTCGGCAAATTCCTCGCTGTCGATCGCAGCCAGGAAGGTTTCCCGCTCTGCCGCCAGCTGCTGCTGAAAATTATGTTCCAGCGATAGATAGAGCAGCCGCTTGGTCCGGCCCGACGCGGTGGCAGCCCCGAAGGCCAATTGGCGGGCGGTGCAGCGCGTTTCCTCCGCCAAACGCGGGGCGGGGCAGACACGGTTGACCATGCCCAGTTCCAACGCCTCCGCTGCTGTCAAACGACGGTCCAACAGCGCCAGTTCCGCCGCGCGGCGGGAACCGACAAGGCGGGGCAAGGCATGTGTGGCCCCGCCGTCAGGCGTAGTGCCCAACGGACCATAGGCCATCTGGAAGACCGCCCGGTCGGATGCAACCACCAGATCGCAGGCCAGCACAATCCCCAGGCCGGGGCCTGCCGCCGTGCCATGCACACCGGCGATCACCGGCTTTTCCATCCGGCGCAGGGCAGTCACCGCCTGATGGGTGAAATCCATCAGTTTGGTGAAATAATCCCGCCGTTCAGAGGCCGGGGCCGACAGCATCCTGTGGAAGGCCGGAATATCGCCACCAGACATGAAGCTGGTACCACGACCGGTCAGCACCAGCACCCGCACCGACGGGTCATTGGCGGCCTCTGTCGCCATGCCGGCCAGCGTGGCCGCCATTTCCACATTCAGCGCATTCAGCACGGCAGGCCGGTTGAAGATGATCTCCGCCACCCCCTCGGTGGCGTGGCGGGTATAGATCAGGCAATCCGATCCCATGTTGCACCTCCCAACGCAATAGATAGGATGTAACGGTCTCTTTGCCCTTACAAGGGCCCGCCGTTTGTTTCCCGATATAACAACATTACCGAAGCGATCGGCCAATGGGGAATATTCTTTGTCGCACTGGCTTGATGGATAGATCGATCCGATAGCGCTGATAATGGTCGCGGGATATTCGGGATGCGGTAGAAGCCGGGGATGATCAGGCCCCGGTGTCGGTACTGAAACGATAAAGAATCCGGTGGCGATAGATCTGGCCGGGGGCCAGCCGGCAGGGCGGGAAATCCGGTCGGTTGGGCGTGTCCGGGTGGGCCTGCGGTTCCAGGCACAGCGCCCCCCGCCTTCCATAGACAGCACCATCCTTGCCGGGCATGCCATCGGGCAGGAAATTGCCGGTATAGAATTGCAAGCCCGGTTCGGTGGTCCAGACCTCCATCACCCGCCCACTGTCCGGGTCCGACAGACGGGCGGCAAAGGCCGGTTCCGCCTGCCGCCCGGCGCGCAGCAGGAAATTATGGTCATAGCCATGGCCCAGCGCCAGTTGCGGATCATCACCCTTCTCCAGCCCCTCCCCCACCCGGCGGGGCTGGGTGAAATCAAACCAGCCGCCGGCCACCGGTTGGGCCGGGCCGGTGGGGATGGCGGTGGCATCCACCGGCAGAAAGGCATCGGCGGCGATTTCCAGATGATGGCCGGTAATATCCCGCCCCGCGCCATGGCCGGCCAGGTTGAAATAGGCATGGCCGGTCAGGTTGACGATGGTCGGTGCATCGCACGCCGCCTCCAGCAGCAGTTCCAGCCGGTCGGGATGGAGACGGTAGGTCGCCCTGGCCCGTAACAGGCCGGGGAAGCCCTGATCGCCATCCGGGCTTTCCAGGTTGAAGGTCACAGCGGGCACCGGATCGCTGCCCAGTGTCTCCACACCCCAGATCCGCTGATGGAACCCGCCGGCCCCGCCATGCAGGCTGTTGGGGCCGTTATTCACATCCACCCGATGTTCCACCCCGTCCAGCACAAAGCGCCCGCCGGCAATCCGGTTGGCATAGCGGCCCACCACGCTGCCCAGATAACAGGGATGATCCAGATAGGCTTGCGGATCGCCATATCCCAGAACGATATCCGCCGGCTGTCCCGCCCGATCCGGCACCTCCAGCCCTTGCAAGGTGGCACCCAAAGTCAATAGCCGGGCGGTCAGCGCCCCATTACGCAGGGTAATGCAGTCAACACCCTCTCCCCGGTTCAGGACACCGAAAGCCTCACATACCGCCAATTTTGTTTCCATCCCGATGATCCCGGCCTTGCAGGAAAGGCTGTTGTTTATGGTTGGTGTTCCAGAACTAATCATATAAATGATGCCGATGAAACGGTCGCCTTGATCCTGACAAAAAATGGCGGGAACATGGAAAGGCCGGATATGTAAGGATTGGAAACCGCCCATGGCTGCCATCAAGCTCGGGCTGGTCGGCGTCGGAAAGATCGCCCGCGACCAGCATTTCCCCGCCATTCATGCCAACCCGAATTTCGATCTGGTGGCCGTCGCCAGCCGCCACGCCACGGTAGACGGCCTGCCCAGCTATCATGATGTGACGGAGATGCTGGCGGCCCACCCGGAGATCGAGGCCGTCTCCATCTGCACCCCCCCGCAGAGCCGGCATGACATTGCCCGCTTCGTGCTGGAAGGCGGGCGCCATGTGATGATGGAAAAGCCCCCCGGCGCCACGGTGACGGAGGTGCATGACCTGATCGATCTGGCCTGCCGCTATGATCTGGCGCTGATGGCGACCTGGCATTCCCGTTACGCCCCGGCGGTCGTTCCGGCCAAGGAATGGATTGCCCAGCGCCGCCTGCGCAGCGTGCATGTCACCTGGCGGGAAGATGTGCGCCATTGGCACCCAGGCCAGGATTGGGTATGGGAAGCGGGCGGGCTGGGGGTGTTCGACCCCGGCATCAATGCCCTGTCGATCATCACCGCCATCCTGCCCAACCCGCTGATCATGCAGGAAGCGACCCTGGATTTCCCCGCCAACCGGCATTCTCCGGTGACGGCGGCCTTGTCGATGAAGGATGTGGCGGGCCTGCCGGTGACGGCGGATTTCCATTGGCTGCAAACCGGCCCGCAGACCTGGGATATCAGGGTGGAAGCCGAAGACGGGGTGCTGACCCTGTCGCGCGGCGGGGCGGCAATGGCCATTGATGGCGTGCCGCAGGTTGAACAGAAGGAAGAAGAATATCCGGGCCTGTACCGGCGCTTCGCCCAAATGGTACCCAGGGCCGGCATCGATGCCGATATGGCACCGATGCATCTGGTGGCCGATGCCTTCCTGCGCGGTGAACGCCGCACGGTTGACGCCTTCCACTGGTAAGGGGTGTCCGGGCTGGGGCGGTCAGCGCCTCAGCCCGGATCATCTGTTGCCAGTGCCGCCCGCACCTTGGCCAGCAGGGCAGCCCGCTTCTTGTCGTCGCGCATCTTGCGCACGCTGTCGGCCAGGGCCAGCACGGTGGCGGCATAATCATTGTGCCAGTCAGGCTTGGCGACCGCCGCCTTGTCGATGCGCGGCGGATGGGTCGGGGTCAGCGCCCGCGCGCCCTGCCCGGTCAGCCCCCATGTCTCGTCCAGGCCGGGCAGGTGGATCTTGTTGCCGTCCAGCCCGGACTCGATCAGGCTGGCGCGGAGCGCCACCCGTTCCTGATCCTCCCCATGCACCAGGAAAATGCCGCCAGCCACCGGCAGGCGGGCCAAAATCCACTGCATCAGGCCGGCGCGGTCGGCATGGCCGGAATAGGCATCGATGGTGCGGATGGTGGCCCGAACCTCCACCTCCTCCCCCTGAATGCGCACGCGGGACACCCCATCCTGCAACAGCCGGCCCAGCGTCGCCGGTGCCTGATAGCCCACCAGCATAACCGTGGCGCTGTTGCGCCACAGGTGGTTCTTCAGATGGTGGCGGATGCGCCCAGCCTCGCACATGCCCGAGGCAGCGATGATAATGGCGTTGCCGGTCAGCCGGTTCAGCCGCTTGGATGCCTCCACCTCCTCAATCAGATGCAGGTTGCGGCGGCTGAAGGGGGCGGGCGTGCCGGGCTGGTTCACATCCGGCAGATGCTTGTCGAAAATGCGGGTGACATTGACGGCCAGCGGGCTGTCCAGGAACACATCCACCGCCGGCAATTCCTTGCTGTCAAACAGCAGATCCAGGTCGTAAAGCAGTTCCTGCGTGCGCTCCACGGCAAAGGCCGGGATCACCACCGGCCCGCCGCGCTTCAGGGCCGCGCGCAATTCGTCTGCCAGGATCAGCCGGCGGCTGGTGGCATCGATCACCGGGCGTTCCCGCCCGCCATATGTTGATTCCACCACCAGCCAGTCGGGCCGTAACGGGCCGTTTGGATCGGGATGGAAGGGCTTGTCCCCCGGCCCCAGATCGCCGGAAAACACCATCCGCACCGGTCCATCAGCCCCCGGCAATTCCAGTTCCACCGAGGCGGAACCCAGAATATGCCCGGCATCCCAGAAACGCGCCCGAACACCAGGGGCCACATCCACCCAGATATCGCGGTCCGCAGCGCGGATATGCGACAGGCAGCGCTCGGCATCCATGCGGGTATAGATCGGTTCCACCTCTTGCCGGCCGCGCTGGCGGTTGCGCTGGTTCAGGTGGCGCACCTCCGTTTCCTGGATATGACCGCTGTCCGGCAGCATGAAGGTGAGTAAATCCGCCGTGCCATGGGTGGTGACGACCGACCCCTGGAAACCATGGCGGTAGAGCTTGGGGATCAGCCCGCTATGATCGATATGGGCATGGGTCAGCACCAGGGCCGCCGGCTCCGTCACATCAAAGGCAAAATCGCGGTAATTCAGCTCCTGTTCCGTCTTCGGGCCCTGGAACAGGCCGCAATCCAGCAGCAGGCTGCCCTGGGCATGGCGGATCAGGAAGCAGGAGCCGGTGACGCCACCCGCTGCCCCGTAGAAGCTGATGGTCGGATCGCTGGGATGGGTAACATTCATCACGCGGCCTCTCCAGCTTTTGGGGTCGCGCCCAGGGTGAAGCCACTATCTTCAGCGGCCATTCCGCAGGCGAAACGAAAATCTGTTTCGGTATCGGAATAAATTCGATAGAGCGGTTCGCCCGCCTGGGCGAAGCTGCCGACCTTTTTCAGCAGATCGATACCGGCCCCGGCATCGAACGGCGCACCGGCAAGCCGGGCGATGCGCGCGATGCGGTAGCAATCGATGGCCCCCACCGTGCCGTCATGGTCGGCCACAATATCGCGCGACAGCCGGCCCAACCGGGCCTCCCGCGGGGGTTTGCCCTGCAGGGCCATGATCTTGTGCATGGTATTCAGCGCCGCTCCCGAAGCCAGCAGTTCGCGCGCCCGCGCCATGCCGGCCCCACCGCGCAGGGCGGGATCAAATTCCAGAATGCGCCCGGCCAGGGCCAGCGAACGTTCGCGCAGGTCCACCGGCGCATCGGCCCGGTTCTCCAGCACGGCCATCACGTCGCGCGCCTCCAGCACCGGGCCGATGCCATTGCCCACCGGCTGGCTGCCATCGGTCATGGTGACGCGCAGGTTCAACCCAATGGCATCACCGACATATTCAAACAGCTTGCGCAGGCGCAGCGCGTCATTCTGGGTGCGGACCTTGGCCGAGGGGCCGATGGGCACATCGATCACCAGATGGGTGGAGCCCGCCGCCAGCTTCTTGGACAGGATGGAGGCAACCATCTGTTCGCGCGTATCAATATTCAGCGGTCGTTCCACCGAAATCAGCACATCATCGGCGGGCGACAGGCGGACATGGCCGCCCCAGGCCAGACAGCCCTTCACCTCCCGCACGATGTCGCGCATCTGCTCCAGCCCAACCTCCACATTGGCCAGCACCTCCATCGTGTCCGCCGTGCCAGCGGGGGAGGTGATGGCGCGGGAGGAGGTTTTGGGAATGGGCAAGCCATGGGCGGCGACAATGGGCACCACGATCATGGAGGTGCGGTTACCCGGAATGCCGCCGATACAGTGTTTGTCCACCACCAGCCCGTCACCCCAGGAAAGCCGGTCGCCGGCATCCACCATGGCGCGGGTCAAATGCAGGGTTTCCGCTGTGGTCATGAAGCCACCACAGGCGACGATGAAGGCTGCCACCTCCACCTTGGAATAACGGTGATGGGCAATATCGTCGATGATGGCGGCAAACTGGTCCGGCCCCAGTTCGCCACCCTGTATCTTGGCATGCAGCGCATCGCGGCTGCGCGCCGGGGTGGCATGTTTCAGGCGGACCGCCGTATCCTCCGGCATGCCGAAATGCTGAAAGGCGGTGGTGGACAGGCCCAGCGCATCGACCCCCAGCAAGGCCGGATCATCCACCATCACCAGATCGGCCACGATCCGGTGGCCATTGGCCGCCACCTCCACCTTTTCCAGCCCGGCGAACTCCGCCGCGCGATAGGTGGTGCAGTGGCGGGACAGGAAGGCCACATTCTCCTGCCGCGTATCCACACCGATCCGTTTCAGTTTCAGCATTTCCTCACCCGTTAACCGGCGGAATGGTTTCATCTTCTGCCGTGTTTCCACGATAGACCCGGTGAAGGAGCCGTCGCCTTGATATGGGTCAAGGCGGGGTGGGGCAGGTTGGCACATGATAAATATCGGGCCGATCTATAACGACCCGATGGAGGTGTGTCATGGAAGGCCTACATCCGGCGATGGTGCTGAAACAGCCGGGCGAGCCGCTGGTGCTGGAATGGCACCATGTCCCCGCCCCCGGCCCCGGCGAGTTGCTGATCCGCGTCTGCGCCTGCGGGGTCTGCCGTACCGATCTGCATGTGGTGGATGGTGAACTGCCCCACCCCACCCTGCCGCTGGTGCCGGGGCATGAGGTGGTGGGGCGGGTGACCGCCATCGGCAGCGGGGTAGACGGTTTCCAGCCTGACCAGCGGGTGGGCGTGCCCTGGCTGGGCTGGAGCTGCGGTAATTGCGACGCCTGCCGGGAGGGGCGGGAAAACCTGTGCCCGGAGGCGCGTTTCACCGGCTACAGGCTGGCCGGCGGCTATGCCAGCCATATTCTGGCCGATGCCCGCTTCTGTTTCGCCATCCCGGACGGGTATAGCGACGCGGCAGCCGCCCCGTTGCTCTGCGCCGGGCTGATCGGCTATCGCGCCCTGCGGATGGCAGGCGAGGGGAAGCGGCTGGGGCTCTACGGCTTTGGTGCCGCCGCCCATATCATCGCCCAGGTGGCCAAGGCGCAGGGAAGGCAGGTCTATGCCTTTGTGCGACCGGGCGATGCGGCGGCAACGGATTTCGCCTTGAAGATCGGGGCCGACTGGGCCGGCCCGTCGGATGCGCCGGGGCCGGAGCCACTGGATGCGGCCATCCTGTTCGCCCCCGTCGGGGCGCTGGTGCCGGCGGCCTTGGCAGCCGTGCGTCCGGGCGGACGCGTCGTCTGCGCCGGCATCCATATGAGCGATATTCCCGCCATGCCCTATCACCTGTTATGGCAGGAACGGCAATTGCTGTCGGTCGCCAACCTGACGCGCCAGGATGCGGTGGACTTCCTGGAACTGGCGGGGCGCATCCCCCTCCATACGGAAATCCACGCCTATCCGCTGATCCGCGCCAACGAGGCGCTGGCCGACCTGCGGGCGGGTGCCTTCACCGGGGCAGCGGTGCTGTTGCCGTAACGGCGATCACGGCAGCAACAGCAACGGCAACGTCCCCGCCGCCAGCGACAGCAAATTGATCACCACCACCGGGATGCCGATCCCCCGCCCGCCGATAAAGGCGGCCATGGTCGATTTGGTCAGGGTGTTGACGGCGATGGCGATGCCGATGGCAATCAGCGCCGTCTGGGCCCCGATGGAATCGCCCCCCAGCCGGGCCATGGAGATGGTGACGGCATCGACATCGGCGATGCCGGAAACCGCGGCCACCGCCAACACGGCGCTGTCGCCGATATAGGCCTTGGCCGCACCGGCGGCCAGCATGACGATGGCGATGAAGGCCGACAGTTTCAGCGCTGTGGCCAGTTCCAGCGGGTTGGTGGCCGCCAGCGTGGCCTGATTGCCGGTCACCGTGCGCGTGCGCCTGAACAGCAGCACCAGAATGCCCAACCCCATCACCGCCAGCATGGCGGCGAGCGGTAGCACCAGTTCCACCGCCAGCGCCCGGTTCAGCAGGCCAACAATCACGCAGACCCGCACCGCCATCACCGCACCCGCCAGCAGGATGCCGGCAGACAGGGTGCGTTCCAGCCCCGGCGTGCTGCGGGCAAAGCGCGACAGGGTCAGCGTGGTGGCGGTGGAACTGGCCAACCCGCCGGCCAGTGCGGCCATCAACACGCCCAGCCTGTCCCCGAACAGGCGGATGGCAACATAACCACCAAAGGAGATGCCGGCGATCAGGATGGCCAGGAACCAGATTTCCGCCGGGTTCACCGCCCCCCAGGGGTCGATGGTGCGGTTGGGCAGTACCGGCAGCAGCAGGAATGACATGGAAAGCAGCACCAGGATGGCGCGGATTTCCTCCCACCGCAGGGCGCGCAGCCATTGGTGCAGCGGATCACGCAGCGCCAGCAGCAAGGTCATGGCCACCGCCGCGGCCACCGCCACACGCACCTCCCCCAACACGGCGAAGGCCCCCAACAGAAAGGTCAGGATGGCCGCCACCGTGCCGGTGGCGCTGACATCGCGGTCATCGCGCGCTTCCAGCAGACGGAAGGCGGCGAAGGTGCCGGCATGGCCCAACAGGGCCGCTGCCAGCACCCAATAGCTGGTGATCTGCGACAGCGCCCCCGCCACCCCGCCCAGCAGACCAGTCAATGCGAAGGTCCGCAGGCCCGCCGCCCGCTGGCCGTCCCCGGCCTCACGGGTTTTCCACCCCCGCTCCAGCCCCACCAGCAGGCCGATCGCCAGCGCCACAGCCAACCGGCTCAATAAGGTAAGTTCATTCATGAGAAAGGGGTTCCTGGGGGTATATCGACTGAGCCTCTCTCCCCTCCGTGCCTCCCCCGCGGAAGCGGGGGTCCAGGGGCAAAGGGCACCGAGGCTGTGGTTCTTATGGCCCCTGGTTCCCCGCTTCCGCGGGGAAGGCACGAATTGGTTCGGTTACTTATCTTAGCGTTCACATGCTCATCGCGGGACAACGGCAGAGCGACAAATGATACAAGCCGCCCCCCTCACCGCATATGCACATATGTCCCCGGTGCGGCTTCCAGCGGCGGCAATCCTGCCTCCTTGCAGCCCACGGGCGGCGGTGGCACCGGGGTGCTGGAGCGGTCATCCAGCCAATCCACCCAGGCGGGCCACCAGGAACCTTCCCGTGGTGCCGTGGCCGCCATCCAGGTATCGGCATCCATATAGGATTGATCGGGCTGGATGGTTTCCAGCCGATGCCGACGGCGCGGACGCCCCGGTTCCGACACGATACCCGCATTATGCCCGCCATTGGTCAGGCAAAAGGTCAATTCCGTATCCAACAGCAGCCGGGCACGATAGACGGAATGCCAGGGGGCCACATGGTCCGTTTCCGTGCCCACGGCAAAGACGGGGCAGCGTATGTCGCCCAGGGCCACCGGGCGGCCATCCACCCGGTATCGCCCGCCGGCCAGTTCATTATCCTGGAACAGCCGACGCAGATATTCCGAATGCATGCGATAGGGCATGCGGGTGCTGTCGGCGTTCCAGGCCATCAGGTCGATCATCGGCTCCCGCTCGCCCAGCATATATTCCCGCACCATCTTCGACCAGATCAGGTCGTTGGAGCGCAGAAGCTGGAAGGCGCCGGCCATCTGGGTGGTGTCCAGATAGCCCTGGCTCCACATGCCATCCTCCAGGAAGGAGAGCTGGCTTTCATCGATGAACAGGGTCAACTCGCCCGCTTCGGTGAAATCGGTCTGGGCGGCCAGCAGGGTCAGGCTGGCCAGCCGCTGGTCGCCATCGCGGGCCAGCGCCGCCGCGACGATGGAGAGCAGCGTGCCGCCCAGGCAATAGCCCATGGCATGCACCGGCATGCCCGGCACCACCGCATTGACCACCCGCAGCGCATCCAGCACGCCCAGGCGCTGGTAATCCTCCATACCCAGGTCACGATCTTCCGGTCCCGGATTCTTCCAACTGACGCAGAAGACCGTATAGCCACGGGAAACCAGATAGCGGATCAGGGAATTTTGCGGCGACAGGTCCAGGATATAATATTTCATGATCCAGGCCGGTACGATCAGCACCGGTTCGGGCCGCACCTCCCCCGTGGTGGGGCTGTACTGGATCAGCTCCATCAGCCGGTTGCGGAACACCACCCGACCGGGGGTGACGGCCAGATTGCCGCCGACCTGGAAATCTTCCACCCCCGCCGGCCCCGTGCCCGACAGTTGGCGGCGCAGATCATCGGCCCAGTTGCGATAACCGCGCACCAGATTAGCCCCCATCTGGTTGATGGTGGCTTCCAGCACTTCCGGGTTGGTCAGCGGGAAATTGGTGGGCGAGGCCATATCCAGCAGCTGGCGGGCGGTGAAGGTCACGCCCTTTTCATGCCCCTCCGCCACGCCCCGGATACCGGTGGTGGCATTGTGCCACCATTGCTGTTGCAGCAGAAATGCCTGGTGGATCAGGTTGAAGGGCGGTTTCATCCATCCGGGATGATCGAACCGCCGGTCCTGCGGCAGCGGGTTGATGCAGCGCGGGGCATCGGGTTGCGCACCACCAGAGGCGGCATAATGGGCCAGCCGCGCCGTCTTGCGCATGCCCTTCTGCCACAGCTCAACCTGTTTGCCGGGGGAGGATGCCAGATGGATGGCCCAGTCCGCCCAGGCCAGCGTCAGCGCCGCCGGTGAGACGGAGCCCGTATGGCGCCCGATCCAGGCATGGGTCATCCGGTCCAGGATGGAGAGCGTGGCCCCCGCCGGGGCCGCCTCCTCCAGCGTTGCCGGCGCGCAGGATGGCAGCGCGGGCGGTGCCGCTTTCACCTTGGCGATCGGGTTGGCAATATTGGTCGTCCCTTCCGGCATGGTGGGGCCTCTCTGTCCGGCGGTGGTTTCCAAAAGCGCTACAGACTGGCACCAGTGAGGGGGTGGAACCATGATATGCATCAAGCGGCGCACCAACCCATTCGCGGCACCCCGAATGGATTTGTTGCGCGGGCAACCCATTTGACATGCATCAAGGCCGCCTGCTACCGCGACTGGCAGTTTCCCAATCAATCACAGCCAGAAGGAAACGCCGATGCCCGCCCGCAACGCGCCACAGGCTGCCCCTCAACCGGATGCGCCATCGCGCGTATCCTGGCATTCCCAGGAAACCTGTCTTGCCCTGACGATCCAGGAAACCGGTCAAAACGGTCTCTGCGACGAAGAGGTTGCCCGGCGGCTTGCCATCCACGGCCCCAACCGCCTGCCCGATGCAAAGGCGCGCGGCCCGCTGCGCCGCTTCATCGAACAGTTCAACAATCTGCTGATCCTGCTGCTGCTGGGATCGGCGGTGGTGGCGGGGGTGCTGGGCCATTGGGTGGATGCCGGCGTCATCATCGGTGTGGTGGTCATCAACGCCATTGTCGGTTTCATCCAGGAGGGAAAGGCGGAAAGCGCCATGGCCGCCATCCGCAGCATGTTGCAGCCCCTGGCCGCCGTGCTGCGCGGCGGTCACCGCCGCCAGGTGGATTCCGCCGGGCTGGTGCCGGGGGACATTGTGCTGCTGGAAGCAGGCGATCGCGTACCGGCGGACCTGCGCCTGTTACGCGCCCACGGGCTGAAGATCGACGAGGCACCGCTGACCGGGGAATCCGTGCCGGTGGAAAAGCAGGTGGCGCCGGTGGCGGAGGAGGCGGCATTGGCCGACCGCACCTGCATTGCCTATTCCGGAACGCTGGTAACAACCGGCCAGGGGCAGGGGTTGGTGGTGGCGACCGGCACGGCCAGCGAGTTGGGCCGGATCAGCAGCCTGATCCAGTCGGTCGGCACCATGCGCAGCCCGCTGCTGGTGCAGATGGACCGGTTCGCCCGCCAGCTTTCCTTCATCATTATCGCCTTGTCCGCCCTGCTGCTGGGGTTCGCCCTGGTGACCCACCAGATGGCGCTGGACGATGCCTTCCTGGTCGTGATCGGCATCGCCGTAGCCGCCATCCCGGAAGGGTTGCCGGCGGTGCTGACCATCACGCTCGCCATCGGCGTGCAGCGCATGGCGGGGCGCCATGCCATTATCCGCCAGTTATCGGCAGTGGAAACACTGGGGTCGGTCGATGTCATCTGTTCGGACAAGACCGGCACCCTGACCCGCAACGAGATGATTGTGGAAGGGGCGCTGGCACCGGGCCGGCGCTGGCAGGCGGGCGGCATCGGTTATGACCCGACCGGCGACATCACCGGCCCCGACGGCCCGGCAGATGCGGCAGGCGACCCGCAACTGGCCGGGCTGGCCCAGGCCGCCCTGCTGTGCAACGACGCCGCCCTGACGCATCAAAATGGCGTATGGTGTGTCGTCGGCGACCCGATGGAAGGGGCACTGCTGGCCTTCGCCATGAAGGCAGGGCTGGAACCGGCGGCAGAGGCGGCGGCCTGGCCACGCCGTGATTCCATCCCGTTCGATGCCGGCCATCGTTTCATGGCCACCCTGCATGATAACCGGCAGGACAAGGCGCTGATCCTGGTCAAAGGCGCGCCGGAGCGGCTGATCGCCATGTGCGACCGGCAGCAGGGGCCGGAAGGACCGCTGCCCCTGGATGCAACGCATTGGCAGCAGGCGGTGGAGGCGTTTGCCGCCAAGGGGCAACGGGTTCTCGCCTTTGCCACACGACCCGTGCCTTTCGGCACCGAGACGCTGTCCTTTCCCGCCGTGGAGGGGGGCGATCTGGTCATGCTGGGGCTGGTCGGGCTGATCGATCCGCCCAGGGTGGAGGCGATGGAGGCCATCGCCGAATGCCACCGCGCCGGCATATCGGTGAAGATGATCACCGGCGACCATGCGCTGACCGCCACCGCCATCGCCCGCCAGTTGGGGCTGAAACAGACCGACGGCGTGGTGACGGGGCGCGATCTGGCCGCCATGGATGATGCGGCACTGGCCCATTGCGTGCGGATGACGGACGTGTTTGCCCGCACCACGCCAGAGGACAAGCTGCGGCTGGTGCAGGCCCTGCAGGCGGGCGGGCGCATCGTCGCCATGACGGGGGACGGGGTGAATGACGCACCCGCCCTGAAGACCGCCGATGTCGGCATCGCCATGGGGCGCCGCGGCACGGAGGCCGCCAAGGAGGCGGCCGAAATGGTGCTGGCAGACGATAATTTCGCCTCCATCGTCGCCGCCGTGCGGGAGGGGCGCACAGTGGGCGACAATGTGCGCAAGGTGATCGCCTGGACCCTGCCCACCAATGGCGGGGAGGCCCTGTGCATGATCGCCGCTCTATTGATGGGCTCACTGCTGCCGATGACGGCGGTGCAGATCCTCTGGGTCAATATGGTAACGGCCGTATTGCTGGGCCTGACCCTGGCATTCGAGCCGATGGAACCCGGCGCCATGGCCCGCCCGCCAGGGGGCAAGGGCAAGGGCAAGGGGGTTTTGGACCGGTTCCTGGTCTGGCGGATCGTGCTGACCTCTGTCCTGATGCTGATCGGGGTGAAGTTCACCCTGCACTGGATGCTGTCCCGCGGGACGAGCGTGGAGGAGGCCCGGACCCTGGTGGTGAATGCCTTGGTGGCCATGGAGATTTTCTATCTCTTCTCCGTCCGCTACCTGCATATGACCTCGCTGACCTGGACCGGGGTGGTGGGCACACCGGCGGTGCTGATCGGCGTGGCGGGGACGGTGTTGCTGCAACTGGCCTTCACCTATCTGCCGCTGTTCAATGACCTGTTCGGCACAAGCCCCCTGAACCTGGGCGAAGGGATGGTCGCCATCGGCACGGGTATCGCCCTGCTGCTGGTGCTGGAGGTGGAAAAGCTGATCCGCCACGCCCTGCGGGGCCGGGGTGCGGCATGACGCATCGCCCGATGGTTGCCCCCCCCCCACACAAAGTCTAACTTACACCGGGCGGCCGAAAGGCGCATGATTTCGCCCGACCCCAGGCAGGACGGCGGTCGTGCAACGCACGCCGCTCCCAAGAGGCAAGAATGACCGGCGGCAAAGCCGGCCCTGGCACCATCTGTCAATCGGGAGGAAGAACCATGTTGCATCAAGCGATCGAGAAACTGAAATCCAGCATCGCCATCCGCGCCAGCTATGACAATTTCATCGGCGGCCAATGGGTGGCCCCGGTGCGCGGGCAGTATTTCGACAATATCTCCCCCGTCACCGGCACCGCCTTCTGCAAGGTGGCCCGGTCCACGGCGGAGGATATCGAACTGGCGCTGGATGCCGCCCACAAGGCGCGCGAAAAATGGGGCCGCACCCCGGCAGCCGAACGTGCCGGCATGCTGAACCGCATCGCCGACCGGATGGAGGAACGGCTGGACCTGCTGGCGCTGGTGGAAACCATCGACAATGGCAAGCCCATCCGGGAAACCACCGCCGCCGATATCCCGCTGGCCATCGACCATTTCCGTTATTTTGCCGCCTGTGTGCGCTCCCAGGAAGGCAGCCTGGCAGAGATCGACCACGACACCGTGGCCTATCATTTCCACGAACCGCTGGGCGTGGTGGGCCAGATCATCCCGTGGAATTTCCCCATCCTGATGGCCGCCTGGAAACTGGCCCCCGCCATTGCCGCCGGCAATTGCGTGGTGATGAAACCGGCGGAGCAGACGCCGATGGGCATCATGGTGCTGATGGATATTATCGGCGACCTGCTGCCGCCGGGCGTTTTGAACGTGGTCAACGGTTTCGGGATCGAAGCCGGTAAGCCGCTGGCCACCAACAAACGCATCGCCAAGATCGCCTTTACCGGGGAGACGACAACCGGGCGGTTGATCATGCAGTACGCCTCGGAAAACCTGATCCCGGTGACGCTGGAACTGGGTGGCAAGTCGCCCAACATCTTCTTCGCCGATGTGATGGCAGAGGATGATGATTTCCTGGACAAGGCGCTGGAAGGGTTCGCCATGTTCGGGCTGAACCAGGGGGAGGTCTGCACCTGCCCCAGCCGCGCCCTGGTGGATGAACGGATCTATGACCGCTTCATGGAAAAGGCCATCGCGCGGGTACAGAAGATCAAACAGGGCAGCCCGTTGGAATCCGGCACCATGATCGGTGCCCAGGCCAGCAACGACCAGTTGGAAAAAATCCTCTCCTACATCGCCATCGGCAAGGATGAAGGGGCCAAGGTGCTGACCGGCGGGGGCCGGGCCGATCTGGGCGGGGAACTGTCCGGCGGCTATTACGTCACCCCCACCATACTGGAAGGCCATAATAAGATGCGCGTCTTCCAGGAGGAGATTTTTGGCCCCGTGCTGGCGGTGACGAAATTCCGGGGCGAGGAGGAGGCGCTGGCGATCGCCAACGACACGCTTTATGGCCTGGGGGCGGGGGTGTGGACCCGTGATGGCAGCCGCGCCTACCGGTTCGGCCGCAATATCCAGGCGGGCCGCGTCTGGACCAACTGCTACCACCTCTACCCCGCCCATGCGGCCTTTGGCGGGTACAAGCAATCCGGCATCGGGCGTGAAACCCACAAGATGATGCTGGACCATTATCAGCAGACCAAGAACCTGCTGGTCAGCTACAGCCCCAAGGCGTTGGGCTTCTTCTGATAAAGGCCGGTGGTGCGGGAACGGGGGCCCCCTTCCCGCACCACCGGAAACCAACGGAGCCACCATGGTCGACCGGGTACTGGTCACACCGGCAGCACTGGCCTTGATCGACAGGCTGCGCGCCCTGCACGGGCCGCTGATGTTCCACCAGTCGGGCGGCTGCTGCGACGGGTCGGCGCCGATGTGCTATCCGTTGGGGGAATTCAAGACCGGCGGGCAGGATGTGTTCCTGGGCCGCATCGGCGATTGCCCGGTCTATATCGGCGCGGCCCAGTTTGAGTATTGGTCACACACGCAACTGATCATCGATGCCGTGCCCGGCCGTGGGGCGGGCTTCTCCCTGGAAGCGCCGGAGGGCATGCGCTTTCTCACCCGCTCGCGGGTTTTCAGCGATGCGGAGGCGCAGGCGCTGGAAGCCGCCGGCCCACCCGATCGGGGCGATAAAGCCTGAAACCGGGGGGCCGGGATAAGGATCAGTTAAAGCCGGCGCGCAGACAATCATGCAGGGTGATGACGCCCACGGGCCGGTCATCCGCCGTGACGAACAGGCAGGTGATGCCCTCATTGTTCATGCGCGCCAGGCTTTCGCCCACCAGCGCATCGGGCCGGGTGACGCGGGGCTTTCGGCTCATGATCTCATCGGCCCGGCGGGACAGCAGGCCGGGGTCCATATGGCGGCGCAGGTCGCCATCGGTGATGACGCCGACCAGCCTGCCCTCCCCATCGACCACGCCGGCACAGCCCAGGCTTTTTGACGTGATGGCCAGCAGCACATCCGACATCGGCACGGTCAACCCCACCAGGGGCAGCGCCTCATCCTGACGCATGATTTTTTCAACCCGCATCAAGGTCTGGCCCAGACGCCCGCCAGGGTGGAAGTTACGGAAGTCACCGGCGGTGAAGCCGCGCGCCGTCATCAGCGCCACGGCGATGGCATCGCCCAAAGCCATCATCATGGTGGTCGACGTGGTGGGCGCCATGCCGACAAGGCAGGCTTCCGGGGCCTGCGGCATCACCAGCGGCAGGGTGGCCGCCCGCGCCAGGGTGGATTCCGCCCGGCTGGTGATGCCAACCAGCGGAATGCTCCAGCGACCGCAATAAAGCAGCAGATCCGACAATTCCTGGGTTTCGCCGGAATTGGACAGCGCAATCACCAGATCGGCGGGGCCGATCATGCCCAGATCGCCATGGCTGGCTTCCGCCGGATGAATGAAATAGGCCTGCGTGCCGGTGGAGGACAAGGTGGCGGCAATTTTGCGGGCGACATGGCCGCTCTTGCCGATACCCGCCACGAAGACGCGGCCCTGACGGGATTGTATCGCCGCCACCACCCGGTCGAACGGCTCACCCAGACTGTCCTGCAACAGCTGCAAACCTTCGATTTCCCTGGCGATGGCCGCACGACCGATCAGATGGGGGGCTTGTGCCATCATGTCCTTCCCGATAGTGGCCCAATTACGGGCGGAACCAGTGCAGCTCATGTGCCGTTGGCACCGCACTGTCGATCACCGGCCCAGGTCCGGGCCGCCGTCTCATGTGGGGCTGGATGCCCGATTGATCCAGCCCCCGCAAGCAGGGGCCCGCGCATGCCGGCCCTGTATGGACAATCGGTCAAGCCGATCCGTTCTGCCCGTCGCCAGAAAGTCGAAAATGGCCGCACTTGAATGGTCGGGGCGACTGCCCGAGTGGACCTGTCACGTATGAGAGGCATCGAACCCGCGACGTGGCTGACCGTTGGTTCTACCACCTCCCCACCTTTGAACAAGCAGTACCGACATGCTAGCCCGGCCCCATGAAGTCCGTTTCACCCCCGATGGATTCGCACACCAGTTCGCGAAATCCCGTAAACGTGCAGCGCACCTGCGCCCCGGCACGGTCTGGAACGTGTATGTCGGCAGCACGGGCAGGGGCGTCATGAAAGTGCGCCACCAACCTGCAGAGGTTAAATTCATCGCCGCGCCGGTTGCCGAAAAGGCCCCTTTGCCTTTGACAGGCGAACCGTTTAGTTTAAAGAGGGGCCAACCAAAGACAATTTACAGACTGATCATTCCCATGCGACTGCGTCGTTTTTTAAATCAGAAGCTGGCTGAGTCGGTCGATATTTTCGACTATGTGCGTACCCACATCACAGCCACATTGCGACCCAATTATATCCGGCGGCGCTGGATAGGAAACATTCCGCTTGAAAATGCCCGCAAGGTTGTCGTTTTCAACCATTTCGACACGCGGGGCGTTATCCATGATTACGTGGATTTTTATCTGAAGGAGCTGCGGCGCGCCGGCTTTGCGATCATCTTCACCAGCAATTCGCCCCGCTTTCCCGATGCAAGCGTGGAAAAGTTGAAGCCACTGGTTTCCAGCATCCTGTGGCGCCGCAACGTCGGTTATGATTTCGGTGCTTTCAAGGATGGTATCGCGGAAATACCCAATCCGGAAATGCTGGATATGCTGCTGATCACCAATGACAGCATGTACGGCCCTTTGCAGGATTTCAGCCAAATCATCGCCCGCGCGAACCCCAATGAGGCCGACCTCTGGGGTATCACTGACTGCTGGGACGGACGTTTCCACCTGCAAAGTTATTTCCTGCTGTTCCATCCGCAGGCAATCCGCAGCCCGGCTTTCAAGAAATTCTGGCAGCGTCTGCCCTATTTCAGGCGCAAACGGTGGGTGGTGCGCTATGGGGAAATCGGATTGACGCCCTTTTTCTTGTCGAAGGGTATCCGTTGCAAGGCGTTGTTTCCCTATCGGCAACTGATCAGCATCATGGCACCGAAGCTGGATGCCTATCTGGCCGCCGGCCAAGGAAATAACGATCCGATCCGCCATCGTTATGCGGAAATGCTGGCCACCTGCCTGCGTGATGGGGCGCCGCTGAACCAGACCCATTTTTTCTGGGATCAACTGGTGGGTGGTGCGCGCTGCCCCTTTATCAAGCGTGATCTGCTGCAGCATAATCCAATGGCAATCCCTTATCTGCACAATTGGCAGCAGTTGATCAGCCAGGTCTCCAACTACGATTCAGAAATGATCGTACGGCATCTGCAATCCACCATGCGCAACCGCGTCTATTGACGGCGGGGCTCATCGGTCCGGCAGAAAGGCCAGCAGGCTGTCATTGATGGCAGTTGCCGGCAGGTCCAGGGGCATCAGCATGCCCCGGCCCAGGCCGCGCAGGCGTTCTGCCTGGGCACCGATATCAAATGCTGCGGTAGGCAGGCCCGCCGCCAGCACATGGCTGAGCGCATAGCACCAGGTCTCCGGCCAGTGAGAGGGGATCAGGGCGCCATGAGGGCGGATTTCCCCTAAAAGGCGGGGAAACTCCTCCTCCTCATAGCGCCCGATGACCATCACGCCCCCTGTCTGGACCAGTTGATCGTCATCACTGCTGTAACCAATCAGGTAGAAGCGTAGCGGCAAGCAACGCACCACCGCATCGCGGGCGCAATCCAGCAAAATCTGAAAGCCTTTGGGCGGACCGATCGCGCCGGGGACCACAATCCGCAACACCTCTCCCGGTTGACGGTGCGGAACCGGAAAAGTCGCCGGCTGCAACCGTCCCTGTGACACCGGGACCAGATGCAGGGGGGCGGCCGGCACATGGCGGCGCATGCGGGCCGCAGCCTCCTGCGTGGCACAATCAACGCGCTGGGCCCGCTCCAGTACCGGGCCGGCCAGCGCGCGCCAGGCCGCCACCGACATGCCGGTCTTCAGCAGATCGCCATGGCTGGACACACAGACCTCGCAATCCGCAAGGGCCGGTTCCCCGCAATACCGGTCATCCGCCCCGGTCAGGGTGATGCGTGGGCAGACCCAGCTGTAATCATGCAGATGAACCCGATAGGCATAGCGGCTGACCAGGCCCTGCAGCGTGGCGGGTGTCAGGTGGAACAGGTGATGCAGTTCCATCCCCGCCACACCCAGCCGGGAAAGATCGGACCAGAGCAGTTCCAGATCCCCCGCCGGATCATAGGTGAGGTTGGCCAGTTCCGGCTTGTCCGGTAGTTCCAGGATCAGACGGGGGGGCTTCCCCTCCGCCCTTTCCGGTCGCAGCAGCACCGTATCCACGCCTGCACCGGGGCGCGCGGCCAGACGCTCCGTGATGAAACGTTCCGTCCCGCCCCCCAGGCGCGCACAGACGATCAGCAAGGACCGCTTCTGCCCATTCGCAAACAGCCGGGCCCTGTCCAGCGCCCGACGGTGGGGCGCCAACGGATCGTCCTGAATAAAGCGATGGATGGCAGGTTCATAATCGGGGTAAAGCCGGGCCAACTGTCGCAGCGCCCGATCGACACGGGCCTGTTTGGCAGGTCCGAAAGAACCGCCGCCGACATGGCCAACATAAAGGTCCAACGCCATCACATGCCGCCAGCCGCGCCGGCTGGCCCGCTGACAGAAATCATTCTCCTCCCCATAGCCGGTGCCGAAAGTATCGGCATCAAACCAGCCCGTCTGACGAAGACAATCGCGCCTTATATACATGCAGAAGCCAACGGCGGTGGGGATTTCCACCGAACAGCCCGACAACACCGATGATGCCAGCCCATCCATCGCGTCCACATCCACATCAGCCAGCGGCGTGGGGGCATTGGTACGCGGGTAGGAACAGATGGTGGCATCATTGGACCAGGGGGTCACCGTGCCGGTGGCGTCGATGCGGTATGCGGCATCGCGTAGACGACGCAGCCATCCCGGCACCACCACCGTGTCAGCATTCAAAAGCACCACATCGCGTGTACAATCCATCGCCATGGCGATATTGACGCTGCGCACGAACCCCAGATTGGCCGGATTGCGGCGCAGAACGATATGGCCCGCCGCAGCCAGACGATCCAGCAGGGCTGCGATGGCCGGGTCCGGCCCCCTGTCATCGATGGCGACAACCCGCATGGGCGCACCCGGATCGCAGGATAACAGCCGGTCGAAACAGACACTGGTGGCCGCCAGATCACCATGGACGGGAACAATGACATCAACCACCGGGTCGCGATCCGGTATGGGTGCGGCGCCATCCGCCGGCAGGGGCAGCGGCTCCCCCGTCAATTCGAAAAGCAACCGTGGGCAGGCGGCAGGCGGCAGGGCCAGTCGCTGCGGTTCCATGCCTTCAAAATCGTCGGCAACACAGCCAGATGGCGGCTGTATGTGCAGCCGCGCCAGCAACCTGTCACCATCCAGCAGAACCACCGACAGCGGTCGTTCCGGACAGGCCCTGTCCATGGCCCGGACCAACAGATCGCCATTTTCATCCACGGTTACCTGGGCAGTGAACCGGGGTGCATAAAGCCAGGCACCGCGCAGTTCCGGTGCCGGTACGGTGATACCATTCAGACGGAGCAATGGATCAACAACGCCCCGCAGCACGTCCGGCAACGGTAATTCAACAATGCTGGCCGTATCGGCAGGGGCGATCAGACGGTCGACCAGCAGGTGACCGGACCATTCCAATGTCAACCGCCCCCCCGTCGCGCGCACGGCGCACCGCACGGCACGACCGGCGATAAAGGCAACAGGCACCCCGGATTGCTGGGCGTGAAGGCGCAAGGCTTCCGCTGCTTCAACGTCCGCCTCGGCATTCCAGGCAAGGGCGGCAAGCGCCTTGGTTTCCACCAGCCCCACACGCGCCTGTATCTTGGCCGACATGCCGTGACGCGGATCAACCGTCAGCGCGCGGTCAAGCAGATCATGTGCACCTGCCCTGTTGCCCGCCTGCAGGCGGGCAACAGCAGCCAGCATCAGGTCATCGGCATACGGGGGAAGAAACCGGGAAAGCCGCTCGCCAATCAGGACCGCTGCCGGCAGATCACCCGCGGTAAGCGCGGCCAGCAATTGTGAACGCGCAGACGCGCGTGACGAAGCGACCGGAGCGGCGACCGCCGCCGCTCCCGGCGGCACCGGTTCGCCACTCATCGCGGGATGACAGCAACCCGCACGGCGATCAGCGGATCCTGCGGCTGAGGAGAACGGCACGGTTCCCCATCGGCAGCCTCAATCTCGCCATGGCGCAGAAAGCGGGCGGAATAGACGACGCGGTGGCTGTTGGCCAAGGGCGGCATCAATCGGAAGGCAATACCGGAAAGCGGACGCCCCCCGCCAAGCCCGAGACTGCCGGGGGCCGGGGTCCAATGCCCATCGGTGGAATTGGACCCCGGCACACGATACTGCAACAACTGGCCCACGCCGGGGCTTGTCTCCACCCGCAGCCCTTCGATCCAGAAAGGTGCATCCTCCGCCGCCGCCCATTCACCGGCGGCAAAAGCCTGCTCACCGATCTGCTGGATGGTGGCGAACAGGCGCAGGCCAACCGGCGGCGCCTGCTTCGGCCCACCAAGACGTTTGATCTCCAGGTCGACACAGGACTGGATATCCTGGCCAAACAGGTAATTGGTGATCATCAGCGGGGAAGGGCCGGGGGGAACTGAAATCACAATCTCATCCGCCGCCGCAACCCAGGCAACCAACTGCAATTCCCCCTTTTGCAGGAAGCGAATCGATGCGGTGCCTGGCTGTGGCACGGAGCTGAGTTGGGCCGCCGGAAATGCCACGCCATTGATGACACGCGGCAATTGTCCAGACGGGCGAACGGAGGCGGTATAGGTGCCTTCCGGCAAAACAATGACCTGGGCCGAACTCCGCAGACGGTCAGCCGCAGGTTCCGGTTCCGCCGTTGCCAGCATACCGTTCGTCGTCGTCATTGTTGCCACACATGTTTATTGGAAGGTTGCAACCATACCAAAAAGAAATGGCGGACAAAAGTCCGCCATTTCACAAGTCAGCATAATTTGCTGGATTACTTGACTGTGAACCAGTTGATATTCACACCCGTGGCACCAACAACCGTGATGGTGGAACCATCAGGCAGGGTCAGGATGGTATTGCCACCAGAGACGCTGGCATTGGAAATCAGGCTGCCGAGATCCAACGTCCCACCAGTGAAGCTGGTGCTGGCAAAGCCCAGCGTATCATCGGCGGGGTTGAAGCCGGAGATCGTGTCATTACCGTCGCCCGGGCGGTAAATGAACACGTCGTTACCAGCGCCACCAATCAGAGAGTCGCTACCGGTTTCACCGATAATGAAGCTGCCACCGGAACCTGCAACAATGGTGTCGTTACCGATACCACCACCCAGAGTGGATGCCCCTGCACCGCCCGTGATGCTGTCATTGCCAGCACCGCCATTGGCGGCCAACGTGCCGTTGCTGCTGATGCTGTCGGAGGAAGAACCACCGATCACGCTGTCCGAACCGGACCCAACGAAGATTGTGTTGCTGCCGCTCGTGTTGTTCAGCACGACAAATTCATTGCTGCCGCTGCCGACAACGATCTTGCCCGTCGTGCTGCTATCGAAGATCACCGCAGCGACGTTGTTGTCGCCCGTGCCCTCGACAATGACGCTGTTCACCGAACCAGAGACCTGCACATTGGTCAGGACGTTGGTTGCGCCGGATGAATTCACATTCACGATGGAGGCGGTGTCGGAAGACGCCGTTACGCTCGCCGTCGTCACATCCGTGAAAGTCGCATTGCCCATCGTGACCGTGCTGGTCAGCGGTGTAACAACAACCGGGGTCGTGCCGCCAAGGGTTGTGCTGGAAACAACGGCCCCGGACGAAACTTGCTGCGTCAGGATGTTGGTGATAGCCGTCAACTCAGTGGTCGTCAGACCGGTACCAGCTGTCGTAGTACCGCCGGGCAAGGTTGCCATTTTTGTCCCCCAAATTTCCTAACGGCAAGTTGTCGCGCCACCCTGCGGGTTAACCACAAACCGCCTGCCAAATTGCACTGCCGAGTGGAAAGTAACAGCCCCCTCCTTTTCATGCAATCGAATATTGCAGTGCGCCATTATCACTCCGTCATACCGGAAATGCCGGAATCCCCCCTTGGCAAACACGCCCCCTAGCGGAAATTTTCGCCGAAAAATCAAAGGGTTTTCAATTTCGCGCAGCAAGGTTCGATGGTCGCGGACGCCCCCATTCCATTCAAAAAAATCCTGGGATAGACCATTGGGCATAACCCTCTTCCAACGGGTTAGTCCTTACGCGGAGGGAACCAAAAAGTTAACGTGGGCAGGCTTGCGCAATAATCCCCAAAGCATCGGCAACGCTAGAATCTGCGGCCAACTCCGGGGCATCCCAGGCCTCATAGAACTCGTCGGCCTGTTGGAAAGCCCCCAGTTGCACAAGGCGAATCAAGGTCATCTTACGCGCGTGTCGAATGGTGGTCGGCGCCTCCCCGGCCCCCGGGTAAGCCCAGATTCGCCCCAACGCAGCCATGACGCCAGCAACATCCAGCGCCTCAGCGATTTCATCCATTGCAGTGATTCGCGTCACAGGAAGACCTTGCCGCAAGGTGGTGGAAAGAAGTTCGATCTCGTCCGCATCCGGGCAAGGACGTTGTTCCGTCCGCCAAAGGGCTTCCGGATGCCCCATGACCCGCAAATCGCGGCGCAGACCACGCCGGTATCCCGCCCGATCACGGGTCGGAATCTGCAATCCGCTTTCCGGTCGCCCCATTTCCAGCGCCGCCAGCAGCGGAACCGTGTCGGCCCCCGCTGAAACGGCAGCGATCAGATGCAGCCGCATGGCGGCGGCCGTGAACATCTCCGTCTCACCATCCTCCATCCCCACACCCTGCAGGGCCTTTCGCAAACCAGTACCCAACAGGGCAGCGGATGCCGTGAAGCGGGCCGCCGCTACGGCATCCGCTTCCACATTGTTTGCCAGGATGGCGCGCAGATACAGCAGGCCGGTAAGGTTTCCAGGATAGCGCGCCAGCCATTCAAGCGCATTCGTGATGGGTTCGGGTGGGCGCAGGGCAGCCGGAGAGGACATATCGAAACCAAAACGATTCTTTATGTCCTTGTTGATCTGCGCGAACAATTGCAGGGCGGCGGCGCTCTCCCCCCCATTCACCAATTCCTTCAACAGGCGGTAGCGCAGACCGGAGAGCAGCGTGGGCGCCAGACCGGGCGTTGCGATACGCCGATGCAGATAATCGCGGTAAAACGCCTCGTCCAGTGGACGCAGGACAGGCAGGTCAGCGTCGGAGGCATAGGCCTGCAGCGTGGCCCCCTGCACCACCACCTGGACATTCCGGAACCCGGCGGCACGCAATGCCTGCTCCAGGCCACGTGCGCTGAACAGGGTCAAGTGCTGGCCTGGCGTGGCAATCGGCGCCAGCATCGCCGGGGAGGTGCCGGGGTTGAGTGCAGCACCATCGGGCGTGGTCAGCACCGCCACCCCCTTGTCACCCACGGCACGGCGCATGGACCGCAGGAAGCCGGCCGGTTCTGGTATATGTTCGATGACCTCCGACGCATAGGCGACATCGAACGGTTGCGCCAACGGCGTATCGTCGGTCCAGTAATCAGGAACGATATCCAGGCCCAGATAATCCCGGCCCATCAGGGCCAGGCCGGAAGGGTCGTAACCTTTGGCCGTCCACCCCAGCACTGTCTGCACATAGTCACTGGCAAAGCCGAACCCGCCGCCGATTTCCAGCATCCGCCGACCAGGGGAAACCCCGGCCCAGCCCAGCGGTTCCAGCATCGGGCGCAGACCGGCCCCCTGTTCCAGATAAAGATCGAACAGCAGCCCCCCCGGCACAGCTTCGGGGCCGTAATCGGCACCCCGCCGGTCGGTGGAAAATCGGCTGGAACAGGTCGGGCATTCCACAATCGTCCAGTCGTCGCCCGCGGGACCACTCTCCGGGATCACCAATATGGCCCGGTGGGGGCCCGCCGCTGCGCAAACAGGGCAGGTTGTGGCAAAGGACGCGCTCTCATCGGACTGCCAGAGGAAATTCACCGGAGACCCCCTTGTTTCACTTGCGACCTTCCCGCCGGTACTGGCGGAAAAGGACATATGGGTACGTGTCAGCTTATGCCAAACTCAAAAATCTTGCGGGTTAATACCTGTAAGATGCACTTTGCCCGCCTGCCTGATCGGGAGCGCGGTATGTACAATATATTGTTCCTGCACAAGTCATTTCCGGGCCAGTTCCTGCATCTGGCCCGGCATCTGGCTGCCCTGCCATCTGTCCGGGTGACCGCACTCGCCAGTCAGTTCGAAGACACGGTGCCGGGCGTGCAGTACCAGACCTATCAGGTGGCTGCGCGTGGCGGCGGGGGCAGCCATCCCTACTTGCACGAACCAAACCGATCAATCTGGCGCGGGCAGGCGGTGTTGGCCCATTGCACCCGCATGGCCCAGGGTGGCTACTGCCCCGATCTGATCATCGGGCATAACGGCTGGGGAGAACTGCTTTTCCTCAAGGATCTCTGGCCCCAGGTTCCTCTGGCCGGCTATTTCGAGTTTTTTTACAGGGGCCTGGGCGCCGATGTCGGCTTTGACCCGGAGGAGCCGTTCAGCCTGGATGATCAGGCCCGCGTGCGTACCATGAACGCAACCAATCTGCTGGGGCTGGACGCAGTGGATATGGGGGTCAGCCCGACGGCTTGGCAGAAGGGGCTTTACCCGGTCGAG
>Ga0066602_10000553_pt1 | contig 29813 bp, 24 predicted proteins | sample Higcelweek5metaG_FD_59481 | JGI IMG/M metagenome (GOLD analysis project Ga0066602, IMG submission 59481) | Freshwater pond sediment microbial communities from the University of Edinburgh, under environmental carbon perturbations - High... | ecosystem: Environmental > Aquatic > Freshwater > Pond...
CGGCGCGGCACCGCGACAATATAGAGGCCCCTTCGACGGCACAAGCCCGCCAAGAAGGGCCATTTCATGGCATCACCGACGATAACCATTCCGCCTTACACGCAGCGTCAGGAATTTCCCAGCATCATGACCGAGATCACCGCGCCAGAAACCGCCGCCGCCCAGCCCTCTCTGCCGCCGCTGCATGTGTTGCTGGCGGCCCCGCGCGGTTTTTGCGCCGGGGTGGACCGGGCCATCCAGATCGTGGAGGTGGCGTTGCAGAAATTCGGCGCGCCCGTCTATGTGCGCCACGAAATCGTGCATAACCGCTTCGTGGTGGAAAGCCTGGAGGCCAAGGGTGCCGTCTTCGTGAAGGAGCTGGACGAGGTGCCGGATGACCGGCCCGTCGTCTTTTCCGCCCATGGCGTGCCAAAGGCTGTTCCCGCCGAGGCGCAGCGCCGCAACATGATCTATGTCGATGCCACCTGCCCCCTGGTCTCCAAGGTGCATCGGGAGGCGGAACGCCATCACGAGAGCGGCCGCGCCATCGTGCTGATCGGCCATGCCGGCCATCCCGAAGTGGTGGGCACCATCGGCCAGTTGCCCGACGGTGCCGTGCATCTGGTGGAAACGGTGGCGGATGTGGCCAGCCTGACGGTGGCCGACCCGGAAAACCTGGCCTTTGCCACCCAGACCACCCTGTCGGTGGATGATACCGGCGCCATTGTCGATGCGCTGCGCGACCGTTTCCCCAGCATTGCCGGGCCGAAGCGGGAAGATATCTGCTACGCCACCACCAACCGGCAGGCGGCGGTAAAGGCGATAGCACCCAAGGCCGATGCACTGCTGGTGCTGGGGGCGCCCAATTCCTCCAACTCCGTCCGGCTGGTGGAGGTGGCGCGTGGCCATGGCTGTACCCGCGCCATGCTGGTGCAGCGGGCCGCGCAGATCGACTGGCCCCGGCTGGAGAAGATTCGCACGCTTGGCATCACAGCCGGTGCATCCGCCCCCGAAGTGCTGGTGGATGAGGTGCTGACAGCATTGCGCGAGCGGTTCACCGTGACGGTGGAAGAGGTGGTGACGGCAACCGAAAACGTGATCTTCAAGCTGCCGCGCGTGCTGGCGGCGGAATAAGCGGAACGGCGTGACCGGGCGCACAGCGCCCGGTTGGCAGGTGTGGCAATAATGAGAGATAGCGTCCCTTTACGCGGGCGCCATCTCCACCAGATAGATGCGTGTGCAGAACCGTATTCCGGTTGATTTGCGCATTGCGTCATCATCCATGCCCGGCCTTCCGCCCTTCCCTTTTGGCGGCGGCCCCGATCCGAAGGGACAGCCGATGCTTGCACCGACACCCATCATCGCGGCTTGCCTTGCCGAAGAGACTGTCACGGTCGACAGCATCCTGGCCCGCCCGCCCTTGAGTGATGCCAACTGCCCGGCTCTGACCACCGCCCAGTTACGCCGGGTGGCGTTGTTCATTGAGGATAATCTGGACGGGCCGCTGACACTGCCCCTGCTGGCAGCCCAAACGGGGCTCAGCCCCAGCCATTTCGCCCGGCGCTTCAAGGCTTCCACCGGCATGGCCCCACATGGCTATGTACTGGCGCGGCGGATCAATGCCGCCAAGAAAATGCTGCTGGAAAGCGAAATGCCGCTGGCGGAAATCGCGGTGGCCACCGGCTTTTCCAGCCAGGGCCATTTCACCGGCATGTTCCGCCGCCATGTCGGCATCACCCCTGGCGGCTACCGTGCCGAACGGGATGAATGCTATGCCTGCCTGATGGCAGGTGAGGCGGCATGAAAAAGGCCCGCCCTGTTTGAAACAGAACGGGCCTTGATACAGCGGTGATCAGATTGCCCGCGTCGCCTGTTCCAGCCAGGCGCGGTCCGCCCCCTCCACCAGCGGGGACAGTTCACGCAGAACACGGGCGTGATAGGCGTTCAGCCAGTCGCGTTCCTCTGCAGTCAGCAGTGATGCATCCAGCATGCGCAGGTCGATGGGGCAGAGCGTCAGTGTCTCAAACCCCAGCATCGACCGTTCGGCCCCGGCGGTCTCCACCGGCACCACCAGTTCCAGATTCTCTACCCGGATGCCGTAGGAACCGGCCAGATAGTAACCCGGCTCGTTGGACAGGATCATGCCCGGCAGCAGCACGACGCCGTTCACCGTCTTGCCGATGCGCTGCGGCCCTTCATGCACCGACAGGAAGGAGCCGACGCCATGGCCGGTGCCATGGTCGTAATCCAGCCCCGCCTGCCAAAGGAACTGACGGGCCAGCACGTCCAGTTGGATGCCCGCCGTACCCATGGGGAAGCGCACGCGGTTCAGCGCGATATGGCCCTTCAGCACCAGAGTGAAGTGGCGCCGGGCCTGCGGGCCGGGATCGCCGACGGCCAGGGTGCGGGTAATATCGGTGGTGCCATCCAGATATTGCCCGCCGCTATCCAGCAGGAAGACGCTGTTATTTTCCACCCGACGGTTGGTCTTCTCACTGGCGCGGTAATGCACGATCGCGCCATTGGGACCGGCCCCGCTGATCGTGTCGAAGCTGGGGCCACGGAAATCGGCGGCACCCCGGCGATAGGCCAGCAGCGTATCCACCACCGTCAACTCATCCAGCCCACCCTTCGGTGCTTCCACATCGAACCAGCGCAGGAACCGGACCAGGGCAGCACCATCCCGGCGATGGGCGGCTTTGGAGCCTTCAATTTCCACCGCATTCTTGGCGGCCTTGGGCAACACGCAGGGGTCGCCCCCCTGATCAACGGCGGCCCCGGCCTTTTCCAGCCGGTCGATCACCCACAGGGCGGCGGTGGCGCCATCCAGCCGCACCCGCGCCTCATTCGCCCCCAGCCCATCCAGGGCCGCCGGCAATTCCCCCGGCGCGCGGATGGCAACACCATTACCCAGATGTGCCTCCAAGCCCGGCGCCAGCTTGCGCGCATCGACAAACCAGTCGACCTGACCATCGCGGTGAATGATGGCAAAGGAAAGCGGCAGCGGCGTGCAGGGCACATCCGACCCGCGCACATTCAGCAACCAGGCGATGCTGTCCGGCTGGGTCAGCACAGCCGCATCCAACCGCAGCCTGTCCAGCGAGGCCGCGATGTCCGCGCGCTTGTCGACAGAACCACGGCCTGTGGCGGAGAGTGGCTGGATATTGACGATGCCCAGCGGGGCCGGCGGCTGGTCGGCCCAGACGGCGTCGATGGGGTTACCCTCGGTCGGCACCAGCTCGATCCCGGCGGGGGCGAGTGCGGCCCGCATCTTGTCGGCCCAGCCCGCCGTGTGCATCCAGGGATCGAAACCCAGCTTGGCACCCGCTGGCAGGTTGGCCGCCGCCCAATCGCCGTGAAACTCCTCATTCAGGTGGTGATAGCTGAAATGGTCCGCCGATACTTCCTGGCGGACCTGGATGGTATAGCGGCCATCGGCGAAGACCGCCGCCTTGTCCAACAGCACCACCACCGCCCCCGCAGACGCGGTGAAGCCGCTGATCCAGGCCAGACGGCTGCCGCGCAGCGGCACATATTCACCCTGATATTCATCAGCGCGCGGCACCACGAACCCATCCAGGCCACGGCGGCGCAATTCCGTACGCAGCGCCGCCAGCCGGGCACCGTGATCGCCATGCGCTGGTTCCGCCGGGCGGGCAATGCCAGCGCGCAGGGCCAGCAACTGTTCCGTCAGCGCATCCGACCGTTTCGCGGCGGCGAGATCGAGCCAGGCATCCGGCATCTCCCCCTCTGGTGCGGCATTCACGCCGGCTATCAGATCGCGGATATCAGCGACACTGCGCGCCACCCCGCCGTCACGCAGCAGACGGGCAAGGTTTTCATCACCGGCATAAGCGGCGAAGCTGTTGGAGACGGACAAGGGTTTGGCTCCCGTTCTGGGCGGTATGGATTGAGCCAGAGGCTAGAGCGGCAGCGACGGGGACGCAAGGGCTGGTGCGTATCATCGACAAACCAGCCTAGGCCCTAAGACATAGACAAGTTATCAGAGTGACAATCGTGAGAATGACAAGCTGCTTTCACAGTTTCGCCTCAATCCGGCAGCAGATAAAGCGGTGTCAGACAGCGCTTCCATCCCTCAAGGACTATCATCGGATCACGGCTTGTCAGGCGGCATGCTATATCGATTCAGAATATAGCTCGTTGCATTTTGGACACACCCGATCTTGAAAGAAAATCCCTGATTAGGTTTGAAGGAACCGCCCCCCAGAAGCGGCGTTGTCTGATTTGAAACGGGAGTATTGACCGGCTTTGCCGCCGGTCCCCTTCAGGAGGAATATGAGAATGAAGAAGTTCCGCCCCCTTATCGCGCCGATGGTGTCGGCCGCCGCCTTGTTGGTGGCGCTGCCCTCGCTGGCGATGGCACAGGATGGCGAAATCAAGACCGCGACCGGCCCGTATCTGGGTCTGTCGGCTGGTTACAACTGGACGCGCGATACCAACGTAAATGCTGGTACCGCCCTGAACGGGATGGATTTCAGCGAAGGCTATACGGGCATTCTGGAAGGCGGCTATCGTTTCGATAACGGCCTGCGCCCGGCCCTGGAAGTCGGCTATTCCACTGATGTGGTGGATAACATCACCGGCGGCCCCGCCGGTCGCTTCGGCAGCGGCGGCAACATGAACGCCCTGACCATCATGGGTGTGGTCAACTATGACTTCCACACCGGCACCGCGCTTCGCCCTTATGTGGGCGCGGGTGTGGGTCTGGCCCGCCTGCATCTGGACCGTGTCGGTGCATTGTCGGCACCGGGCGTGCTGTATGACGACTGGGATAGCGCGTTTGCCTGGCAGGTTGGTGCCGGTTTCTCCTACGCCGTTGCCCCTGACATGGATCTGACGGTCGGTTACCGCTACCTGGATACCGACAAGGGTACGTTTAAGGCCGCCGGCCAGCGTGCCAAGACCGATTACAGCAGCCACACCGCCCTGGTCGGCGTGCGCTATGTCTTTGGTCAGCCGGAAGCCAAGCCGGTTGCCACCACCCAGGTTGCCCCGCCCCCGCCGCCGCCCCCGCCGCCCGCCCCGGTGGCAGCACCGGCGCCGGCCCCGTCGATCACCCGTAACTTCACGGTGTTCTTCGACTTCGACAAGGCCACCCTGTCGCCCGACGCCCAGGGCGTGCTGCAGAACGTCGCCCGCGACGCCAATGCCGGCAAGGTCGTGAACATCAGCGTCAGCGGCCATGCCGACACCGCTGGTTCCGCGCAGTACAACCAACAGCTCTCACAGCGCCGCGCCGAAGCGGTCCGTGAATATCTGCTGAGCCAGGGTCTGGGCTCCGCTCAGATCAGTGTGGAAGCCAAGGGCGAGACGGACCTGCTGGTCCCGACCGCCGATGGTGTGCGCGAACCGTCCAACCGCCGCACGGTCATCATCTTCCCGTAAGGCCAGCCGAACAGCTGACCTGACGGTTTGATGAGTGCCTGATTGGGGGCGCGACCTGTTGAGGGTCGCGCCCCCTTTTTTTATCGATCGCCACCCTTGGCTTGTGACGGCGGATAAAAAAATGGCGGGGCCGAAGCCCCGCCATTCCCATCTGTTCCTGTTGTCAGGATCAGAACTTGACCTGGGCGCCCATGAAAATGTAGCGGCCCATGGAGTCGTACGTACCCGGATAGGTATTGCCGTTACCATACACGGAAGCCAGCGTGCTGCTGTTCACGACCGGCGGATCCTTGTCGAACAGGTTGTTGATACCGCCCGAGAGGGTGACATTCTCGGTGGCAGAGTAGGTCAGACCCAGATCGAAGTAGTTGTAAGCCTTGATCTTGCGGTCGATGGCGTTGATGGAACCGGACAGCAGCTCGTTGGACGAGGTAGCCTCGTTCTTCACCGAGCTGATGTAACGCCAAGTCAGCGACACGTTCAGGTCCAGCGGCGTCGCCCAGGTGGTGCGGAACCGGTGACGCCATTCCGGCGTCGGCGTGCCGCAGGTCGTGCCATGCAGACCCACGCAGTCATAGCTGCCTTCACCCGGCAGCGGCTCCTGGGTGTACTTGTTCATCCAGGTACCGGCGAGCAGGAAGGAAAGCGCACCGGCATCGTTCACGCCAACATCTTCCAGATCGAAGCCATAACGCGCCTCGACGTCGATACCAGAACTCTTCAGCGAGCCGATATTAACGTTGGTGGCGATCACGTAGGCCGTATCCAGGGTATGAAGCATACCCGTGGTCGGATCGCGGTTGATCAGTGAGCAGTAGGTCGGATTGCCCGTAGTGGCGCAGTTCGTCACGGCCAAGGCCGGCGGTACTGTGCTGATCAGATCCTTGATCTTGATCTCGAAATAGTCAACCGACAGCGAGAAACCATCCAGCATCGAGGGCGTGGCCACGAAGCCGACAGAGTAGGTGTCGGACGTTTCTGGCTGCAGGTCCGGGTTGCCGCCATCCAGCGAGCCGTACTGACCAGCCGAGTTGTCGATAATCTTGCCGTACTGCGCGGCTGTGACACCAGTGTTGGCGCACTGAGCAGCGGTGTACTCCGGCGTCGTACCTGCGCAAGGATCCGAAATCATGTTGAACAGGCCCAGGCCCTGCGGGGTATACAGTTCCTGCACGTTCGGCGCACGGACTGCACGGTTGTAACCACCGCGGAAGCGCAGATCGTCGATCGGAGCCCAGTCACCACCGATCTTGTAGGTGTCGGTACCACCGAAGTTGGAATAGTCGGAGTAACGATAACCCAGGTCCAGGGTCAACTGCTTGACGAACGGAGCGTCTTCCACCAAGGGGACGCGCATTTCGCCGAACAGTTCGGTCACATCGAAGCCACCTTCGACACCGTTGGTCGGACCACCCTGGCCAGCCAGATCGCCGGTGGCGAAGGCGGTGTCCACGGTACGGGACAGATATTCTTCGCGGTACTCCGCACCCAACGCGATCGCAATACCGGTAGTGGCGGTCGGCAGGGTCAGGCCATAATCACCCAGGTCTTTGGAAACGCTGAAGCTGGCGATTTTCTGTTCGGTATAGCCGCGCTGGAAGCCCGGGGTCTGGAGGAAGGCCAGAGCCTCATCCGTAACACCGTTGGCGGTGAAGATGTTATACGGCACGCAGCCGCCGGATGCGTCGCGACATACCAGATTGCCGGAACTGTCGGTCACAACGTCCAGAGCCTGAGCGATGCGGCTGTTGGAGAAGTCGTTGTAATAGGTTTCGGCGAAGTTTACGCGGGCATATTGACCGTAAACATCGTAATCCCAGCCGCCAAACTCACCCTTGAAACCACCGACCATCCGGTAGGAAGTGTGCTGCAGGTCGTCCTGACGGCCACCGCCTTCGACGTTACGGCGATAGATTTGCATGCTGGCAGTCTGATCGGACGTCGGGTTGGCGCCGCAGATCTGGGTACGCTGGGTAGCGTTCAGCATCGGGTTGGAGCAGTTGATGCTGAAGATATCACCGAATACGCCCGAGGGAGCGATCTGAGCGACCGTCTGGTCGTTCATGAACATCAGCTGGGTATAGGCAGTGACGTGTTCGTTGATCTCGTACTTGCCGAAGCCACCCAGCGTGTAACGCTCGTCGGGGCGCTGATAGTAGTTGATCGGACCGTAATTGTAGGCGTCGCTGGAGGTATAGGCACGGAAATTACCGGTGCTGTTATCCAGCACGGCGTTGGCCATCGTGCCCGAGGCGCCCTGAACCAGGATGCGGGTCGGGAAGGTCGTGCCCGAGCCGGCGCAGGTGAAGCCGGAAGAGTTGGAGCCCAAAGCGCAGGCGGAATAGTCACGCTTGGCCTGGGTGATCGGGTCGATCTTGCGGTAACCGGCATACAGCGTGACGTTGCCGCGACCGTCTTCGGTGGAAGCACCCATCACAACGTTGGCGTCGCGGGTGAAACCGTCGGTCACGTTGTCGTCGGGCAGGGCGAAGCCGCGATTGCGGACAACGTCGCCAACGTCGCTGTCATTGTTATGCTGGTAGAAGGAGAACTGGTAATCGAAGGCCACACCCTCGAAATTGTCCTTCATGATGAAGTTCACAACGCCGGAGATAGCGTCGGAGCCGTACACGGCAGATGCACCGCCGGTGGCCACTTCGACACGCTCGATCAGCGCGGAGGGAATCTGGTTGATGTCGGGCGCCGAACCGCCGTCACCCGGCGAGCCGGCCGGCAGACGACGACCATCGACCAGCACCAGCGTACGCTCGGCACCCAGGTTACGCAGGTCGATCGTGGCCGTACCGGTGGAGCCGTTGGACACATTGCTGGTCTGGGTGGCGAAAGCCTGCGGCAGCTGGTTGATCAGGTCTTCAACGCGCGTCGTACCGCTCAGCTTGATTTCTTCCTGGCCGACCGTGGTGATCGGGCTGGTGGAAACCAGGTTCGGCGAGGCGATACGCGAGCCGGTGACGACGATTTCGTCAATCTGGTCCTGTGCCATCGCGGGCACCGCCGGCAAGGCCATGATCCCGACGGCGGCACCGGCCAGCAGAAGGCTGCGCACGGACCGCGACTTATATACGGATTGCTTCATCTATCTCTTTCCCTTGTTCAGACGCCCATAACGAACGCCGCTTTGGGTTGCCCCTGATCCCGCGACCGATCCGGGTTGTTTCCCGGCTGATCGACGAGCCCCGCCCCCGTTCCAGGGAAAGGCGGGCCGCATGGCTGCTGCCCGCAAATAACAATCTAATCTCTCGCGCTTGCAATAGGTGTTTCACATCGGTGACTCAACATTGCTCAACACCGTTGCACTTTTGCACTGCTCGAACCGATCCGAGGGTGTTTTTGAACAAAGTTTGCGCAGACAGCTCTAAATAGGGGCAAACTGGCGTCACCAAGCCGTTACAAAGCGGCAACACAGGTGCCGGGCTGTCAAAAATCATTCTCTTGCATCCTCTTGCGTCGCAAAAATCGTTGCCAATGAAACAGATAGCGCCTCACGATCTCGCGCATCCACCTGCCTCAGCAATTCAGCCACTTTGGGTTGCCAGGGCGCCTGCAGGCGCCCAACCGACAGAACATCCCCCCGAATCGTCAGGTTGAGGGCGCGACGCAGATCATCCAGCGTAGCCTGATGCAGATCGCGGCTGGCGACCCAGGCGTTGCGGCTGGTGCGATCCGCCCAATGGGCGGACCGCAGGGTTTCCAGCATGTCCGAGATGATGATGTTGCCGACGGGGATCCGCGCCGCCAGGGTTTCCCGCCGCACGCCCACCCCCAGCTTGGCGGCCCGGTGCAGTTCCGCCAGCACAGCCAGGGCCACCACCAGACGGTGCCCGGAAAGCAGGCCGTCGGCCCCGCCCTCTGTCATCCGCCCGGCCCGCCATTCCGGCAAAGTCGCCGTCAGTTCCGCCCCGAACAGCACCACCGACCAGACGGTGTAGAGCCAGAACAGGAAGATCGGCACAACCGACAGGGCCCCATAAATCGAGGCATATGTGGGGAACAAGGTGACGTAAAAGACGAAGCCCGCCTTGGACAGTTCGGTCAGCAGGGCTGCCACCGTTCCCCCGGCCAGTGCATCGCGCAGCGCCACGTCCCGGTTGGGAATGGCCAGATACATCAAACTGTAAGCCAGCACCTCCACCCCAAAGGTGGCCAGCGTCCAAGCCATTGTCAGCCCTGGCGCCCCCGCCGCGCGGGCTTGGGCGACAATGCCCGCCCCCACCGACAGGCTGGCCCCCATCAACAGCGGCGTCATCGTCAACACTGCCCAAAAAGAGAGCAGTCGCGTCACGAACGGGCGCGGCTCCGCCTGCCGCCAGATGCGGTTGAAGGCAGTCTCGATGGAGAAAAACAGCAGAATCGACGTGACAAACAGGCCGATGGCACCGAATCCGGTCAAGGCGCCGGCATTAGCCATGAATGTCGATGCGTACGTATGCACCTGATCACCCACCTGCGGCACCAGGGTCTGGAACAGCAGACTTTCCGCCTGTTGCCGCATCCGGCGATAAGCTGGAAACGCCGTGAAGATGGCGAAGGTGACGGTAAGCAGCGGCACCAGGGCCAGCAGCGTCGTATAGGTCAGCGAACCGGACATGATGAAGCCGCCATCACGGCTGAAACGGCGCACCGTATGGGCGATAATGGCGCCCGCATCTGTCAGCAGGCGCCAGGGCCGCCCGCCTTCCCGTCCCCCCAGCCGGTTCAATACCCGTTTCATCAGCGCCCCCATTTCTGCCACCCGGCTTCCCCCCGCATACGTTTGACCCTTATGAACGTTCGTGTAGGATGCGCGCCGATTTATGGCCACGCCCTGCCTCCCCCGCAGGCACGGCAAAGGCCATGCTGGAGAGCAAGAGAATGAGCAATACAGCAACCGTCACGACCCCGGCCACCGGCACCCTGATGCAGGGCAGGCGCGGCCTGATCATGGGCGTCGCCAACGAACGTTCCATCGCCTGGGGCATCGCCCAGGCCGTGGCCGCCCAGGGGGCACAGCTGGCCTTCACCTATCAGGGCGAAGCCCTGCTGAAGCGGGTGAAGCCGCTGGCCGAACAGGTGGGATCGGACATCCTGCTGCCCTGCGACGTGACGGACGAGGCCAGCATCGACGCCACCTTCAAGGAGATCGAGGCGAAGTGGGGCGGGATCGATTTCGTCGTTCACGCCATCGCCTTTTCCGACAAGAGCGAGTTGGACGGGCTGTATCTGAACACCAGCCGTGCCAATTTCCTGCGCACCATGGACATCAGCTGCTATTCCTTCACCGCCGTCGCCCAGCGCGCCGTGCCCCTGATGAAGGAAGGCGGCAGCCTGCTGACGCTCTCCTACTATGGGGCGGAAAAGGTGATGCCGCACTATAATGTGATGGGCGTGGCCAAGGCCGCCCTGGAAGCCAGCGTGATGTATCTGGCCAATGATCTGGGCCCCAAAGGCATCCGGGTCAATGCCATCTCCGCCGGCCCGATCAAGACGCTGGCCGCCAGCGGCATCGGCGATTTCCGCTATATCCTGAAATGGAACGAGCTGAACTCCCCCCTGCGCCGCAACGTCACCATCAACGAGGTCGGCAATAGCGGCCTGTATCTGCTGTCCGATCTGGGGTCCGGCGTAACGGGTGAGAACCTGCATGTTGATGCCGGTTATCACACGGTGGGCATGGTGCAGGTGGATGCCGTCGTGGAAACCGGCAAGCTGCTGGCCGGCATGAGCGAGGGCTGATCACATCATGGCGGGCAACAGCTTCGGCACCCTGTTCCGGTTCACCACCTTCGGTGAGAGCCATGGCCCCGCCATCGGCTGCATCGTGGATGGGGTGCCGTCGCGCCTGGCGCTGGATGAGGCATTCATCCAGTCCTTCCTGGACAAGCGCAAGCCCGGCCAGAACAAATATGTCACCCAGCGGCAGGAGCCGGACCGGGTGCAGATCAAGTCCGGCGTGTTCGAAGGCGTCACCACCGGCACGCCGATCATGCTGTTTATCGAGAATGAGGACCAGCGGTCCAAGGATTACGGCACGATCAAGGACAAGTACCGCCCCGGCCATGCCGACTTCACCTATATGGCGAAGTATGGCATCCGCGATTACCGCGGTGGCGGCCGGTCCAGCGCGCGGGAAACCGCCAGCCGCGTGGCTGCCGGTGCGGTGGCCCGCCGCGTGCTGGAACTGGCCGGCCCCATCAGTATCCGCGCCGCCATGGTGCAGATGGGCCCGCACAAGATCGACCGCAGCCGTTGGGACTGGGATCAGGTAGGCCAGAACCCCTTCTTCTGTCCCGATCCGGTGGCGGCCCGGCAATGGGCGGAATATCTGGACGGCGTGCGCAAGGCCGGATCGTCCGTCGGCGCGGTGATCGAGGTTGTCGCCTCTGGCGTGCCCGCCGGCTGGGGGGAACCGATCTATGACAAGCTGGACAGCGATCTGGCCTGCGCCATGATGACCATCAACGCCGTGAAGGGCGTGGAGATCGGCGACGGGTTCGACACCGCCGCCCTGACCGGCGAAACCAACGCCGATGAAATGCGCAGGGGGCCGGACGGCAAGCCGGTTTTCCTGTCCAACCATGCCGGCGGCATTCTGGGCGGCATCTCCACCGGGCAGGATATCGTGGTCCGCTTTGCCGTGAAGCCTACCAGTTCCATCCTGACCCCGCGTCTGACCGTGGATGTGCAGGGGAACGAGACGGAGATTCTGACCAAGGGCCGACATGATCCCTGCGTCGGCATCCGCGGCGTGCCGGTGGGGGAAGCCATGATGGCCATCGTGCTGGCCGATCATTTCCTGCGGGCCCGCGCGCTGGGATAAGCTGCCCCAAGGTCAGGTAAGGATAGATCCGGGCTACCGCCCGGACCCGTTCGGAGGCACCGCCTCCGAACCTCTTCCTTTTGCAACCGTGACATGGCCGCCCCTTGACCTTGCTGCCGCCGGCACCGATGTTACGCCCCCATCGTTTATGCCGCAGGCCGCCCATCATGCCCTATGCCTCCTTGCGCGATTTCATCACCAAGCTGGAAGAAACCGGCCGTCTGGTCCGCGTGAAGGAGCCGGTTTCCACCCTGCTGGAAATGACGGAAATCCACACCCGTCTACTGGCCGAAGGTGGGCCGGCGGTGCTGTTTGAAAATGTCATCAAGGCCGATGGCAGCAAAAGCACCATGCCCGTGCTGATCAACCTGTTCGGCACGGTGGAGCGTGTGGCCTGGGGCATGGAACGCGAACCCCATGAATTGCGGGAGGTGGGGGAGACGCTGGCCTTCCTGAAACAGCCGGAGCCGCCGCGTGGCCTGCGCGAAGCCTTTGCCATGCTGCCACTGGCCCGCCAAGTAATGGCGATGCGCCCCGGCTCTGTCTCCAAGGCGCCGTGCCAGGAGGTGGTGTTGACCGGCGATGATATCGACCTGTCGATCCTGCCGGTGCAAAGCTGCTGGCCGGGGGAACCGGCCCCGCTGATCACCTGGCCGCTGGTCGTCACCAAGGGCCCGACCCAGGGCGACAAGGACGGCAAGCGGGAGGATAATTTCAACCTCGGCATCTATCGGATGCAGGTGCTGGGGAAGAACAAGACCATCATGCGCTGGCTGAAACATCGCGGCGGTGCCCAGCATCACCAGCGCTGGAAACAAGCGGGCAAGCGCGAGCCGCTGCCCGCCGCCGTGGTACTGGGGGCCGATCCCGGCACCATTCTGGCCGCCGTCACGCCGGTGCCGGATACCTTGTCCGAATACCAGTTCGCCGGCTTGCTGCGCGGCAAAAAGGTCGATCTGGTGGAATGCAAGACGGTGCCGCTGAAGGTGCCGGCCACGGCGGAAATTGTGCTGGAAGGCTATGTCAGCCTGGATGAATATGCCGATGAAGGGCCCTATGGCGACCATACCGGCTATTACAACTCGGTGGAGCCGTTCCCGGTTTTCACCGTCACCGCCATCACCATGCGGCGTGACCCGATTTACCTGTCCACCTTCACCGGTCGCCCGCCTGATGAACCCAGCGTGCTGGGGGAGGCGCTGAACGAGGTGTTCATCCCCCTGCTGCAGCAGCAATTCCCCGAGATCGTGGATTTCTGGCTGCCACCGGAAGGCTGTTCCTATCGCATCGCCGTGGTGTCGATGAAGAAGGCCTATCCCGGCCACGCCAAGCGGGTGATGATGGGCGTCTGGTCCTTCCTGCGACAGTTCATGTACACCAAATGGGTCATCGTGGTGGATGACGACATCAATGCGCGCGACTGGAAGGATGTGATGTGGGCCATCAGCACCCGCATGGACCCCGTGCGCGACATCACCATGATCGAGGGCACGCCCATCGATTACCTGGATTTCGCCAGCCCCGAAAGCGGCCTGGGCGGCAAGGTCGGCATGGACGCCACCAACAAACTGCCCCCGGAAACCCATCGTGAATGGGGGGAGAAGCTGTTCATGGATCAGGGCACGGTGGATAAGGTGAGTGACATGTGGGGCAAGCTGGGCCTGCCCGGCAGCGGCAAGCCGATCTGGAAGTAAGGATGGAGAGTTCCCACCGGCGGGGGCGTGCCCCGCCGGTGGGAAGGGATGCCTACCCTTGCGGATACAATGTCAGCGTGCCTTCCAGCAGATTGAAGGTCACGGCATTATCAAAGAACGTCTTGATGCTGGTATTGACGTAGCCGAACTGCTTACCGGGCTTGGTCGCGGTCAGTTCGGTGGCAGTGACGGGAACATCGCCCGTACCCGTGCCCGCAGTGAAGCCGGCGGTTACCGCCGGCGAGAAGCTGACGGCTGTACCATTGACCACACGGTAGTTTTTCGTCTCCTGCAACAGCAATGACGCGATCTGACCGCCGGCTGCCAAAGAGAGCGGACCATTTTCCCCCAGATGGATCATCATCCCCGGACAGCCCGTATCCAGCACCATCGGGACATTGGGAAGGCTGAAACTGCCCAGCGCGAATGTGGCACTGACCTGCGCCTGATCAAAAGTGAACAGGGTCGAGGTTCCCAGGAAAGCGCTGCTTGGATAAGCTTGTGGTGAAGAGGAGGGATTGAGGTAAATCGCAACCGGCGCACCCGTCGGGGGCGTGGGGGGTACGCCAAGGGTCAATGTACCCTGCGGGATAATATTTGTTGTCGCCTGTGCCCATTGTGCGGCGGTTGGCAACGCCCCCAGGTCAATGGTGAACTCATTACAATAAGGCGTGGGGAATTGCGGCAGCACGGCCAACACCGGCCCACCCTGAAATTCACCATCATTGGCGGCATTTCCAAGGCCGATACCGAAATCACCAAAAAAATAACTGTCCAGTGGGCCGCCGGCAATACCATATCCGTTTGTGATATCGCTATTGGCATTCGTCAGTGATTTATTCCAGCTGCTTGAAAAACTATCATTGTTGCTGTTGGTTGCATCGACGATAGCACCAACACTGACAGTTACAGGCGGAACAGCCTGCGCCTCATACTGGCTATCCTGGGTGGAATAGATATAGCTATTACCCTCGAAGGTCAGTGTCGCCTGTGTGGCAAGCGCCGTATAAGAATTACCGCTGGAATAGTTCTGGTTGAAGCTGGCGACATTGTTGGTGGGCAGAAAATCCTTCCACCAGAGCAAGGATGTGGGGGAACCTTGGCCCTTGCCTGGAATCACCGCCGCCGGATAAAAGCCGGAAGCACCGGTATCCAGTTCATACAGCATCGATAGCCCGCCATTGATGGCGATCTTGATGCCGACCTTTATTTCGCCGGGGGAAATCTGAACCAGATAGAGCGGAATTTGCACATAAGGCGCGTTGGTCGACATGTCCGAACCCTCAGGATTGAGAAAGATTGCAGACAGTAACTTTTAGTAGCAATTTCATACAGACGAATTCGCCCACATGCAGAATTGATCTGATTTGATCACATTTGGGACAGCGGAAAATCAGGCCCAGGGGTTACATCCCCGGTCGACCCATCTTGAATTTCGTCGTCTCCGAAATGGTGAAGTAATCCGCCGGGCCGCCGCCGCGCAGCAAGGGGGCGGATTTCACCGTGTCATAAACCCCGCCCTCGATCAGGGACTGATGGATGCGGATCAGCGCCACCTCCCCCAGTACCAGCCAGGTATCGATATCCGCCCCCTGATGGTTGGTCAGGCGGATCAACTGGGTCAGCCGGCATTCGAAACTGACAGGGCTTTGCATCACATAGGCGGCGTCGATCTTCACGCAGGGTACCGGGGTCAGCCCGGCCAGGGCGAATTCACAGGTTTCACGGGAAACCATCGCCGCCGTTTCATTCATCGGCTTTGCCAACGCTGCCGTGACCAGATTCCAGGCGAAGACCCCGGTTTCCTGGATATTGGCCACACTATCCTTCCAGCCGGTGCTGGCAAAGCCAATGATCGGCGGTCGGTAATTGAACAGATTGAAGAAGCTGTAAGGCGCAAGGTTGTTCACCCCATCGGCACCCCGGCTGGAAATCCAGCCGATGGGCCGGGGGGCGATGATGGAATTCAGCGGGTCATGCGCCAGACCATGGCCGATGGCGGGTTCATAAACATGAAAATCCGCCATCCCATAGCCCTTCCCTTACTCCGCTGCCGCGCGGGATGCTGCCCGGCGCAACGCATAATCCCGGATTTCCGCCACCAGCAGCGACAGGTCGCGACGCAGCGCCTCAAACCCCTCGTGAATCTCCAGCGTTTCCTCGTTCATGTAGAGGCGCCGGTCGATTTCCAGCTGCAGGGAATTACGCCCCCGCGTCGGCAGGCCATAGCGGCGCACCAGTTCGACCCCCTTGTAAGGATCGTTGATGCGCACCTTGTAGCCCATGGCCCGCAGCTTTTCCGCCACCATGCGGGTGAAGCCCGCCTCGCAGGTGGAACCGTCGCGGTCGCCCAGCACGAAATCCGGCGTCTCCCGCTCCGGCCCAATGACGAAGCTGGGCATGGAATGGCAATTGATGTGATAGACGGCGCCAAACCTTGCATGCAGATCATCCAGCGATGCCGCCAGCAGATCGTGATAAGGCCGCCAGTAATTTTCCAGCCGGTCCATCACCGCCGAAACCGGCAGGCGGCCATCATACATGGGCAGGCCAGGGCGGCAGAGATGGCGCACCAGCCCCATGCCGGCCAAGCTCTTGCCAGACGGGTTCACGGGCAAGGGCCATTCACCATCCAGCATGGCCGGATCAATATCGTCGGGCGCCCGGTTGACATCGATATAGGAGCGCGGGAACAGCGCGCAGAGATATGTCGCCCCGAAATCCGGCACCATGTTGAACAACTCGTCCACATGGGTATCCTCTGCCTGACGCAGCAGCGGCAGGGGACAGACAAAATTGAAATCAGCCGGGTAGCGGGTGCCACTGTGCGGCGAATCGAAGAGGACCGGAATCGGCGCCCCGACCGGATCATGCCGGACGACGACATCGTCGATCACCAGGCTCATCGGCGCTCTCTCAGGCTCAAGGGGCAGGCTCCGCGTAACGGTCACGGATGGTGAAAAGGGCTTGCCATCCGTCCTTCATCAAACTTTCTTGAAATCTATACAGTCAGGGCTGATCCCCGTCGAGGGGCAAGCCAGCATGCCAGAACCGCAAACCCATGAGCGATAAAGGTGATTGCGGATGAAGAACCTGCCGCCCGTCATCCTGCCGCCCCCGGATATCACCGCGCATGAGGGCGGCAACGCCGGCGTGCCCTATGCATGGCGGTTCGACAGCGGGCGGCCCGGCCCGCAGGTGGCGCTGGTTTGCCTGATGCATGGCAATGAATATGCCGGCGCCATCGTGCTGGACCGTTTGCTGCACGACGGTATCCAACCCATCCGGGGCACCCTTACCCTGATCTTCGCCAATGTGGCAGCCTTTCAGGATTTCAATCCAGCCTATCCCGCCCAGTCCCGCTATCTGGAAGAGGATATGAACCGCCTCTGGTCGCCCGACCGGCTGGCCGGCCCGGCGCGCAGCCGGGAACAGGCCCGCGCCCAGGCGATCTGGCCGCTGCTGGCAACGGCGGACCGGGTGCTGGACTTGCATTCCATGTTGCATGACCGGGTGGCCATGATGCTGTCGGGCAGCAGTCAGCATGCCGCCGACCTTGCCTGCGGCCTGGGTATCCCCGGCTGGGTGGTGGCCGACCAAGGCCATGCCAATGGCGCGCGCCTGATCGACCATCCGCGTTTCCTGGCCGGCGATGCCGTGGCCCTGCTGGCGGAATGCGGCCAGCATTGGGCCACCGATACGCTGAACATGGCCTTTGCCATCACTGCCCGGTTTCTGGATTCCTGCGGTGTGGTGGACAAGGCTGCGCTGGCCCCATGGCTGCCATCTGCACCATTGGTGCCGCCAAACCTTGTTCGGGTAACGGAAACCATTACCGTAACCGGCGACCAGTTCCGTTTCGTAAGGGAAATGAACGGCATGGATATCATCCCCGCCGCCGGCACCCTGATCGCCCGTGATGGTGCCCGCACCATCACCACCCCGCATGATGATTGCGTGCTGATCATGCCCGCCCGCCTGCCCGCCATCGGCCATACCGCCGTGCGGCTGGGGCGGATCGAGGCATGAGTGGGGCCGGTGGGACGCCGAAAAAGCCCGGCATTTCAACGCGTGCCTTCCTGACGGCGCTTTGCCTGGGGGCGGGGGGCGGCTATCTGTTTTTCCGGCTGCATGTGCCGCTGGCCTTTATGATGGGGGCCATGCTGGCCACCACCATCGCAGCGCTTGCCAAGGTGCCCGTGGGTGTTCCACCGGCGTTGCGCAATTGGATGGTCGTGATTCTGGGCATCATGCTGGGCAGTACCTTCCACCCTTCCCTGCTATCGCATATCGGGGAATGGGGTTACAGCCTGGCAGGCCTGGGGCTTTACATCATTATCTGTGCCACTGCCGGCCTGTTCTATCTGAAGAAGGTGGCCGGGTATGACCGGGTGACCGCATACTTCTCCGCCATGCCGGGCGGTTTCAATGAAATGGTGATGATGGGCGGTGCCATGGGCGGGGATGACCGCACCATCGCGCTGGGCCACAGCCTGCGGGTCATGCTGGTGGTGATGACTGTACCCTTCGCCTTCCAGGCACTGCCCGGATACGATCCGGCAGGACGGGACTGGAGCCTGCGCGGCCTGGGTCCAGGCCTGCTGGACCTGCCCTGGCAGGATTATGCCATGATGGCGCTGTGCGCTGCCGGCGCGCCCCTGGCCCAGCGCCTGCGGGTGCCGGCGGGGATGCTGGTGGGACCGATGGTGTTGAGTGCCGCCCTGCATCTGGCCGGGTTCATGTCCGGCAAGCCGCCGGGCCTGATGGTAGCGGCAGCCCAGGTGGTGATCGGGGCCAGCATCGGCGCCCGTTTCGCTGCAGTGCCGCTGATACAGATCGCCCGCACCCTGTTGGTGGCCATCGGGCTGACCCTTTTGCTGTTATCGGTGACGGTGGCGATGGCAACCCTGCTGCATCTGCTGACCGGGCTGCCGCTGCCAGGCCTGATCCTGGCCTATGCGCCGGGCGGGCTGGCAGAGATGAGCCTGGTTGCGCTGTCGCTGCACGCCGATGTGGCTTTCGTCGCCACCCATCACATTGTCCGCATCATCCTGATCGTGCTGCTGGCCCCACCCGCCTTTCACCTGTGGCGCCGCTGGGTGGAAAGGCGTAAACGCGCCGGAACATGATGCCTTATGCACGGCGCCACCGGGCGGCGGCGCTGTTCACATGAACTGCGCGCGGCGCAGCAGATCGTAGAAGATGCGCAGGGCCTGGGCCTGTTCCTGCGGGGTATTCAGCCCTTCCACGAACTTGCCGTCGAAATTGGGCTGACGCAGGTGACCGATGATCTGGTCGCGCACTATCTTGCGTGCCTTGGGGCTGGACAGCACATCGGTGGCGGCGAACTGCATCAGCCGGGTGGCGCGGATGCGCAGGTTGGCGGACGGATCATCCAGCTTTTCGATCACCCGGGCGGACACGATATAATCAGCCACCATACCATCCACACGGTCGGCCAGTTCCGGCGCTTCGGCCAAGCCGCATTCGTTGACGGATCGATAAAGCGCCGCCATGGCCTGCATCTTGGGCTTTAGCGGCATCTGGATACCGACCAGCCGGTTGACATCCTGCCCTGGCCCCAACAAGGGCCGCAGGCGGGCACCCAGGGTTTCCTGTTCGCGCTGCCCCAGATCGGTGACAGCAAGATCAGCCAGATAAAGCGCCCGATCGCGGGCCGATACCATCATGGCGGACAGCCCGTCGATGGAAAGGCGGCGCCCTTCACTGCCACCCTGCTCCAGAAACCGCAGATATCCGGCGGTCAACGCCTCCGCCATCCGCGCCCCGCCGGTCAGCCCCTGCGGCGTCATCAGCCGTGCGACAAAGGCCGCATAAGCGGCGCGGTTACGCTCTGGATCGCGCGCCAGCGGCTGGTTGCCCCGGATGGAACGTAGCAGGCTTTCATAGATCACCGCCCTGGTCTGCGAGGCATGCCCCAGGGCGATCCAGCGGCTGAGAACCTGGGTAATGGCCGGGGCCATTTCCCGTTCCTGCGGTTCGAACTTGCCTTCCAGCAGATCCATCAGCCGATTCAACGCCGAGCCCAGATCAGGCTGACGGCCCAGCAGATCCTGCACCACGGTCGGAAAGCTGACGGCATCAGCCACCAGCGTGTCAATGATATGGATGTGGCCGGGCGCATTATTCGCCGCGTCACCTGCCGCTTCCAGCAGCCATTCCACCTTGCCCAGCAGATTGCGGATCTGCACCAGATCGCGGCACAGCACGACCTTGGAGAAATAGGCCGCCATCTCCGCATCGCCGCCAGCCAGGGTTTCAGCCTTGGTCATGGCACCCTGGAACCCTTCCTGCTTCACGGAGAAGGATGTCCGCTTCTGCGCTTCCTCCGCTTTCAGGCGCAGGTCCGACAGGCTGCCATAAATCATATCGCGACGTTCACGCGCATCCTGACCGGTGGTCTTGCCCTGGATGGTGGCGATACGCCCAACAGCAATGGGCACCATGTTTTCAAAATTGATGGCGCGCTTCATCTCCCCGGCATTGTAGAGCAGTTCCGAGGCGGTCAGCGCCTTCTCCTCCAGATACTGGCGGAGCATGCGGGAGATGATCTGCCGGCTATCTTGCTGAAGATAGTCCTGTGCCTGCGTGCAGACGGGCGCCTCATCCACCGGTTGCACGGTAATGGCCTTTTGCTTGGCCTGCCGCATTTCCGAAAACAGGATCGTCTGGGTTGCAGGCATACCGGGGGCGCCGGCGAAATCGCGCACGATGCGCATGCCGTCCCGATTGGCCGTCAGGCGCTTCACCAGATCGCGGGCCTCTTCCTCGGTGGCAAAGACATCTTCGATCACCCAATGATCGAGCTTGAAGCTGTGCACCTCGAAATTCAGCCGGCGACCGATGGGCCCCTTCTCCCCTGTCCCGATCAAACTGGACAGCCACATGGCCCGCCCCCACCCATATCCCTCTAAAAGATATATACCATCGATTAGGATAGATAAAAAACCATCTATTTTTGCTTCAACCGTAGGATGGAGGGAAAAATGCAAAAATGGCCCTTACGATCCTTACTTGGGGGGCCCCTTCGTCCAGGTGGCATTGGCGGAAAACAGGGGCACTGTGCTGATGGACATTTTGGCCGAGGCGTCCTTCACCTGCCGGCTGTAGACGACATAGATCAGCGTGTCATTGGCCTTGTCATAGATGCGGCGCACGGCGATAGCCTTGAAGATCAGGCTCTTGCGCTCGGAAAACACTTCCTCCCCCCGTTTGGAGAGGTTGATGTCGCCGACCACCACCGGGCCGGTCTGCCGGCAGGCGATGGACGCATTGGACGGATCCTCGAACCAGTTGCCCTTGGACAGCCGGTCAATCAGTGACCGGTCGAAATCCACAATATGGCAGGTGACACCCTGCACACCCGGATCGGCAAAGGCCGTAACCTTCAGCGCATTGCCGGTCCAGTCATTGCTGAATTCGCCCACATCCTCCTGCGCCATGACGGGCAGGGCGGCAGCAAGCGACAAGGAGAGATAGGCCGCGGTAAGCGACAGGCGGATGGACATGGGACGAAACACCTTGCATCAGGGGATGACGGGCCGCCACAGGCTACGCCGCACCAGCCCCGAAGGGCAATGCCACCGGTCACGAAAATGATGGAACCACTGGCGAACCTTGCCCCCCTTCGGCGTGTTGACACCCCATCTCGGTGATGGGGAACGGTATGGGCATGGTGGACAGGGCGGGAATGACGCGGGCGTTGGCAGCCCGAACGATACCCGCCGCACGTGGATCGGAACAGGTGCAGCGGGTGCAGACCTGGTTATTGGCCGGTCTATTCGCGCTGGCTCTGATGTATACGCTGCATTTCGCACGCGACATCCTGCTACCGGTATTCCTGGCCACATTGCTGGCTTTGCTGCTGCGCCCGCCGGTGCGGCTGCTGCGCCGGTTGCGCCTGCCGGAACCACTGGGCGCAGCCTTGGTCCTGATCCTGACCCTGGGTGCGTTGGGCGCCGGGGCGGGCAGCGTGGCCGACCCGGCCGTAGGTTGGGTGGAACGCGCGCCCAAAGTGATGGAGACACTGCAATTCCGCCTGTCCGGACTGGAACGCGCCCTGGCTCCCGCCCGGCAGGCGACCGAGCGACTGCAGCGCATGACCCGCAGCGAGCCGGGGCAACGGGAAGTGGTGATGCGCGGCCCCGCCATGGCCGACATCATCCTGGAAAAAGCGCAGGGCTTCTTGGCTCAGGGGTTGGGCGTGGTGGCCCTCACCTATTTCTTCCTGGCGTTTGGCAAACAGTCGCTGCTGGCGGTGCTGGCCTCCCTCCCCCGACGGGACGAACGGCTGCACCTGTCCGACATAGTACAAACCGTTCAGGTGAATATCACAACCTATCTGGCGACCATCACCATCATCAATGCCGTGCTGGCCCTGGTGACAGCGGGCATCATGTGGATGCTGGGCGTGCCCAGCCCGCTATTATGGGGGGCCATGGCGGGGCTGTTCAACTTCATCCCCTATCTGGGCCCGGCAGCCACCACAGCGGTGTTGTTCGCCGTGGGTGTGGTCAGCTTCGATAACTGGACACAATCAGTGCTGCCCGCCCTCTGCTTTATCGCCGTCACCTCGGTGGAAGGCAACTTCCTGACGCCGATGATCGTCGGTCGCCGTCTGACGCTGAACCCGATCTTTGTCTTCGCCACAGTGCTGTTCTGGGGCTGGCTCTGGGGCATTGCCGGGGCACTGCTGGCCGTGCCGATCCTGGCTGTCACCAAGATCCTGTGCGATACCACGCCCCCTTTGCGCACGGTCGGCGCCCTTTTGGGCGGCATGCCCCAGGATGCAGAGGTTAAACCCCTATAGAAAAATGATCTTTCGCAGTTGCAAAACCCTGGTGTCGCTCACGCCAAACCCCCATATTGGCTTGTAGGGTTGCATCCAAGGGGGGAACATGGACGCCATCATTTTCGCCGCCATCGTTGCCGTCTTCGGCATCATGGTGGCCTGGGCCGGCATCAAGACGGTGCCCCAGGGCCGGGAATTCACCGTGGAGCGATTTGGCCGCTACACCCACACGCTGCGCCCCGGTCTGCATTTCATCGTACCCTTCATCGACCGCATCGGCGCGAAGATGAACATGATGGAAACCGTGCTGGATGTGCCCAGCCAGGAGATCATCACCAAGGACAATGCCATGGTGAAGGTCGATGGCGTGGTCTTCTTCCAGGTGCTGGACGCGGCCCGCGCCTCTTACGAGGTGAACCAGCTGCAGCTGGCCATTCTGAACCTGACCATGACGAATATACGCACCGTCATGGGTTCCATGGATCTGGACGAGTTGCTGTCCCAGCGCGACCGCATCAATGGCCAACTTCTGCACGTGGTGGATGAAGCCACCCAACCCTGGGGCGTGAAGGTGACGCGCATCGAAATCCGCGATATCCAGCCGCCGCGCGATCTGGTGGACAGCATGGCCCGCCAGATGAAGGCGGAACGCGAGCGCCGCGCCTTGATCCTGGAAGCCGAAGGTGCCCGCCAGTCCGCCATCCTGAAGGCAGAGGGCCAGAAGCAGGCCGCCATCCTGGAAGCCGAAGGCCGACGCGAGGCCGCCTTTCGTGATGCAGAGGCGCGTGAGCGCGAGGCACAGGCGGAGGCAGAGGCCACCCGCATGGTGTCGGACGCCATTTCAGCGGGCAATGTGCAGGCAATCAATTACTTCGTGGCCCAGCAATATCTGACCACCTTCAAGGAATTCGCCCACAGCCCCAACCAGAAGATATTGATGATGCCGGTGGAGGCGACGGGTATCATCAGCACCCTGGGCGGGTTGGCGGAACTGGCCCGCGATGCCTTCGGCCCCAGGGATGACAAGGGCACACCCAGGCCGCCGGCCCCGCCGGCTTCACGCCCCCGGCCACAGGCGCCGTCCCCCTGGGGCGACAATAACGGCAACAACGCCACCTGATCCGAAAAAGGGGATCACCATGGAACAGACCTATCTGCATTTCTGGCATTGGTGGGCCCTGGCGCTGCTGCTGGGGGCCCTGGAAATGTTCCTGCCCGGTGCCGCCTTCCTGTGGGTCGGCGTAGCGGCGGCCATCACCGGCCTGGTCGTGCTCATCATGCCTGGCACGGGGGAGTCCGTGCAGTTGATCCTGTTCGGGGTGCTGGCCGTGGTCGCCTTTCTGGGATCACGCCGCTTTGCCCGCCCCGATGTGCCCGATGCAGCCAACAGCGCGCTGAACCGGCGCGCAGACCAGTATCTGGGCCAATGGCTAACGCTGGAAGACCCGCTCCGCAACGGGCGCGGGCGCGCCCGGCTGGGGGACAGCAGTTGGCCAGTGGTGGGCGATACAGATCTGCCGGCCGGCAGCCGGGTAAAGGTGATCGCCGTCGAAGGCGTCAATCTAAGGGTGACTCCAGAGCAATGAATCATTAACCAATTTTTATATCGAAGTAAGAAACGAATAATTTCATAACCTTTTGCTCAGATGAGCCGTCGACTCCCTTGTGTATATATAGAATACAAGAAATGGAGTCGACCATGTGCAGAGCCGAAAACTATGTGGACCCGCTGGCCGGTGCCGCCAAGACGGCCCCAAGTCTGCTCCGCGACCCGTTAACGGGGATGCACAACAAGCATGGCTTCATCGTGCTTGGCAATAAACGCCTGCCCGGAATGCTTGCCAGGGGGGAAAGGCCGCGCGTCATTTACATGGAACTGCGGAATTATGAAGGGCTGCTGGCGCGCCTGGACTATCAGCAGGTTGGTGAACTGCTGAATGCGGTACGTGAACGACTGCAATCAGTATTCGGAACTGAAGCGCTGCTGGCGCGCTTCGACAGTGAACGGTTCGCCGCCCTGGTGGATTACCGTGATCCGGACCTGACGCAATTGAAGGCGGCACTGGAGACGCCGGTGCGGATTGCCGGCATGTCACTGCGGCTGGATATCTCATTGGGGGTGGCAGGCTATCCGGATGGGGCCGACAATATGGACATGTTGGTCATCGCCGCCCGCAGCGCCCGCCAGGAAGCGGTGAATGCGGGCCGCTCTGTCGGTTTCTTCGCCCAGGATCTGCGCCAGCGGCTGGCCCGCCGCCGCGCCATCGAAGACGCGCTGTGGGCCTGTCGCGATGGCAACGGGCTATCTGTGGTCTACCAGCCCAAGATCCACATCCGCGACGGGCATGTTGCGGGGGTGGAGGCTCTGCTGCGCTGGGACCACCCGGAACTGGGGCGGCTGTCGCCATGCGAATTCATCCCCATAGCAGAACGCACGCGCACCATCGGCATCATCGGCGAATGGCTGACGCGGCAAGCCCTGCGTCAGGCCCGCCATTGGCGGGACAAGGGGCTGGACCTACAGATGGCGATCAATGTCTCCCCGGTGCAGCTTTCACCGGCGCTGGATGTGGACCTGCACAGCCATAACATGATGGAAATCCTGTGTGAGGAAGCCGACGGGCTGGGGCTGGACCGAAGCCGGGTCGAGGTGGAGATCACCGAAGGCATGCTGACCGATGAAGGTGCCGTGGCCGCCATCAAATCCCTGGCGGGGGCTGGGTTCACCATTGCCATTGACGATTTCGGTCGCGACCATTCCGCCCTTTCGCTGCTGGTGAACAGCCCCGCCCGCATATTGAAGATCGATCGCAGCTTCGTGATGGGCGTGCAGGACAATGAACGGCAGATGGCCGTTGTGCGTTTCATCGCGCAACTGGCCCGACAACTGGGCATGTCCACCGTGGTGGAAGGGGTGGAAAATATCCACGAACTGGTGACGCTGGCGGATATCGGGTGCGATTACTGCCAGGGATTTTTCTATTATCGTCCCCTGCCAGCCGATCAGATCACCGCATTTCTGCACCGGCAATAGACCCACCGCCTGCTTCCGGCGATTCGTTATAGCCGAAGGACGGTCTGAAACTGGCCTGCGGCAGCATTGTGCAAAAGCGAACGGTTTGCGATGATCCGCGCAGGACGGCCCACCCGGTCGTTCAGCCGCCGGAATCAGCAGACCGCCCATGGCCAGCAGCGCTGAAATTGATGACATGCCTCCGCTCGCCGCCAAGGCCCGGCAGGACAGCCACCTGCCGCCGGTCGATCTGGGTGGACGCTGCGAGATCATGCCGGCATCTCCCCTGCCCGGCTTCGATTCGGCGGGTGGGGCCGCCTATGCCGCCCGTCTCAGCCGGGATCGCAAAACGGAATGTTTTGCCATCGTCACAGACAGGCCTGTACCGGCCCGCATCGAGATGATGAGCAGTTTCCGTTCCATCGATAACCCGGCCGTGACGCGCCTGTTGGATTGGGGGGCGGTGGACTGGTCGCCCGAGGGACGGCGGCGTTTCGCCGTGATTTTCGAGCGGCCCGGCGGTCGGCGGGTGATGAACGACCTGTCCGACATGCGGGAGCCCTTCGGCGATGATCAGATCGTCCGGGGGTTGCTGCCGGCCCTGCTCTACGCCCTGCGGGAGATGAATGCGCGGGGCATGACCTGTGGCGCCATCCGGCCCACCAATCTTTTTTACAAGGACGCTGCGTCGGGCATGGTGATGTTGGGGGACTGCCTGTCCACCCCCGCCGGTTACGGCCAGCCCGCCCTGGTGGAAACCATCGAACGCTCGATGGCCCAGCCGTCCGGTCGCGGCCCCGGCACCATCGGCGATGATCTCTATGCGCTTGGCGTCACCCTGCTGGTGCTGCATCTGGGCCGCACTCCCCTGCCCGACATTGATGATGACACCATCATCCGCATGAAGATGGACCGGGGCACCTATCCGGCGCTGACAGGGCATCTGCGTTTGCCACAGGGGTTGCTGGAACCCCTGCGCGGTCTGATGACGGACGATCCAAAGCAGCGCTGGAGCCTGTCGGACCTGGATCTTTGGCTTCAGGGGCGCCGCCTGTCGCCCAAGCAGCCCCAGGTGCCGCGCCGGGGCGCACGCCCCTTTGAATTCCAGGGTGAACAACTGATGCATTGCCGGTCGCTGGCGCGCGGGCTGGCGCGCAACAGCGCCGCCGCCGCACCGGTGATCGAACGGGGCGATGTGGAGAAATGGGTCCGCCGCGCCGTGGGGGATGAAACGCGGGCCGAAATGGTGCAGACAGCCATAACATCGGCCAATGTGGGCGGTCGCAGCGCCACGCAGGAAGACAAGCTGGTCGCCCGCGTCACCATGGCGCTGGACCCGCCCTCGCCCATTCGTTACCGGGGGGCCGCTGTCATGCCGGACGGGCTGGGCACCGCCCTGGCAGAAGCGATCTGGCAGAATGCCAGCGTTCAGCCCTATGCGGAACTGGTACTGGCCCAGTTGCCGATGTTCTGGGTCAATTGCCAGGCGGATTTCCGGCCTGAATATGTGCCGATGATCCAGGCCTATGACGGCTACCGCAGTCTGCTGGAACATGCCGGCATGGGCTTCGGTATCGAGCGCATCCTTTATGAACTGTGCCCCGCCTGCCCGTGCCTGTCGCCCGCCATCCGCGACTATTATGCCTTGACGCCGGCGGAACTGCTGGGCGCGCTGGATCATCTGGCCACAAAGCCGACACGGGGGCGCGATCCGGTTGACCGCCATGTGATCGGCTTTCTGACCACCCACCACAAGAAGCTGAACGACCGGCTGCTGGCCCCACTTTCCGGCCAGCACGATCCGGCACGGCGGATGATCGCCATGATCAGCGTGCTGGCCGACGTACAGGACCGTTACGGCCCCGCCCGCCTGCCCAATCTATGCAATTGGATGGTCAGCCTGATGGACCCGGTATTCAAGCGGTTCAAGAATCGCGAGACGCGGGAGAAGATGAAGGCGGAGGTCAATCAGGCCGCCCGCGACGGGGTTCTGGAAGCCCTGGTCCGCATCGTCGATAATGTGGAGGCCATCCGCGCCGACGACAAGGGCTTCCTGTCCGCCATGCGCCAGTACGAAAACCTGACCCGACAGATCGAACAGCTGAAATCAGGGGCCTATGTGCGGTCCGATGCGGCCGACCATGCCGGCAAGCAGGTAGCCGCCATCGTCACTTCCGTCATTGCCGGCCTTACCTTGATCGGTACCATCATTTTCATGGCCAAGGGGTAGGCGGCATGAGCTACAGCTACAGCCAGAGGCGCAAGCGGCGCGGCGGGCGCAGCCTGATACTGCTGCTGATCCTGCTGCTGCCGGCGGCGCTGATCGTTCTGCCCAGCAGCATGCTGCTGCTGGCCGGCATGATCCCCACCATCGTCGCCATCATCGTCGATCGGGACGAGGACAAATCCGCGGCACTGACCGTTGGGGCAATGAATCTCTGCGGCGTCGCCCCCTTCATCGTCCAACTCTGGCAGCAGGGTCAGACCATGGGGCTGGCAATGCGGATGCTGACCGATCCCAAGTCATGGCTGGTGATGTTCGGTGCCGCTGGCCTCGGCTGGCTGATGTATTTCTTCATCCCCCAGATCGTGGTGGCCATCGCCACCTTGCGTGCCCAATCCAAGATCAAGGAACTGGAGGAACGCCGCTCCCTGCTGATCGCCGACTGGGGAACGGAGATCATGGCCCGTCCCGACCCGGACAAGCCGGAGCCGGTCGGGTTGATGGACGACATGGGGGCAACCGAAAAACAACCTTAAGGTAAAAACTCCACCTTTCAATTGCAATCATTTGGCGCAATACTCGCCTCGATTGCCGTTGCAAGGTTCAAGATGGCCCGATTTCTTTCAGTATGTAAACCACCGGCTTGGAACATGTGGCCGGGGCTGGCTGTGACGTTTGCCGGCCTGGCAACGGACGGCATCGCCGCAACGGATACAACAATGCAGACCGGGGCGGGGGACTGGCTGCCGGCCAGTATCCTGGCCATCCTGGCCCTGGGTCTGACCAGTGCCGTATCCATGGTGAAGCTGACGGTACTGCAACGGCAGCTCTGGCAGGAAAGGTTGCAACGCCGTTCCCTGGAGCGTCATTTCCAGGCGCTTGTCACCCTGGACGGGCTGACCGGTCTGCCCAACCGCCACGCCTTTCTTGAAGCAGCCGCCGGCGCCCTGACAGCGGCGACAGTCCAGAATCAGCAGTTGTCCCTGCTGCGCATCGATATCGACCAGTTCCACCTGATCAATGATCGGTTTGGCCAGAACGAAGGGGATGCCCGCCTTCTGGGCCTGTGTGCGACCCTGCACGCGCATGCGCGGGATGATGATCTGCTGGCGCGGTTGGGCGGCGACGAATTCGCCCTGCTGCTCCGTCAGACCAGCATGAGCGACGCAGAGGAATGGGCGGAGAGGTTAAGGGCCGGCGCTGCCATCGCCCACGGGGACCAGGGTGAAGGCATCACCATCAGCATCGGTATTGCCTCGCGTCACGCCAACGGCAACCTGGATCTGTTGATGGCCCAGGCCGGTCAGGCGCTGGCAGAGGCCAAGCGTGCTGGCGGCAATCAGGTGGCCCTGGCCCGTCTGCCGGACGAGGCGGCATGCCCTTTGCAAAAGGAAGGATAGGCTTCACCGGGAGATACCCGCCATGTATGACCGCCTCACCCGACCCGTTGTCACAAAGCCCGGCGCGCTTGCGCCACGAACCGCACAAACCCAGGCACCCCGCCCCAAGGATGGCCTTCCCGCAGGATTGCGCCTGCTGGATGACGCCCGGCACGACGTGGCGCTGGGGGAAATTCTTGCCGCACTGTCGGCACAAACTGCCGGGCCACCGGCGCCCAACACCCGGCTGAGCGAGGTGGAGGATGCCATCCGCCGCCACTGGGCCGTGCTGCGCAACCTTGTTCGTGAACATGCGGAACTGAGTCAGCAGAACCGTGCCTTAAAATCGGAAGACAATCCGCCCGGCCCCGTGCGTGCGCCCAAGGTGACCTTGTTCACACCGCCCCGCCGGGTGGTGGCGGCGGAATAATACCAACCTCCCTTGATCGTGACCGATCAAGGGAGGTTTCGTGTTCCCTCAGGTGCCGG
>Ga0066602_10000565_pt1 | contig 29285 bp, 31 predicted proteins | sample Higcelweek5metaG_FD_59481 | JGI IMG/M metagenome (GOLD analysis project Ga0066602, IMG submission 59481) | Freshwater pond sediment microbial communities from the University of Edinburgh, under environmental carbon perturbations - High... | ecosystem: Environmental > Aquatic > Freshwater > Pond...
GCGAGAAGCCCGCGCGCCCTTCGGCGAAGAGCCCTGCGGAGCTAGATTTCCAGCCCTTATGGGAATTCAATGCGGTATCGTAGTTCCTATGCGGGTTATCAGCCGTTGTTTATCAGATTCTTAGCGTCCTTATCAGTCTCACATAGTGCGGCATGGGGCCTAGTACAGGACTCGCCATCTGTCAACTTCGCCCACCTGCTCGACAGAATCCGTCAAGCACCCTAGGCCGCTACAGTCCCCTCCAGACGCTCCCAATACCTCCCGCGCCATGCCCAGGGCAACCTTCTACCCAAGGTCGCATAGAACAGCACACCCCTACAGAAAATCGTTCCGTCGAATATCCTGCCAGCTTTTTCGATCAACTTGCAGGCGAAATTCTGTTCAGCACTCAGCAGGAAGGGGACTCGATGCCGCTGCGCATCCAGGAAAAAAAATGAGCCGTCCTGTTTCTCGAAAAGTCACCGAACTTTGATCTCATGAGCATCGAAACACCAACAGACAACCAGAAGGGGGAGCCATGGACAGCTACGAACAGACTGAGAGTGAACACCAGTTCAAACTTGGGAACCTATGGAGCCTGAAGAAGCGAACCAAGTGCATACGATGGGGGGAGCACCCAAAGATTGAGACAGAGTCTAAAGGCTTGCTGTCCCGCCTCTCGTCGATGCTCAAAGTGGCCAAACTCGCCTCATGGGTCTGGAGTATCTTCCTTTGATGGAACCGCCTTCCGTCCCTCCTGACACCCTCCGGACGCTTGTAGACCTAGTGGAGGTAGACGGCAAGCTCATTGCCGCCCTGGCAGTCTCTGAAGAGGATCTAAGAGCAAAACCTGAGCTAGTACGGCTATTAGCTCAGCGGCTGTACTTACTAGAGAAACTGGAGAAGGAATAGAATATGGATATTGGAGATTTTTTTAGAGATCTAGTATCAGAGATCAAAGGTAGAACTAAAAATAAGATCGTCTCAACAGTCGTTGTGACATGGGTATTCACTAATTACAGCCACTTCATTGATATTATTTTTGCAGACAATAGAACTCCAGATCTAGTCAATGGGGAGCTTGAGTCTGCAATCTTTGGATGGGAAAATATTCTCATTATCCCATGCTTCTTTATTCTCTATATATACTACCTCCCAAAGGCAAACTACTGGCTAAAGTCGTTCTTGCACAACAGATTTGAATTCAAAGTAATACAGAATGACATTAAAGAACAAATTTCTATAGAAACAGAAAAAAGGAAGCTGATTGATGTCAGGTCAGGAAATAGACAACGTGAAGAGTTGCAAAGCGAAATAGAAAGAGTTACAGAAAAGGTCAAAGAATCATATGGAGAGATTGACAAACTTAATGAAGAGTTGCGACTATCAGAAAGTAATACAGAAAATAAGATGAAGAAAATAGAAGAGATGGAACAACGCGAAATGATCGCTATAAGTTGGTTTGGAAAGGAAGGCTACAACAACCTAATAAGCAAAGGAATTCAGCCCATTGGCCATGACCTCAAAGAGAGCGCCAGTGTCTTATCATCACTATTTCCCGACCAGTCGAATAAATGATCTTAATTGACGCCTTCTATTTCTACCTAGAAGCTCGCCGCTACTCCCCCACTGGCCTAGATATAACGAAGCTTATGGAGTACCTTCGAGCCAATGGATATAATCCCAAGACTCGCAAATGGATTACCTCATACAATGATGAAGGGGCGCAAGGCTTTTACACATGGCTCAAGTCTTACAATGGCCCCCAGTTTGAAGTAGTCATAAAAGGGACCAAAGAGAAGCGGTTTATCTGCTGTTCATGCTATGCAGAGAATTACGCGATCGTCGAGAAGGGAAACGATGTTCAAGTAGCCTCTGAGATACTGCAAGGGGCTTATACAAACAAATACGACACGCTTCTTTTAGTTGCTGGCGATGGAGATTTCGAGGTTCCTGTAAAGATTGCCAAGGATCTTGGAAAGAAGATCGTGATAATTGGAAATAGCTCTTCAGTAAGTACCGATCTTCAGTATCTCGCAGATGAATTCATCCAATTAGATAAAATAAGAGGACTAGAAAAATGAACGCTAAGCAGGCGCTAATTTTAGATTTAATCATCAGTGAAATGAAAATCTCAAGCACAGACTTCGATTACGTCGAAGCTATACTTAATGATGAATTAGGATTCTATGAATATGATACATATTTCGAAAATTCATACACCTGCAAAGTCACGCTAACAGCAAAATCGCTTGAGAAAGTAAATGAACTTCTAGACAAATTTGAAAGAAAGCAAGCGTTGGAGGCTGAAATCCGTGAAAGGAAGTAAGATCTAAGTAAGTTCGAAGTGCGGACTATCTACACTCTTGAAGTAGAACCCGCATCTAAGCCCGAGACTCTTTCCTATCTCAGCCATCTTCTTAAACCTCACTCGATCCGTCCAGAGAATTCCCCCTTTATCCCCTAGTGGAACGGCGTCAAAAGCTAGTCCGCTTTGATGCTCTGACTTCGCCTTTACTCCGTCCTTCCAAGTGACGACTTTTCCCGGTCTAGTCCGTCCCTGCTGATACAGATACGCTTGATAGGCGGAGTCTCTTAGTGTCTGGATTACCTGTACCTTAATTCCGGCTCTCTCGCATTCTGCCATAAACTCAATACACTTTACCCTAGCTAGGGGCTTGAGATCGTCTAATCTTCTGGAATTGATCATGAGGATATTTAGACGGATCAATCGATCCGGCTTTGTATCAAAGGGCAAAAGGAAAGGGAGAGGCTAGTAGCCCCTCCCCTTTTTTAGACTCTCCCTGAACAGGAAGTCTTAGATAGCGGTGTACTTCGTTCCCGCCTTCTCGCCTTCCTTCTTAATCTTGCGATCCTCGACAAGAGCGGCGATCAATGGGGTAATGCTAAGTGCGCTAAAATTCAACGAATCGGCAATTGCGGAACGCTTGCACCCCGGATTCGCCTTGATGTAGTCAAGGATGGCTGGCTTCTGAGCTACGCCAGCGTTCGGGCGATCGTCTTCCTTAGGCCCCGCCTTTGCCTTCCCCGCCTTCTTAGCCTTCTTTCCCGCCTTCTTCGCGGGGTACTTGGCCAGATAGTTCGTAAGGATGTCGCGGAGATCGTCAACCGATTCGACCTTGCCCAGCTCAGACTTCAGCGCGTCAATGGTCGGCTTGTTCTCCTTCTTCCAGTTCTCCGCCTCTTCCCTAGCCTTCTCCTGCGCGTCAATTTTGGTAGAGATACGGCTCGCTTCGAGCCAGTTACTTTCCTTGATGGCGTTCTGAAGCTCGGCTTTAAGGGATTCGAGAGCAGTGTTCGACATAGTCGCAACCTTTCAATTTGGTGGATAGCTAGGGTCTATATAGAGCTTACTTACTCAACATGCCACCCAAGTCTTAGAGGTGGCAAGGGATTTTCTGAGCTTTTTTTAGAAGGTAGCCACGAAGCCCCATAAATACAGGGATGAAGCTACTAGAAGGTGACTGCCTCGAACGGATGAACGATCTTGAAGACGGAAGTATCGACTGCATCATAGCAGACCTTCCATACGGTACAACGCAATGCAAGTGGGATGAAATCATCCCCTTCGACGCTCTCTGGAGGCACTACAAGCGCCTCATAAAGCCTAGAGGGGCTATCCTGCTCACAGCGTCTCAGCCCTTCTCTAGCAAGCTCGTGGCGTCTAATCCGGGATGGTTCAGATACTCTTGGATATGGGCTAAAAATCAGGGGGTGAACTTCCTATCAGTCAGGAAACAGCCCCTCAAAGTCCATGAAGAGGTCCTTGTCTTCGGCAAGAACAGCCCGACCTACTACCCCCAAATGACGGTAGGCACTCCCTATGAACGGAAGGGATACGGTACTTCAGGAGACGTAACCCGAAACGCCCCTAAAATCGGAGTGTCTAACACAGGGACGAGATACCCCAAGAGCATCATTCAAATCAAGCGCGAATATGGATTACATCCTACCCAGAAGCCCGTTGCTTTGATGGAATATCTAATAAAGACATACACTCTCGAAGGGGATACCATCCTAGATAATACGATGGGATGCGGGACTACAGGGGTGGCGGCACTGAATACAGGAAGAGACTTTGTAGGTATAGAAAAGGATCCGATATATTTCGCGCTCGCCGAAGAGAGAATTAAAAGAGCCCTAGAAGCGCCTGTATCCCTGCAAGTATAGGGAGGGCAGGAAGGCCAGCAAGGGCTAGAGAGTAGTTCACAACGACGAGAAGGACACCTAGAGTGGCTATCCCTTGCTTAGTACAAAAGAAAGCCATCAGCTTCGACCATGAGAATCGATCGGCCTCGATGGTAGCAAGCCGAGCATCTATAGAGTCGATCTTAGTGCCTTGTATCGCCTGCTCGACCTTGACAGCTCCCAAAGAGTCTTTCATATCCTCGATATTGTCTTGGATGCGGTCGAGCATTTGCATTAGGGTAGACTCTTCCATCTTTCTTACTCTACAGGCTTTTTAGAATCTTTGTCTTTGATGTGATCTACGATCTTCTCAGCTAAGACGGGAATTAAAGACTCGATGACGGAACAGACTATCGGGGTTAAGATTCTTTTGAACATGTATGTATTTAGATGAATCGAAGAATCAGCTTCATTAGATGATATTAAGTTATGCGTAAGTTTTAGGGCCAGACGAAAATGTCCATTCGGTGCTGGATACGCCGATGAGTTCATAATTTCCCGGCTTAAGCAACAGTGCATATCCACCCGAGATCCCGCTAGCATATGCCACGAACGCCGTGTGTGTTGTTTGGTACATACCCGAGAAGTATACCGAATGTCCCGATGCGGGATACAGTCGATGTCCAGTCGCACCCGAAGTTTGCACCGCTAATTTCATTATCTTGCCTGCGACGGGGGTAGGCAATGTGATGATGCGATCCGTGCTCGAATTGATGATTGATAAAGTACGTGATTCCAACGTGGCACTAGCCGTTACTGTTGCGTATGGAAGCGTAATATCCATAATACTGGCAGATCCGCTCACTATAAGATCAATCACAGATCCAGTGCCCGTTAGCGTTATTCCACCGCCAGCAAAGTTGTTGGCCTGTAACACCTCAGCGGAGACGGTAGAACCACTAACAACAACGGGAAGATTTGCTTTAGTCCATGCTTCTATCCACGCAGTCGGAGTCCCGTCACCTATACGGCTTCGAAAAGCCATTCGATCCGTAGCCCCCGTCATTCCCCAGACTAATTCGCCTCCCCATATATCGCCCGCCGTCATAGTATTGCGATGGCGAATATCTACCATATTATACCAGTACGATCCAAAAGGTCCCGCACCTAGTCCGGTTCGGACCCCTCCTTTGCCTGAATAACTAGCTCGGCTCGTAAACGGATCGGGTGATTCGAATGCGGTTCCGTAGTTAAGATTCGCTAATTCGGTGGACGCGACTTTTGCATCTAGTGCAGTCTGAAGACTCGTAACGTTCGCAATAGTGTGGGTATGGGAAGATGCCGCTTTACCATTTAGTTGGGTCTGTATAGCCGAAGTAACTCCATCGAGATACCCTAGCTCCGTCGAGGTTACGACAGACTCAACAAGATTCTTAGCCGAGTTACTGACTAAGGCCCTAGATCCTGCCCATGAAGGATTATTAAAAATAGATAGCGTTTTCATACCATCTATTTATCTCGTTAGCCTATTATGGTGTATTGATACTGAGCGGCTGTAGGGGCTGAAGGAAAGGTGAAGATGACCGTAGTAGATGTTCTTGTAATATCAATAATGACTAATTCCCCTGTCGAGACAAGCCAGACTTGGGCGATGACTTGCAAGCCGAGTGAATGTGTGACTGTGTAGGTAGTAGCCGTTCCATCGCCTAGAGTCCCTGAGATCTTGCTAGCCCCTGTAGCCGATAAATCAGAACCTAGCATAGTCCTCATTTGTGCTGGAGTTAGATCTACAGGAGCGCCAGCCGATACAGCGCCTTTGATGGTATTAGCGGCCATCGTCGCAAGTTTGGCATTCGAGACGGCATTAGCGGCGATCTTAGCTGTAGATACTCCGAGATCTTTTATCCTAAGAGAGTCTGAAGATATTTCTAAAGTCGTTCCGTCTACATTAACATTTAAGACGTTACCAGACTTAGCTAGTCCATTTCCGGCGATTGTCGACATAGGCCCTGGGAGCTGGGTATAGACGACATCCGTGGTACCTAGAGTTCCGCCGGTTCTATTCGAGGTACACAGCCAGAGCGTTTCAGCGTTTGCCGTACCCTCTTCGATGGCCATGTTAGCCGTCACTAGCTCGCTCCAAGTGTCATAGCCGCTTGCACGTACCCAAGTACCATTAGCTCCAGTGCCTAGAGTGGAGACGGTATAGACGCCATTTTGTGCAAGCGTAGTCTGATCTTTGACTAAGACAATATCATTAGCTACTAAAGTGATTCCATCAAGTGTGCTAGGTGCTCCACCCGCTAAAGTCGTGATGACCGCAGTAGTAGCTACACGGGCAGTACTAGAGTGAGATTGAGTTACATAAGATTCGAGATATTGCTTATTTACAACATCCGAGTTAGCCGAAGGGTCCGCTACTTGGAGGCGTCCGTTAGAATCTCTTTTAGCTAGGGTCGAGACTGTAGCCGCTGAAGTTGCCTGAGAAAGTGCGAGACGGTCATCATGGGGCATGAAGCCATCTACTGAGGTCGTAGCGAGTCCCGGTAGTGCGTGTTTATGGTCTTCGGTGGAGGCCCTTGTAGATGATCCTAGCGCGCCTACTTGCCCGACTGTAAGGGCTTGGGGGGTAGATGTCGCGAGGACAGGGATAGTCTCGGCACCTGTAGACAATTGAACCTGGGGACGGTCGAGGGTCGTATTTTCCCAAAACTCCCCATTTACAGCCCCGCTCTTAGTTCCTGCTAGCTGCTGTAAGCGGACATTTGTTATTTCTTGACTGGAGAGGTCGAGGCCGTTTAATACTTTCATACATGGTATTTATCGACGCCTAGTTCAAGATTACTTTTCCAGATATCGCATAAGCAAGAGTTGCCGTAATTACCGAACAGTCTCCATTGTATATGTAATCCGTAATAAATGGAGCGCCTGAACTATCTACATATGAGACGTTAACAGGGCGCTTGAAGGGATTAGATATAGTCCATGTAGATGCGACTACACTTTGAACGTGGATATAGTAATCGACTAAAATGGAATCCGGTAGATATGAAAGGGGAATCTTCCCACTTGCATCCAATATGACAATGCTACCATCCGAAGACATCCGGCAAGGTATATAAGATAAGCCGTCTGGAGAGTGTACGAGAGAGGCTTGATCCGTATCATAGGCAAGTAGCCTTGAGCGGATAACCCCCTGTAGATAAGCTGTAGTGCCTTGGAGTATCTGTATTCTATCTGTACCTAATGCCATAAACTTATTTATGACTTATGCATCGAATACCATATCTAAGGCGTCCAGGTCATCGTCTGAACGGGCTAAAAAAAAAGCGTATCGACTCCCTTGAGCATGTCACAGACGACCGAGAGGCTGATTTCTCCAGTCTCTGGATTTAAGGAAAGAGTCTCGATATTCCCGAAAAGGTCGTAATCCTTGGATATCTTAGGGTGATTGATCTTGACGCGCTGGCCTAGTTGGAGAGTCTGATAAGCAACTTTAAGAGATACGGTCTTTCTTCGGATTGTCGCATAGTCCATGATCTCGTTAGCGATATCAAAAGCTTCGACCAGAGTGCCTGCGTAGATGGTAATATCTTGTGAAGATGTAAGCCCATACCTTAATGAGGCATTTTTGCACTTAGTCCAAAGGTCTGAGGGTTTAGTTCCTAGATAGACCTTATCCGGGTTACTGTAGATGACCGAAGTAGCTTCGTCGTATGTATCTGAATCTAGATCTAGTGTGATCGTCTCTTGCTTCTGGGTCTCGCCATTGGTCCAAGTGATAGATGGAAGATTGCAATAATCCATCAATTCAACATCTACAAGCTCAGAAAGTGAAGATTCTATTATATCTGTTAAAGCTGTTGCGGTCGCATTGTATGTAGGCAAATCAATATGATTGACTACCCCGCCAATCTCATTAGCTAGAGTAACTGTTGATAATACATAGTCTTTAAGTACACCTCTCTCTGAGATATTAGTAGCTCCATAGCTAATAGAGTCTCCGTCATTTGATACAGTGACTCCGTGGCTTTCGTAAATTGATTTCACCAAATCTGATTTTGTGTAATTGGAAACAGTGATTACGCCGTCTTCAAATACGCCAGACTTATCTTTGCATACTATACCGATCCAATCAATTAGCATCCACGGATAAGGACCTGTAAGTCCGAAAGTTGATAGATATAGATTCAGGTGTATGGTATCAATAAACTCTAATTCATCTGCGGAAATGTCGATCCATTTAGTATCCGATTCGGGCCTCCATGGAGCTAGGTCAATCGAGGCACGGTCTGGCCATCTGGGTATACTATCATCCAAGTCTCTGGCGTATAGCTCGGATATCGCAGAGCCTTGCCCATATCTAGCTACCTCCGTGTAGGTAACCCCTCCATCATCGTCATACATGATATTACCTAGAGTGTCTGACTTGGGAGTCTGCCATAGTCTGTAATAACTAATCGCGCCCGCATTAAGCATTTGGCCCAGAGACTTCCCCGCCTTGATATTGTACCCTATCCCCCATTTTTCACATGCCTTAAGTTGCTTCTTAATGTCGTCGGTTAGCCTCAACTCGATCGTTACCATAGGATCAACAACGTCTCTAGGCTCGATACAATACAATAGCAGCCCCTTTAAGGGGTTTTGGATGTACTCTATGGCCTTGGCACCATCTATGGCTACATGCTCTGTAGATGCGTATAAATCGCCCCAGTCCAGAGCGTCCGAAGTCCCAGCCGTGCTATCACCCGTCGCGTAAGTGTAAAAGTCCGGGAAGTATCTGGCGTAGACTCCCGAAATGTTGAAGTCTCCCGAAATGACAGGATCTATATAGGAATAAGAGTCTGACACATATACACCCGGAATGGATAGAGTGTTATTACTTGCATCATAACCAGCATATGCACTATCTATGGACAGGACAGTATCGCCATTCTTTACAGTGACGGGAAAAACGACTCCAGAAGGTAGCGCATAAACGGCCAGATTAGTCTGAAGTTCGGCGTATGTCATGGTATCAATATCTGGATTATTACTAGCGTCAAAAGCTAATTGAGTCCCGACCCCCTCAATACGCAATAGAGCGAATCTTGTGTCTGTAGAATCTATAGTTACTGATACTAGTTTTCCGCCAATCGGATTATCTCTATTTGTAAGAACTACTCTTACATCCTTGCCGATATAGTTCGACTGCTCGACGCTGTAGATAGTCCGTAATGTGAGATAATTAACCGCGCTTGAGTCGGTCTGGTACATCGTCGAGTGGTAATAGACTCCACTAGCTCTTCGATGGTCCCCTATCTCCTTGATTTGGCAAGGGGTTGCCTCAGCCGCTGATTTGATGGAGGTGAAAATCTGCTTGAATGAGTTAGCGGAGGGCTCGACTTTAATAGTGGTATTAGCCAGTATGCTAGAAACCGTAGTAAGGTATGATTGATTGACGCACACAATTGTCTTAAGCGTCTCGTCTGCCTCTATCCGATCAATATAATAGACATGTTTTTCTGCGATGTTTAGATTACCAGCCATCACATAGACTTCAACCTTAGCGCCTGATAGGGAATAATTACTTCCTACCATGCCTGAAATGGTGCCGTCATCTATTAGGGTGAACCGGAATTCTACAGGCTCTTCGATATTCCCCTTCCATTTTAAATCTGTTTTGTGTTTTATTTCGCCAACAGACTCGATGTAGTTAGGATAAAACTCCTTTACGACTATCCCTTCGAGCAGAATAGACGGAATAGTGTCGGTCGTGAACCTAGCCACTCCACCGACAAAAAAACCTACTGTAGCATTCTCATTTAGAGATATTCTTATGTTGGTAACCATACCCTATATTTAGGACTAGGCGACGGTTACGACAATTGACACCATATAACGGCCATTCTCATTTCTCTTAAGTCTAAAATCAGTTAAAAATACATCTTTAGTACCTGTGACGCCATGCCGAGCGGATAGAGTCACTGAGGACGGGGTAGCCCTTTGAGTGAGTAGATAGCCGATGATCTGGCCCGCTTGGTACTGAGTAAGCATATCATGGGATATGGTGAATTGCTTGCAGGGAATCAACCTCGATAGCTGGTATCCTGTCCCTACGATGTCTGGAGAGTGTAAGCCTAGGTCGTCCATACGGTCTATGTAGCCTCGATTTATGAGACCTTGCACCTCAGCTAAAGAGCCTGTTGAGATTACTTCAATTAGCAACTTCAGAGTTAGTCTTACCACTCTAGATGTGTAATTACCTTCGGCATACCAGCCAGATTCTTCAATGGAGGTAATACCCACTTGCGTATTTGCGGGGAATGTCAAAGAGGGAAAGAAAAGATCTAGACTAGATGTCAGATTCAGAGATTGGCCGATTAGACTAGTGAGGTTTACATATTCCGAATCGGTTACAATTAAATCTATCTCGCTAAAGTAACGATCATATAGAGTGCCATAGTCGTGGATCTTTGCTAGTCGCTTGGATGCAATGGAAGTCATCGTGTAGGAAGGCTTGATTACTTGCTGGAAGCTCAGTACGTTATTTCCAAAATCTAGGGAGTTTATGATAAGAGACATTAGCGGCCTCTATTCTCTCGATCATATCTCTTGATCTCTCTTACTACATCCTCACTAGACATTCCAGCGCCCTGTTGGATAGTGATATGATATGTGGGTGATTGTGTCGATTGGCCTATCGGGGTTACTGTTGAGCCCTTTGGGAGGTTGACAAGCTCAGGCCCCCTCTCTCCGACAAGAGCAGGACCACCATAGGCGTAGTCTGTGCCGTTTGCGAACCACGAGAACCCAGATAGAGCCGATGTAGCGAATCCAACTCCCCCACCCGATAGAAGGTTCAGGACGCCGAATATTGCCGCCTTAGTCGTAAGCTCTGCCGCCATCTTCGCGAGCATATTACCGAAAGCGTCTTGAATGTTACTGAAGAGTGAAGAGAAGTTCGAGAACAGGTCCTTATTTGCACTTCCGATGTGCTTATAAAAGTCATCTAAAGGGCCTGTTACTAGGCTACCTACCCCACTCTCGATCTTGTCCCATATCTGAGATTGACGCTCTAAAGCCTCATTTTGCTTCTCTATCTCCTCAGTCATTAGCTGAGCGTCGTAGGCGGCATTTCCTTCCTTGGCTTGAGCGTCAAACGTTACCGTATTAGATAGAGTCTCTTGATGTCTTACAAGTGCCGCTTTATTGTCGCTTGATCGGTTGTAATCATCTTGGTAGTTCCTCATTGAGGTATCATCGCCCCCGAAGTAGTCTACAGCATTGCCGTACTCAGTCGAGTATCTTTGAGCATTAAGGGCCGCTTGAGTATCTTTGTAGTCTTGCTCCCGTTGACCTTTGAGATAGCTCGAGTAATTATTAGCATCTATTAGCTTCTGGCGAGCTTCTGCACTAGCTAAGGCACTTTCGGCAAGCTCAGCGGCTTTCTTATCAGCTTCGGCTTTCTTTTTCTTAGCCTCTAGTGATTTAGCCTCTTCGGCTTCCTGGGCCTTGACCGAGTCCATATAAGCTCGTACCGCTTGGGCAAACGTCTTACCATCAATCTTGACATCATGTGGTGATTGTCCTAATACCTTAGATCCTTTGTCAGACTCCGCTTGTACATCGGCATACTTTACTCGGATAGCGTCTAGATCATTGGCTTTTTTCTGGTCAGCTGACGGACCATTAGCCATAGCCCCCCAGAAGTCAGCGGCTTCCTGTAAGATGCCTACTAGACTCTCCATCAAGGGAATGAAGTTGGCACCGAGCTGAACGCCGAAATCAGAGAAAGTCGTCTTAAGTAAGGCGAGATTATCATCTACTTTTGCGGCATTTGCGGCGAATTCAGACGAGAATACACTCGTATTCCCCTTCATTTTGTCATACTCGCCGTTTGCCATGGTAAGGAGCGGCATCAAGTCTTTGTATGACTTGCCGAAAGCCTTATTCGCTAATTCGCTCCGTTTTATCGGATCTTCGATATCTGCTATCTTGTGCTTTAGCTGGTCGAACGCCTTTTCGCTATCCGTTATATCTATCCCTTGCTTTTTGAGATACTTGCCATTCTCTCCGAGCTTTATATTCAGTTTGGATATTGCATCTGAGTAGCCCTTAGTATCCATATTAGAGGCGGCTAGGACATTGCGCATAGATGACAAGGACTCGACTGAGAGGCCCGTGGTATCGCTCATGTCCTGTAGGTCCGCACCTACTTGGATGGCATGCATACCAAGAGCGACCATCCCAGCCCCTACAGCACCTACAGCGGCTACAGTCCCTAGTGCGGCTTTAGGCATGGCCCCGAAGTAGGCTTCCATCTTATCGAGGGGTACGCCCATCTCTGAGGCTTTGCCCTTGAGGTCGCCGAATGCGGCACCTAGTACCGTACTTTGTCGGCCCGTTTGCTGTATGCCCTTCTTTAGCTTCTCTAGCTTAGGCGAGGCCAAATCTGTTAAATCAGCCTTCATCAATAGATCATTCATGTATCTATTTAGGCGTGAAGGCTACTTCTGGATCAATCCAATTACATACTTCTCGATTTGGATATTAACCCATGGCTCGGAATCATATTCGGCTATAGAGCGTCTAGGCACTCGGATACCATTAAAGGTGTATTCGGCGAGATCCAGTATGCGAGCTATAAGGAGCTTAATCATATCAGATAGGTCATATGAGAGATCTATCTCTATACTCTTTGAGTCTTTTCTAATTATCTGAATATTTTCACTTTTATCTATCTCCCCGAGCAGGTCGAGAAGATTTACATAAAAAGGCGTTCGTCTTCCTCGCTCATGACAGACAAGCCCATAACCATATAATTAACAGAAAACAGAATTATAGGAAGCACATTATCAAAAGGGAAGTTGCAACTTGTCCTTCCGATGATAAAATCCATCTTCTCAAGATCATCCTTAGTGGAATTGAACTTTATTACATCCTTTGCAGTGTAAGCCCTAGCTGTGAAGACTACTTGTCCCTCTTTGATCTCTGCATCATCATTGATTTGGACGGGAAGATATTTTCCTTCATTCTTCTTGATGCCGAACTTGAACACCGTCTCTTTATCTACCAAGTACATCGCTCACCTCTTTCATCCTTTATTTATGAGCGAATACAAAAAAGGGGCTAGAGATAATCCCTAGTCCCTTAGCAGCATCTCGATTATATGCTAGACGTTGACGATCTTAACCCCATAGTTGGTTGCCGAGTTAATGACAGTAAGAACAATTTCTTTTCTCTGGATGTCATTATCTAGATTGCCTTTCATAGACTCGATAACACCTGTAGCGGAGAGAGTATAGGTGTTTCCTGTGCCGGATCCAAAGGTCCAGACAAAAAGGACCGTTGCGCCTGTATTATACTTCGTGTAAAAGTCATATGTGGTAGATGCTACTGCAAGCGGGTTAATCGTAATCTTTGGCTGGATGTCGGTAATCTCGCCCATTCCGTAGCCGTTAGCTAGTGAACCGTCCGCCACATCAGCATATGCAATGCCGAAATCGACCGATACTTCAGAGCATTTTAGAGCGATCCCATCGACTGTGATACTAGACCCTTGGAAAGGGATAGGGGCTACTGTAGCTGGCGTCTGGGTAAGAGTGTATCCGCTTGCCGAAGTAGCTGAATAGATACCCGCGAAGTCCACCGAGAGCTTGATATTCTCGTCGAGCTTGCCTGAGATTGAAAGACTTGAAGGCTTTGCAGATAAGAGCTTAAGTAGCTGGTAGCCGTTGTACTGATTGATGGAGAGAGACTTTGTGGAGATCCTGGAAGCCGTTACTCCGGCCTTCGAGTAAATCTGACCACCTATGTTCATGGTGCTAGTTCCGGTCGCTAGGTTGTAGTCGAAGCCAGCCGCATGTAGAATATCCTTCTCTTTGAGGGTAGATACAGGCATGGTAAAGCCTGCGAGGGTACCCTTAGCACTACCTAGGATGGTCTTAGCCGTGCCTAGAGTGCCTGAGACTGATATGGGGACGATCTTACGATCTAGCTGGATCTCTGAGGCGTCCCAGTCTCCCGCGAAGTCAGCGGCTACTAAGGTCGTCTCGGTCCCTTCGGTAGTATCGATCTTAATTCCAGTGTGGGGTTTTCCGATGTATGCCATTGTATCTAATCCTTTTCCCTAATGGGGGTTTATACCCTTTATTTAGACTGATCTAGCTTATGCGTCGAGATACTGGATATAACAATTGAGTACAAGCATCTTTACAGGGACATTCGCCGCAAATTCCTTATTAATTCCTTGACCTGCATAATCCCAAAAGAACCCGCAAAAACCACCTATAGAAGGCCCTGTTGTTATATCCCAAGCTCTGAAAGCAACATTGAGAGACTTTTTAAGAGTCTCCATATCTTGCAAGCTTGCCAGACTAGATACAGCGGCTTGATCTGTTTTGCCTGCGGGATGGTAGATGGCTAGCGCAAAATTGAGCCTATTAATATTTGCGACCGTCTGATATATCGAGACTGTAGTAGTCTGCAGGTCAAATTCAGCTAATGGGAGCTTTGAAGAGTTAGACTTATCTACTATAGTGTAGTTAACCGAGTAGCCGAGAGAGCCTAGTAGCTGGCCGAGACTTTGGATTATTTCTGATACCATGTATCTATTTAGTCGCGAACCGCTTCTTGAACGTCTTTGCCCAGAAGCGCACTACCTTAGCCCATGTCTTCTTTGTAGTATTTCTCGCACCCTTGCGACCTCCGCTCGACTTAGCCTTTTCGAGTGCGGCGAACTTATTGGAGGTGGCATATACTGATATACCATTAGCGTCTATCTTATATCCCACATCTTCATTTTTATAGTCGAGCATATTTTCAGCTGCTTGTGAAGCGTCTAAAAGGCTCTTCTTAGTCTCGCCCGATCTGCTAAAAATCACCTTAGTCGAGAAAAAGGGCTTGACCGATAGGCTCTTACGTCTTGTATATCGGCTGATATCGCCTTCGGAGTCTGGTAGATACTCAGCCCCTTTCTTAGCTCCATCGCGGAAGTAGGTATCGGCTTGAGTCCTGAAGGCTATAGATACAAGCTCTCGGAAAGCGTCTAGCTTAGCCTCCTTGTAGGTCGCCTGTAGCATTTCCATAGACTGGACCACTTCTCGGACATTGTCTTTCCATGTGAGCATACCGATATTTATGGATGCATTAAAAAAGCCCCTCCATGTGACTGGAGAGGCTAGGTTAAGGGGCTGTTTAGAGGCTATTAAGCGGACTGGAGCCAGCGAACAGGGCCACCAAGTAATCCGGTACCATAGACGAATCGAGGGGCAATGATGATCTTATCGGCTCTATCATCGTGGAAGACTTTGAGAGAGTATCCGAGTCCGGTAACAGGCTCGACAAAAGTCTGCTTATTAACGCCTGGATCTCCACCGATAGCAACACCAACCGCGCTCTTATCCGTGATAAAGGTAGCGGTTGACGTGAAGTTAGGTACTAATTCAAACTGCAAAGTGATAGTGCTAGAAAACTGCTTATCTAGCTCAGCTTTAAGACGTGAGTAGGTAGCGATAGGGGCAACAACTTTGATACTGGATGGATCAAAGATATTAAGAGCTAAAGCGGCTCCAACAGCCTTATATATATCTGTTAGAGTAAGTGCAGTCTCTGCGACACCTGTGACGATTTTGTTAGTTGCATACGCGAAGTTAGTGGTATTGATAAGTCCATAAGCGGCATCAGTGACACCCTTAGCGGCCTTATTAACCATCCCATTAAAAGCGGCCTGAGTGAGAACACCTTCGAGACGTCCAAAGTCAGCCTCAGAGACCTCTAGCTGTTGCTTAGAGACGGTATTCACTGTCAGGTTGACGAGATTTACGGTAGATGCTCCATCAGTAGCATAGGTGTCTTCAGTCGAATTCGCTCCGAAAGAGACGACGGGGACCTTGACGATATCGCCCTTGTTAGCGGTTATCCCGAAGCCCACAGAGACGCCAGCCAGATTGTCAGCGACTCCAGAGATTAGAGACACGCTCTTCTGTGCGATTTCAGTGAGAGCGGCATTCGTGATTGTAGTAGCCATTTGATTTTATTCCTCTTGGTTAGATTTGGGATATTGGCTTATCCCTAGTCTTTATTTAGAGGAAATCACTAGCGTCTATTATTTACCAGACTTACGAGCAAGTGAGGATATATTCTTGTCATAGTATCGAGCGGCTTCAAGGGGGTTAGTCTTAAGTAGCTCGTTATACTTAGCCCTATGTTCTTCCACCTTTACAGTCGCTTCCTTGTCATCAAATTTGCCAAACTTGGCATCTTTGTACTTAGCTAACTGAACTTCAAGCTCCTTTAGCTTTGGCTCGGTTTCGTCCTTATACTTTGCAAGGTCGCCTAGCTCTTTTACCTTTGACTCTAGATCGGCTTTTGAGGCATCTAGAGAGGCTTTCAAAGTCTCCCCTTCCTTCCGTAGGCTTTCAGCTTCCGCCCGGCTAGGATGGGCTATACCAGTCCCCTCTTCAATACTATGGTATAAGTCGCCTAGCTTCTTTTGCAGGTGCTCAGGCTTGTAGATATCCTTATCTAGCAAGACTGTATTAGCCTCAGCCAGCATATCATATGCCTTAGCTAGGGGCTTTTGTACTTCGACCGTTTCAGGCTCGGTCTTACTTTCAACTTTTGTTTCGACATTCTCAGACATTGAATTACCTCTTTCGTCTATGTATTTAGACGATAAAGAAGAAAGGGGAGCTTGCCCCCTTCCCCGATCCCAAAGGCACACAAAGAGGTAGCAACTAGCCTCTGGAATCTCCGCCTATATGCTCTTTAATAACTTCTATGATCTCAGAAAGGATATCTTCCTTACTATGATCTTTTGTTTCGTTTCTAATAGCAACATCAGCCAACATTTCCACAAACATCCTTGAGACCGAATCAATTAGTATTTTATCCATAAAGTGTATTTATCACCTCTTGAGTATATCCCTTACTAATCAAAATCGACTTGGCAACTTCGGGACGCTCCTTTAATCTCTCCATAAGATCAAGAGCATAGGTATAGTCAGGATCTACAGTATTCCGGTATTTCTCGATTTCTGCTCGCTCGCTTAAGATATCTTCAACATCTTTGCCCGACTCGGCGGCTACCTCAGCTAAGGTCTTTTGGCCAGATGCGATAGCGGCTTGATTTGCCTCGATTTCTTCTTTACTCTTAACGTATCCATATGGACGGCAATTGATTTGCCAGTTTACATCATCTAGTGAGATATTATTATATTCGGCGAGCAATTCGAAGAAGGGATCCAATAACTTTGTTATTATTGAATTACGCCAAATAGCTGTATCGGTCCAAGCAGTCATATATATTAAACGAGCGATCGCACTAGTATTATCTTTGAGATCATGCGAAAGTGCGTCATAAGAGACGCCATATAGACCCGCAACGAATACCAAAAGAGGCTTAATCAATAACTCAAAGGAGCTTGTATTGTTGGCCTTATTGTCCGGAAATGCCAGCTCGGTTCCAGGATAAGGAATAAAGATACTTGCATCATTCTTAATAATCTCTTGAACGGAATTATTTAACTTTGAGAGGAAATCTTTTTTAGCTTCTTCGTTCTCGAAACTAAGCCCGGACGTCTTTAGTATTGCGGCCAGTTTGGATCTTAGCTTTGCTACCTTGGTTTCCGCATTGACGAGATTAGTAATGTCGTCTAATACCTTAACCCCTGAAGCCAATAAAGGCACTCCCCTAGCCATGTCAGTATCTAGAGATATTGGAGATTTGATTAGTATCGAAGAAAAACTATTCCCATTCTTGCGAGGAATGAACAGATAAGGCATTGAAGCATCTAAATTGCTAAAGGTGTATCCGATAATCTCGCCGCGATCATATACAATACCAGAGTCTATATAGCTATCAGTTAAATCTACAACCTCCTTGGATTTGAAATGAATAACATTAGCCTTCCTGATTGGATTAGATACTCTGTAGCCGGGAATTGAGTTGTACTTTAGCTTGTTATTCCGTTCGGAAACATATACAAGCACATCGCCATCAATTAGTATGGATGCGATATATTGCCGGATTAGGTCATCTAGCGATACATCCCCAGAAACAGAGGCATCATAGCTAAATGACTCCCATATAGTTTTTAATTGGCTTCTTTTTGCTTTGTCTGAGGTCTGGATTCTTAGCGTAATTCCCGAACTAATAACTAACTGCAAAAAAGACTTTGTGAAAGTTGATATAAAAACATTGTCTTTATGTAGCCGCTTGGAGATCCGTCTGAGATCGTTAATGCCTAAGGAGTTATTACCCCATAAAGCTAGACCTTGATCGAGTGAGTAGGAATTAGGGTACATTGATAACCCCTACAATCCCGCCAGATACTTTGATTTGATCTACTATTGCCTTTTGTTCGCACCAGTCAATGAACCCCTGTATGACGGCAAGGGGCTTCCGATTGTAGTTAGTCCCTAGAGAGTCTGTGTATCCGTCGTTGTTAAACTCGCCATCGACTAGCAAGTCCTCTAACATCGCCTTAGCTTGATTAGCTAGCAAAGCCCAGCTTCCCGAGTACTCCCCTATGATGCCAGCATAGGTAGACTTTGCCTTATCTATGAAGATGTCTAGCTGGGCTATGGAGGTGTAAGAGAGGGTGGTAGTGTCTGCAAAGGTGATACTACCTGAGGTAGACCCTGCAAAATCTGCTCTATGTCTCTCCGCTTGCGATCTACGCAAATAATCATAAAAGACTACTTCCGCGCTTTTTAATTCGTTTGGCATAATCGTATTTAGATGATTCGGAGAATCAGCTTCTAATCACCATCCAAAAGACACTTTAGCCTTTTTAACTTCTAGACCCGAGTAGATGCCACCAAAAAGAGCATATCTGAGCGCATCTCGGTAGTCGTTAGGGGCATGGTCCGAAATCTTCTTGTATATCACCTCGCTCTTTTGAATAGTAGGTATCTCATTTTTGAGGTGCGTAAAGAAAATCATATCGTCAAAATCTACAGGAAAGCTAAGCCCGTTCTGGATAAGCTCGTCTAGTCGCTGGTTAGTCTTATGGGGATGGATAAAGAGGGGCTTGTAGTTCTCAGGGGTACTTGCTCCCCGGTAGGTCCAATCCCGTACTCTAGGGCTTCCCTTGACGCCTATACATGCATGATAAGAGACCTTCCGGCATATATCCATGATGACAGTCCCCATAGAGCCGCCAGTATCTACATAGGTGTACTTATTCGAGAGGCTACCAAACTTGGCATTATGGATACTTCGGATTGTCTCTAGTAGCTCCTGCTCTGTAGTCCATGTCCGACTATACCAGTCTATGAGAGCGTACTTACCTGCCTCTCCAAAGCCTACTACAGTCACGTAGATTATCTTTTGCTCGGTCTGTACGTCTATTCCGGTAGATATTGAGTGTATGTCCTTGTGCTCACCCTTGAGATAATCACCTAGTTTTATATCTGCGAGCTTGAGCGAAGGAGCTAGTCTGAGTTCATAGGGTATGCCCAAAACTTCGTTATTAAAGGCCCTGTACTTGTCTGTACCAGCTTTGCCCTTATACTCGATACAAGCGCCTATCCAGCTTTGATAGACGTTCTTCCACTTCCTAAGCCCGAATAACCCAGAGACATGATAGGATACCCAATCTCGACGGCCCGAAGAATTAGGCACCTCTTCCCAGTAGCCCTTGGATTTAGTGGAATCCTTTTGCCACTCCCAGAGAGGGTCTTTGCAGTCTGGACACTGTAGGTATAAGAGGGCGTCATTTGTAATAGATCTAAGCTGACTACCTAGCTCAGCCTCTGTAAGAGCGTCTTTCTTATGGTCTTTTAGATGGAGATTGTAAAAGTCTGGCTCATGTACTACACCACATGAAGGACAAGCGTACTTATAGACGTATTGAGTAGACTGTTCTCTTAGCTTTGATACTCCAAAGTTTGGATATGTAGGGGTAGATCCTATAAGGACGTGCTTGTTTTTTGAGGCGAAGGAAGATATTCGAGCAAGCGCATTTTCCATCAAATCAGAACTTCCCTTGCGCCTGGACGCCTCTATCTTATCGTATTCATCTAAAACAAGTAGGGAGGTACTGTAAGACTGTAGGAATGTCCGAGCACCTGCAAAGTCCATAATGAGGCTTCCACCGCCATTGAAACGGACTGATAGCCCCTTTTGAGTCTTTTTGCTCACCTTGCCTGTGGTCTCGTCTCTTATCAAAAGATTGGATAAAAGAGGAGTTGAATTAACAATGGGGAGGATTTTGTTTAGAAAATGGTCTTCGGCGACTTTTTTTGTGGGTACGCAGAAGTAAACAGGCGTTCCGTATTTGATACACCAAGCAAGAGCGATGCAGATTAGTAGCTGAGTCTTACCCGACTGTGACGCTATCTGTAATCCGATTACCTCAGTATCTTTGTCATCTAGCTGGGATAAGATATCACTATAAAATGGAGTAAGTGCGAAATTGTAAACGCCTGGATTAGATCCATAAGGGATTACCATCTTGCCGAGTAACTCGGAGAAGCTGGGATACTCATTGTATTTCATGCTTTCCAGGATCTCCGCGAACATCAGCCGAAGTCCTGATAAGCAGACAGAAGCCCTAATATGGAATTACGAGAATTTCTAATTCCTTGGTTATTTGCTTCTCTGTATTCGGGAGGGCATGTAATCTTTCCTTCGAGATTCTCCAGTTCCTGTATAATCACCTTCTTTGCGTATTCAGTGAAGTTTCGGAAATACTCTAAGACCTTATCTTTATCTACATACCGTTCCAGCTTAAGCTGATTTTCTATTTCAAGTTTCTTTATTTGCTCTTCTAATTTTCGTTCTTCTAAATCTTTCTGTCCCGGTGGATATCTGGCAAGATCGAAGAGGAAGCGTATTACATCATCTTTACTTGATCCGGCTGGGGGTAGTTCCTTGGCAGTCCTGTAACGCGTGATTTGCCGGATGGTGCAACCAATCACACCAGCTAGATAGCCGTTCGTGGATTCTTCACCCTCGATTTCGGGTTGAGCTTCTAATTCAACCTCTCTATTTGTCTCTTCCATGTACTACCTCTTGTCTTTATTTAGAGAAGAGGTGTCTATTGTCCATCTCTGGACATTATGGAAGGATGGCAGTATATAAGAGGCTCTATAAGGCGTCGAACCTAAGAACGTGCAGATATGCGGGGAGATACTATAAAGCCCACCTAGGGGCTAGGAAGGCTTTGCAGAGGGTAGACTAGGTTTTGGGAGAGTCTATTTTTCTACAGCCGCTTGTATTTGGAAATATCTCAATCCAGCCCGAAGAGTGATAGAATAAGGGAGAAGGTTTCGATCCCCCTTGTGCGAGAATTTCAAAACACCGTAGCCAGTTATTGGCATGCCTAATCTAAACCCTCCACCAATTCCAATAGTACTGGGCTGGTATAGAATGTCATTATTCCACCCACCAAAGAATTCTAAGTCTCCGCCTGGATTGCATTTTTCATCTTTAGCGAAACGTCCATTATTTTCTCTGCATCTACCATCATCATCGCGAAAATAGCCAGCTATACTGTCATCAGTATGCACATACTGCATACCTATTTCGCCAGTTGAGCTAAAAACAAATTGCTGAAGCCAAAATTGCGCACCACCATCAATCGCCACGAATCCAGACTTCTGATAGCCGAATGATAATCCGAAAATGCCGGATAGGTTGGTATCCTGGGTGTTTTTCGACTTATCTCCACTCTCATTTATAGCAGTGTCTGGGGTATATCCCACAAGGCTATCCATTACACGATTACACCCTTGCGCTTTCTTCATCAAATAAACTTGCTTGACTGTATACGAATCGTAGCTATCGCGATTCTTTGCCCACTCCTCCCATTCGGCACAGTTTGAGAGGGCGGCGGCGGCTATATGAAGAATTATGGATAGAAGCATTGCATACCACAGGGACGAGGGAGTAAATCATATGTAATCCATCGCCACGACTATGGCAAGGTACACTACGGGAGGTAGACTAGGTTTTGGGAGGGGCTGGGAAGATTTTCCGTGCGGGGGAGGTCAGCTCGACGAGCGGGTTAGGGGCTAAGGGATTCCTTAGTTTGTCAATCTAGGGAATCCTATAAGCGCACGTTCATGCCATGCCAAGCTCTTTGAAGAGCCACTCAGCAACTTTATACGCAAGATAGGCTATACCAATCACTCCTATCACGATCCCGCATCATCATATCCGCCCGCCCCCGGAACGCCTCCAGGCTCTCCCCCCGCCTACTGCTGACCTTGCGTCCCTTGATCGAGATACGAAAGCGGCCATCTTGGAGGGGCTATCGAGTCCCGGCATGGATATTCGCGTATGTCTTTTGTGTATAGTCCATCCTCTTGTACCTAGATGCGCGTTTGTAACACTTACCCTCCAAAAAGTTCCCCTGAGCATCTACAATATTCAAAAGGCTATTTGGGTCTTCCTTAGCATACTTATATATCCACTTTGACTCGTCAGATTTTAGAAACATGCTATTGCCAACGAATGCAAGAACCTTCCACGTAACCTCTACACCTTTCCTCATGTATCCATATACTAGGTCAGAACTACTAGTATATGTCCTCCAATCCACTCCACCTCTGAATTCTTTAGAACCTACATATACTCGATCCTTTCCAACTATTGCCAGATAGATAAAGCCGTAGTGTTTACTTGCTTCACTTTCGGTTATTATATGGCCAAAAGTGTACCTACTAGTATCTTTTGGCTTTGGAGGTTCAGGGAATTTTTGGTTTTGGCTGAGATACTTGTTTATGTCCATATATTTATTTATGCCGAAATTATGACGTAATTATTTTTTACTCATTCGCGTTACAACATGCATACTAGTGGAGTGTTTGTCTAGTCTGTAGGCTCGTCAGATACTCCCCTGTAACCAGTAACTTATGTAACCTGAACTTTTCCGCACCCCTATACATATACTTCTCTCTCGTCTTCTATTATATATTCTCTCCTCCCCCTCAAAAAATAGAAGTTACATAAGTTACAGACTCTAAAAAGACTCTGGAGCCTCGATCCTATCTGACTTTTCTATGTAACTTAAAAAATGTAACCTCAAGAGAATGTAACCAGACTCTCCGAGTTACTTCATTGCGCGAAGCGCATTTTCTATTAACTTTCGAGACTTTCTTCTGTATCTTATCCATCATTGAGAATAAGTCTCAGGTTACAAAATGGTACTCTGGTTACAACCTTTTCTTCTTTCAGGTTACAGACTCTCCGAGTTACTTCATTGCGCGAAGCGCACTAAAATAGACTTTCAGATTCTCACCACATTCTTTCCCGAAAAATAAATAGAACTTTTCTATTTGAAGCCTAAAAGACACGTCTACAGTTTCACTCCGTCTAGTAATAGTCTGTTAAATCCTTCATTCCGAGGAGGAGGAGCTAAAACTATGCAAAAAATCATTTTCTTTTATGTTATCATAAATATATCATAGGAGGTCCAATAATGGACGAAAGAGTAAAACAGAAGGACATGAGCAAAGAACAGTATAACGCTTATATCCGCGAAATCAGGAATCGGAATAAAGGCTCCAAAATCATCATCACTCATTTAGACAAGGATCTAGTAAACCTCATTGGTGAGTATCTAGCATCTAAGGAGGGTAAGTAAATGATACCTCTCCGAATTTCCATAAATGGGACTGCTATTGACATCTACCAAGTAACAGACGAGTCTAAAAAGACGGTGAAGTATATAGGATACTCTAATCTCAAGGATCTATCCAGCTTCATTCAGTTGATTTGCATCGATCCAAAGAACAAGTTCCAATTCTCCGATGAATTGGCCGAATGGGCAGCTTATGTAGAATCCACCGATTGGAGCAAGTCAAAGAAATACACAGCTTCTAGCACTAGAGGCTTCTTTGAAAATTTAGCGTCGTCGATGGTATCTTCGGGCAGTCCATATATAATGTCGGAACCGTCATTATTTGGAGGCAATGGAGCATATCGCCTATTCGCATTGGATGAAATTGGAAAGGGTAATATAAGCTCATGGGATGAGTTCTTATCTCGTCTTGACTATCCCGATCTTTTCTGTAGTTGGGTATGGACTATTTTTGCAAATGTTAGATGCAGACAAGCCCTTTGGTTGCAGGGCGAAGGATTAGATGGGAAGTCAGTTATTACTAATACCATCTCCGACTATCTGGGTCATCTAGCTATTTCGCTCGACTCAGATGCCGTGAGCAGGGGCAATCGATTCGGCTTGCAGGATATATCAGGCAAGCGGCTAATAGTCTTTGCGGACAATAAAAACCCCAACATCATCCAAACTGAGAGGATGCAACGTCTACTAGGTGGCGATAACATCACGGTCGAAAAGAGAAACATCGGTTCCGTCAGCGTCCCGAATCGCTTCCGCACGATAATTACCTCGAACATCACACCCGAGCTATCAAGCCAGATGAACGATCAAACTAGAATCTTGAGGATAAAGGTAATTAAATCCCCTTCATTTGCTGGCAATGGCAAGCCATGGAGTGAGAGACTAAAAGACGAGCTACCAGCGTTCTTAGCTCATTGTCGCGACAGATTCCAAGCCTCTGGATACATGGAAGATAGAGCAGGGTTCGAGCTACCTTTAGATCAAGAGATCGTAACAAGCCATCTACAGGACTTAATCGATAGTTTCATTTCGACCGCACTAGTAGATGACGAGAAGTCAATAGCAACCGCGAAAGATGTTTCTCGCGACTTCATCCGCTATTGCCAATCCTATGAAGAGAAGGTAGACAAGCCAGCTATAAGCCAGCTTATCCGCACCATCAAACAGCACGGACACGAACAGAAACCGCACAGGGTAGGCAATTCGGTAGTCAAAGGATACAAAGGACTGAAGCTGGCCCAGCTTTATACATCGCCCGTGTTCATAGCCCAAGGAGTAAACTAAGATGAACATCATCCAGCAGATAGTAGCCATATGTAAGGCATACCGTAAGTCACAGGAGGGCAAGCAATGATCTACCTACTTACCCTACTTGGAGCCATATCTCCGATATGTCTACCTCTCGCCATCTACTTACTAGGCTCTTGGAGGCTCTATAAGCGGCTCCAGCGACTCAAGGCGCTCAGAGTGTATCTGTAGATAGTGGAGCCCCTTGGAGACGATCTGAGGGGCTTTCATTTGACGCTATCCCAGCAATGTACGAACCTCTTCGGCATCCCTTGTACGCACTGAACTATTATGCTTTATTTCTCTCCACGTTTCCGAATTGATGGCCTTACGCACATCGATTTCTAGCTCATCTCTCGAATCGTAGAAGTTCACAAAGAAGTCATTCGTCATGACGTGTTCAAAAATGACCCCAGCAGAATGATTTACAATTCTTGCCTCTCCGGGCCTAAATTTTGGAAACACAGTCGTCACTCTATACATATACTACCCTTTCCTTTCTCGCGAGTGTATGAGGCACTAGACGCGCTCTCATGGGGAAGATACGAGAGAGGACCGGAAGTGGTAAGCACTATTTTACTTTTTTTCGAGCTGTATCTTACCAGCCCCTCTTTTTTAAATAGAACTTTCCTATTTCAATTTCAGATACTCGACTTTCTATTTCACCACGAAGACACCAGAAGATACTCAAAACCCTATTTCCAATGAAGGTACGGAAGCCCTCCCAATAAGTCAAGAAGCCCATTCCAAGCCACTTCCAGCCCCTTTGCGCCCCCTGACTTAAATCATTCCTGATTCAGTTAGAAAAAAGATGGACTCGCAAAAGATTATTAGTGACGGGGCCAAAATCCTAAATTATTCTACTTGACAAGGCAGGGGGTGATTATGGACATCAACCAGCTCATACATGCGAGTAAATAGGAAAGATGAGTATGAGGATCTACAGAAGTTGAATAAGGTGATAGAGCTTACGCGCTCCACCTTCGGGATCGAGTAATAAGGGGGTTATTTTGACTAAGGACAAGGCACTAGATACACTGGTGGAGTATATCATACAAGCCATCAGAGAGGATCGGGAGAGCTACGAGCTACATGATCCATCAGATATACAAGCAGCATCTCAGAGCGCCTTGGAGGGGCTACTAGAGGCTATCAGAGACCCGGAAGATAAGCTGTCCGAGTATATCTTTGCGCGAGTAAGCGAGGCTACCTAAAGTGTCTGTGGTGTATCGCATGAAGGATCTAATCGAGATGGGCTTTTCTAGATCCTTCCTTTACTCGATGCGTAGGCACAAAAAATTCCCGCATCCTATTGAAACGGGAACTAGAACTAAGATTTGGAGGAAGTCAGATATTCACGAATTTTTAGGCATCTCTCCAGAGTCTACCCAATCCCCCCATTTGGATAGTATATCTCGCATCTGAATCCTGTAAGTAGACTTGTTATATACTTGTTCGATCTTGGATCCTATTTGATGAGTTAGAATTATCTCCAGTATATATGGAGAAAACCCTAGATGCTCATCCGCTATAGTTCGGAAAGAATGCCTCAATCCATGAACTACAATATTTTCGCTCTCCCCTATTAGTTCAAGAACTCTAGTTAGACTATCCCGCTTGACGTGTCCATCTCCCCCTGGCCTATTCGGGAATATATAATCTCCGCTTTTTTCTTTGGCTCGATGCTCGACGATTTCTCGAAACTTATTAGGAACCGGAATCCAAGCATCTTTTTTCGTCTTGTTGCGATCTCTCGGAAGATGGACGTAAAGCTGTCCTGTTGTATCGTCTGGATACTCTTTGATGTCTGAGTATCTGAGAGTACACATTTCCATAGGACGCAAAGGCACATAACAAATTGCCAGCAAGCAATCCCTGCTAACAAACATCCGATTAAATGATTTGAGCTTATCTACAAAGTCCCGGTACTTATCTGGGTTAGTGTAGCTTCTATGTGTATTCGATACTTGCTTTTCGGGGAGGACATCCCCTTTTTTAGTCCCGCTGAATGGGCTTTCTATTTTCTGACTATTTACTCTTCCAGCATTAATATTCTCATATACGCTTTTAACAAGTGGGAAGGCACCATTCGCTACATAGGTAGTGTAGTCATCGTTTAGCTTAGTATATATCTCTTGCAAGGGATTATTAGCCCCTACATCTTCGAGGTACCGTATACCGAACGAGTCGCAGACTGAAACAAAACACTTGAATAGATACTCATACTGATCTATTGTCTTTTGTCTTAGAGAGCGACTCTTGAACTTTAAGTAATTATCAAAAGCATCTTTTAAGTTAGTCTTGCCGACCGTTTGAGTAGATTTTAATATTGCTTGCCTAGCTTCATCGACTCCGAAAGAGTCCTTTACATATGCTCCCATCTTTATGGAGTACTGCTTTTTGTCCTTCGTGCCTCGATGGTAGAAGGTAGCCGTACCCTTGACCAGCCCCTTCTCTGTCACCTGTAGGTACAGCCCTTGCCCTAGGTTGTACATCGCCAAGGGCTTCCCCTCAGCGTGTAGCTTCCCCCGCTCCAAGAGCCGGACGTTCTCCGATGGATCTATCTTTCCCGTCTCCATCTTGCTTCCTTTCGCGTTTATCAAGTGCCGACTTGCTAAGCTCGCATCTGCTAAGATCTTATCAGTAAGATAGCTAAAAGAGACCGGATGGGACATGATTTTAGCGGCATATGCCGCACTATACAGGCCATAAAGCACCAAAAAGCGCCAGTAAAACCCAAAAAACACAAGCAAACACTAAGGGGTGACCTGTGGGAATTCAATGCGGTATCGTCGGCCTTCCGAACGTCGGCAAGTCCACCATCTTCAACGCCATCACGAACGCGGGGGCCCAGGCGGCCAACTATCCGTTCTGCACCGTCGACCCCAACGTGGGAACGGTCACCGTTCCCGACGTGCGCGTCGACAAGCTCGCCGAAGTGGTCAAGCCGCGCGCCGTCCAGCGCGCCGTGATGCAGTTCGTCGACATCGCCGGACTCGTGCGCGGAGCGTCCAAGGGCGAAGGGCTGGGCAACCAATTTCTGTCGCACATCCGCGAGACCGACGCTGTGCTGCACGTCGTGCGCTGCTTCGAGGACGGCGACGTCACCCACGTCGAAGGCTCCGTCGACCCGTTGCGCGACATCGGCATCATCGACACGGAACTCGCGCTGAAGGATCTCGACTCCGTCCAGAAGCGCCTCTCCAAGGACGAGCGCGCCGCCAAGGGTCCGGACAAGAAGGCCAAGCAGGCCGTCGACGTCTGGAACAAGCTCCTCGCCGTGCTCGATCAGGGCAAGGGCGCGCGCCTGGCCGTGCTCACGGAAGACGAGGCGGAGATCGCCAAGGATCTCCAGCTCCTGACCTCCAAGCCCGTGTTGTACTGCTGCAACGTGCTGGAGTCGGAAATCCACACCGGCAACGCCTTCGTCGAGAAGGTGCGGGCCCATGCCGCCGAGGAAGGCGCGGGCGTCGTGGTCATCTCCGGCAAGATCGAAGCCGAACTCAGCCAGCTCGAACCCGAAGAGAAGGCCGTCTTCCTGGAAGAGCTCGGCCTCAAGGAGTCGGGTCTCGACACCGTGATCCAAGCCGCCTACGCGCTCCTGGGCCTGTCCACCTACTTCACCGCCGGTGTGCAGGAAGTCCGCGCCTGGACCTTCAAGACCGGCTCCAAGGGGCCAGTGTGCGCCGGCGTCATCCACTCCGACTTCGAGCGCGGCTTCATCCGCGCCGAGACGATCTCGTGGAAGGACTTCGAGACCCACGGCAGCCAGGGGGCATGCAAGGAAAAGGGTCTCATGCGCTCGGAAGGCAAGGAATACGTGGTGCAGGACGGCGACATCCTGCACTTCCTGTTCAACGTCTGACGACGGGGTCGACGATCCGCTCCAGCAGTCCGGCGGGCATGCACGGCCTGCCGCGACGTCGGTCAAGAACCGTCCAGACGAGTCGCGCCGCCAGAACCGGCGTTCCATCTTCCTTCCAGATGTCCTGGAGGAAGACGTGGCGCACCTTGCCGATCGACTCGCAGCGCACGTCCACGGCGAACGCATCGCCGGAGCGAAGCGAGCGCTTGTAGTCGAGCTCGGCACGCACCAAGACGAGATCGAAGCCCTCGGAAGACATCTCCGCGAAGTCGACTCCGCGCGAGCGGAGGAACTGGTGGCGAGCGTGCTCCAGGTAATTCTGGTAGGTGGCGTTGTTGACGATGCCCTGCAGATCGCATTCGTAGTCGCGGACCACGAAGTCCAGACGGAAGAGGCTGTCCATATGCGAGGGAATGCTAGCCTCGGCGGTC
>Ga0066602_10000601_pt1 | contig 28333 bp, 19 predicted proteins | sample Higcelweek5metaG_FD_59481 | JGI IMG/M metagenome (GOLD analysis project Ga0066602, IMG submission 59481) | Freshwater pond sediment microbial communities from the University of Edinburgh, under environmental carbon perturbations - High... | ecosystem: Environmental > Aquatic > Freshwater > Pond...
GAAAACTGTTTGAGTCCCATGTTTGAACTACGTTCAAACTGGTCGAGTTTTTGAGTCGATAGAAGATTTTCGGAAAACCAAAATAGAACGGGTATAAATTTAATGATACAGTTTCAAAATATGGATTAGATGGAGATTGGAATAAAAAATTTGTAGCAAATCATAAAGGAAAACATATCGAAGAATGTAATCAGTATGTGTAAGAAAAATTAGAAGAAATAGATAAAAGATTTTTTACTGGATGGGTTGGGAAAGAAAGAGAATTTACAGAAGAAGTGTAGTATATAAAAGGAGGCAATGCCTCCTTTTATTCTCTCCATTCCTTATACTATAAGATTTGAAACATCTATTTGCTCTTCTTCTGGATCGCAAGGAGAAACTTGAGTGACAAAATCAATTATTTTATCACGGAAGATGCTCGTATCAAATTTCTTCGCATATTCACGAATCTGATCGGGAAAAAACTCCATACCTTCAAATTCTTCTATTGCATTGTTGAGGTTTCTGACACTCTGGGTATCAAAAAACACTCAAGTTTCTCACTGTATTACGGTTTCACATGCACCTCCCTTGCGATAGGCTATCACTGGAGTTCCGGATGCCATGGCCTCAACTGGTACGAGTCCAAAATCTTCTTCTGGAGGGAAAAGAAAGGCTTTTGCTTCACTATACAGACGGTTTCTTTCTTCGGTGGAAACATCGTATTTCCAGATAATGTTGGCATTGGATTTTGATTCGAGATCTTTTTGGAGCTTGTTTTTAGTACTGGTGACAATGATAAGGGGCTTTTCATTTTTATTGAAGGCTTCTACGACCAAATCAAACTTTTTATATGGAATCACTCTTCCAATATAGAGATAGTAGTTTTTTTTCTCAGAAAGAAAAAAATCATGCCATTCTATTCATGGAGTGATTACAAATGAGGGTCTTTTGTAGTATTTTTCGATACGACTACGGGTAGTTTTGGAATTGGCAATAAAGTAATCTACTCTCTGTGCAGCGACAAAATCCCACTGTCTCAGGTGGTGCACCATACGAGGCATAAACCATTTTCATACAAAATTGAGCATTCCAAATTCCATCATATTGAGGTATTCATGATAGTGACTCCAAAAATAACGAGTGGGAGTATGACAGTAGCAGATATGGACACAATCAGGCTTGGTGATGACTCACTTGCTTTCAGCACTTGAGCTGGAAATGACGATATCATAGGTGCTTAAGTCAAAGCTTTCAAAAGCTTTTGGACGTAAAAAAAGTGCCAACTTATGAGAGCGATTGAGAAAAGGGATTTTTTGAATAAAGCTTGGAAAGATTCTTTTATCCGCAAAGTTCGGATGCGCTCTTTGATAAAACACCGAAGTGTAGATGTCAGCTTCTGGAAAGATCTTCATGAGTTCAAAGAGCACCCACTCTGCTCATCAAATATCCTTAATCCAATCACAAACTATGGCAATCTTTTTCTGAGAATCTTTCATTGTATATTGAATAAAAATGAATATAATGCGAAAAATTTTAAGCGCATTTTACTTATTTTTTTGTTTTTTTCAAATGAATATTTTTTTTCAAATGTATCAAGGTTCTCAATCGCAAGCCCTTGAGGATATTCTGTCTCTCTATCACAAGAAAGGGTTTGCACTCGTGCACTATATCTACTTTGCCAATCTGGTGTCTACATGAATTCTTTGAGGAAAATCACACAATACAGCATTTTCCCAAGCACTGGAATCTGCTGATTTTTTGCTTCCAGATGGAATTGCACTGCGAATGTATGTAAAAAAATGGTACGCACGAGACCTTCCCAATCTCAATGGTACCGATTTTAGTGATTACTTTTTAAAAAACTTGCCCGTTTGAAACACTGAATTTGTTCTTTATGGAGGACACAAAGACGTAATCAATAAGGCAAAAGAGTATGTAAGTGCTTTTGGTCACAAGGTGGTTTCCGCACAACATTGATATGCTGAATTTGATGAGAGTGTGCTTGCATCCCTCTCCCCTGACACGATTCACATACTTTTGTTGGGGCTAGGAACCCCAAAGCAAGAACTTTTTGCTGAGAATTTCCGACCCATCATTCAAAAATATAAACTGCTCGTTTTTACCCAATGAGGAACCTTTGATTTTTGGGCTGGGAATGAAAAACGTGCCCCTCAATGCATCCAATCACTCAAGCTTGAATGGCTCTGGAGATTCATTTTTAATCCAAAAAAGAATTTTTTTAAGGTGCTCAATTCAATCAAAATCTTTTATTATCTGAGAGTGAAGCCTAAATAGATTGGCATTTGCAATTTTTGAAAAAATATGGTAGACTTTTTCCATACTTATTATTATTATTTCTTTTTATGGTAGTGTTTGACTCTCTTCATGCTCCATCAAATCCTTCTGAAAAAAACACAGATCTTTCTTGTCTTCAAGATCGTATTGCGAATGTGGTAGGAATCGTTATGGATGAAAAAGAGCATCTTTTGCTCAGTCTTCGTCACCTTGAAGAAGTCATAGAATCAATTCAAGCGGAATTTTGAATGGAAAAACGCGGACTGTATAGAGAACGGTACCGAATCAATACCTCAGGAGTACAACAGTACTTTGAAATGCTTCTTGTTGTATTTCCAGAGCTTTGACGTGCTCGGGCTCACTGTATGGATGAAATCTGAACACAACAACTTCCTATCATACAGGAACGCTTTTGGAGAGAATATATCGAACCATTGGTGAGAAATCTCTATGTATTGATTCCAGAAAAATTTTCCGCATGAGCGCCCATCTTTGGAAAACCAACCAATGGAGAGCATCTATTTCCAAAAATCCGTATGCAAAACGCTTTCCTCAATGGGGTGTGACAGCATCTGGAGGAAATACAATCTTCTGATTTTGAAGAAAGACTTGCAGAGTATACTCATTTCTCCGTGGAAGATTATGAAGATCTCAATATTACCAAGCCAGCACTCAAAATCTTATTTTCAAAAGCTACTTGAATAGAAAATCTTACCCTTAAATTGCCATTCAACTGTTGGAGTCCTGATGAACTGAAAGAAATTATTGGGGTACTGCCTGCTTTGCGTAGTTTGAGTTTTATTGGAGTACCTATGGATAAAATGGACAGTGATCAACTCGAAGCTCTCTTTGCATGCTTCCCAAATATTCTTTCATTGCAATGTATACAAGTAGACGTCTATCATCCTCAAAGCGATTTGTTTTCGATCATCAAAAAGTCATTTCCTTTGCTTCAAAATCTCGTTTTTAAAAAATCTTCTATCCTGCCAGAGGAGGCTTGATTTTCCTCACTGATTTCTTTTTTTCAAGACACAAAACTCAAAATGGTGGGGCTTCCTCAGAGCCTTTTAGGGATTGCTGGAGATGATGAAAAAATGACCAAACTTCTTGAGAGTATGCAAACGGTAAAGATCCTCGATCTTTGAGAAAATGGTTGGTGATACAATGAGCGGGATTCTATTGAACGTCTCTTTGGAGAGAGAATGAAAATGGGGAGTGTGAGATTGAGTGAGTCTTTTCAAAAAAGTCAAAAACTCACCGATTATGAAAACTTTTGGAAACATGAAATGCAACAGAGAGAGAAACAATTGATACATCGTATCCAAGCGCATTTTTCGGCACATACTCCATCATAACAAGGTATATACCTCATGAAAACATGGAAAAACTTTTTTCTAGAGGATACTTCTCTAGATGATAAACTTGTAAAACGTACCATTTTGTATACAATCAAGTATTATTTAATAACTTGGAGTGTATGAAAACTTGTGTAGCTTGTGGAATGCCTCTTGAAAAAACTGAGGACTTTCCAAATGGAGATGAAAATCTCGAATCTTGTGTCTATTGTACCGATGACTCTGGACTGATAAGATCTTGTGAAGAAATTTTTCAGTGAGGAGTGATCTTTTTTCAAGGAATGTTTTGATGAGATCAGGAAACAGCTGAGAGAATGACTCGTAAAAACATGAATTCACTTCCCTATTGGCAAGAACATAGACATCCTTGTCTAGATGGTGAAGAGGCAAGTGATGAAGAGTTCACGAAGATGATGTTAAAAATGTAGTAATCAACAGAAATACCTCATTTAATTTTTTTTTTGGCTTTTTTTTGCCTATTTACCGTCTGACGGGAAAAAGTATACAATTTGACATTTTTATTATTAATTTTATATACCGCTTTTTTTGTGAGAATAAACCGATTTTTTTCATGATTTCTTTTGTAAAAATCAGAAAATATGATATAGTAGTGCAAACAATATTATTTTCCTCTGTCGTATGCACCAATATAGTAAATTTCAAAAATTTATTTCATTTATTTTGATATTTTCGATTCTGTTTTCTTTTAGCATTCATGTGAGTTTCTTGAGCCTCATCAATCAGATTTTTGCGTCTGAGGCTGGAAAGTATCATGTGGTTGCTATTTTTGTGCAGGATGAAATTTACGATGAAATCAAATCCGATGTTGCACAGTATGCAAAGAATATTCAAAATTCACTCGAAAACACAAGAACTATCATTATACCAACTCCTTGAGATGAGGATCCCTATAATATCGCATCTTTGAGTGAAAAACTCTATTTTGATTGATATAAAGACCTTATATGATGATCTCCTCAAGAAAGTGCACTCGTTGGGAGTGTTTTTATTGGAAATCTTGCACTACCAGTAGTGGAAAATAGTGGATACTATGAAAAGACCATCTTACCATATGTGGATTTTGAAGACAAGATGTATATTTATGACAAATCCAAAAAAAATTATACGGTTAATAAAAACTTTTATGCAGAACCAAAAGCTGAAATCTGGCATGGTTTTATCTCTCCAAATACAGGAGACACAGCACAAGATGTAGAAAAGATTCATGGCTATTTTGAAAAAAATAACCATTTCTACCAAGGTACAGGGCAATTTACTGGGACTGGTGTGCTTGATGGAAATGAATCGCACGGGATTCCAGAAGGATACGAACCATACGTGTTTTATTTTGACCAAATCAAGGAATCGAAGTCAGTGAACTATGCTTCGTATAGAGGATATCAATTATATATTAAGCACTTAGACGAGATCTCTAATGGAGAATATTCTGATGAGTTGGCTCAAGAAGTTTGGGATTTATACATGGAGTCCCAAAATGAATATTTTGGGACTTGATCCACTCAAACTACAGATATGTCTTCATTATCAGATATTCAACTCAAGACGATTATTGATAAGACCCTTAAAAAGTTTATTGAGATTTTTTGAGAATGAGCGATGTGAGAGATGAGAAAGGATGTATACAATGCGGGGAGATACAATGATGATAAGGATCATATCAATGTTCATTATATTCCTTATCTGGTTTCAATTTTAGATCTTTGGTCTGTAGATGTCGTACGTAAAGCAAATTTTAAATTAGAGTGAAGTATTAATAATGTTTTAAACAACGGAGTTGCTCGTGCTCTAGCAGTTCCGACGAAAATAATAGAAGATGAGGGTGGAATCGAGTCTGAATATCTCAACTTTTATGCAGGAACCCAAGGGGATACAGTATGAAATTCATTGGATTGTACTCTCTATCGTGGGAGTACACAATCATGATGAACTTTGGTACAAGCTAATAGAGGATTTAATCTTTCACTTATTGACCCTGATTACAAAACGTGTTGAGATACTAAAACTCAAGGGTATTGGGGAGGGAATTCTCCACTTAACATTGATGGGAATTCTTTGAAAAGTACATCCCGGAAGTTGAATAGTTCTGCGAATGTAGACCTTTCTATTACCCCAATATATGATATCAAATGAGGCGTGAAATCACTCGATACTTCCAAAATTCCTACTCCTTTGAATTGTTCCAGAACAAACTATCTCTTGACCCGTCAGACTGATGTATCGGGAGATGTTAACTATCAAGTACCTATCAATGGAAGATCTGCAGTAGATTGGGATTGTGGAACTATTAATGAAGGGTTTTTAGACCACTATTTTACTTTTGAACAAGCATATACTAATCTTAAAGACGCTCCTTGATGCGTTGGAGAAAGAAGTCTCTATTTGGACTCTTTGAAAGTAAAATCGCAGTCTTTTTCAGCCCAAACGCCGACATCAGACGGTTTGGGGGTATGTCAAACTGACTATTACTTCAAAAAGGTTCCGTCCTTGATGGAACACATTTCTCCGACTTCTTCTGACGTAGAGCTCCAACAATCTGCCTCTTTTACACCCTCACTTCCACTAGACAAGGTTCGTTATGTAGATTTTATCGCTGCTGATGGTGAATATGCAAGACTCAACTACCCTGATATTTCTTCAAAAGACAACCAAACATCAATAAAAGCCAAACTGGATGCTTTTTCTCAAACAATGAATACTCTCATTACTGAGCACAATCCTAGCAATCTTTCAGGAACACAAAAGTCACTCTATCAACTCCTTAACACCTGAGACTATCCTCTAGCGAATGTGAATATTGCAGCAACCTTAACTCAATGAGAGAACCAGACCTTGTCAGTTGCTCATACATGGAGTAATATGGACTCAATCAGTGCTAAGTACAAATTTGTACTCGATAACTATCTCTCATATGCTCCTGAGTCAAGTACTTTGCCAAGACATAGAGATTCTTATGAAATAGCCTATATTTGAGCACCTTGAAGTAGTGATGGCTCCAATATGTATGTAAAACTAGATCCAGAAGAAAAAAATGGGGAAAATCCATACGCAGATATCTTTGCTGAAAATTCTCAGCTGGATAATTATCTTTTGAATGTCGAAAATGATACCAAGGATCAAGAAGACAATTTCAAATGTTCTCCTCCTGAGTGAGTGCCTATACGGAAATGGCTCCCCGCGGTAATTTGTCGGTTAGAGGATATGCTTCCTCCAACGATTAGTATTTCTGAGAGTAACTGTAGTGATTCTACTCTTTTTATGAATGATGATGGAGATGACGGTGACGGGAGCTATACCAGTTATTATGGAGATTATTATAAAACGTCAACTTCCACTTCTACCGATTCAAATGGGAATAAGACTGAGACAGTGTATTCATGAGCTGACACCAATAAAAATGGGGTAGTAGATAAACTGGAAGACGATTTGACAGGAGAAATTGCCTGAATTGTACTCAAGACTTCGTCAACTCAGTATCCATACAACACTTCTGGATATGTAGAGGCATCTTTGGTCGATAATCAATTCAAACCAATTACATACGATGTAAATACATATATCGATTTTTCTGTTGCAAAGGTAGTAGCATATGATTCAAATGGAATCAAAAAAATTATTTATGACACCAATCAAGTTGAGGGAAGTGCTCTCAACGGAGAGACAGCAAAAGCACAGGCGCAAAAATATATTGCATTCTCTGACTGAATTACTACCAGAATGAGTCAATGAAAGGCAAAGTATGTTTTTGCTACCAAATCGAGCAAAGCAGATGTTACCATTGAAGCAAATTTCATACTCAAAGACAATGCCTGAAAAGTTCTAAAACAGTCGAAAAAAGTTGCAGAAATTGCTATTCGTTGAGATGTTTTGCGTATGGTATCGTATAAATTATCAACATTTCAAGAGAACCTTGTTCTCAATTCTTGAGTGAGTACCGTGAGTGTCTCCTCTGAAAATAATGTGTTTTTGACTTCTGATTCTTTTCTCTCAGAAAATAAGCAAAAACTCTCCAATCTTCAAGCCCTCTCAGCTTCCAAAGAAAAGCTCTTTTTGACTCTCTCACTTATGGATGAGTCAGGTTCATACACTACCCCAGCCTATCCTATCAAAGTGACAATATATAAAAATGGGAAAAAGTTGAAAGAGGAAACTCCGTATGCTTCATGAGATAGATTTATCAATCTTTGAGCTCTCAATGAAATAGGAACCTATACTATTTCGATTGAAGATAATCAAAATCGTGTAGTTACCAAAGAGATTGTAGTGACCTGATGAGATGCTACGAATATTGTACCAAAAATATCTACTAACCTTATGGAAGCAGGTGGAGTCATTACTACTCACGCATTTATGGTCAGCGATGAATTTTGAAATCCAAGTTCTGGCAAGTATTATTCTGTGACTATCAATATTGATGGAGATGGGGTAACTTTTGAAGACGGAAAGACAGAAAAAACATTCTCAGTCTTTGATGGTTTTGGGACTTTTCGACTTAAGACAACAAAAAAGATAGGAGATAATGTGCTCAAATTTACGCTTAAAGAAACAGGAGGTAAGAAAAAAATCACAGTTGATTCAGAAGCGATTCAAGTGGTAGATAAAATAAATTTTAATCTTGTAATCAATCCAGAGACAACACTGGAACTCAATCATGAATATTCCTATACTCTTTCTCTAGACTCAAAAGTAAATGAACAAACGTCATTTAATTCTCGTAGCTATCTTATTGTAGACTCAAACTACGTCAAATCCAATGAATCATACATCAATATAAAAAACAATTCATGAGGAGGAAGTTTTACTACCAAGACAAAGGCAGGTGATCATGTTGCATTAGCATTTCAAATTGAATGAGTAAAAAATCCTATCTACAAATATGTCAATATCAATGCGGGAGTACCTATGAAGCTCTCTATGGAACTCTCTAAATCACAAATAGAAGCAAAAAGTTGAGCACTGTCGACTCTTGCTGTTCAGTTGGTAGACCGTTATGGAAATACTGCTACCAATGATTCCACTACCCAGATACGTGTAGATGTTGATTCCAAATATCAATCATTTATAGGAGTTGATGCAAAAAACAAGACTGTAACTAAGTGAAAGGTGAACTTTTCACTTTTGGCAACGGATACTCCATGATTGGCATATTTTAAGGTTTCAGCATTACCAAGTCTTGAAAATAATTCATTTTCTATAAAATGACAGACTCGGTTTTTAAAATCTGAACTTACTATTTCAGGAATGACAAGTGCTGGGAAACTCACTCTATTAGGAGAAAAATTCTTTGAAGAATACGACACAACACACTATCGTATGAAATTTTCCGAAGAAATAGCACTCGTATCAAGTCAAGTCTATCGTGACCAAGACGACTATGTTCAACAACAACTTTTGAGTTTTTTCCGTTCTCATGATACTATTGTGGTAAAAGGAGTCAACGAAAATGCTGGGAAGATCGAAACCTTCTATTTTTGGAATGAAGCCTCTATAGAATGAAATAAATACAATGCACTCTATACTACTTTGATTGGCGGAAGTTATGGAGACATTACCAAATGAAATAGTCTCTGAAATGCAATGATCTTTGATTGAGATAATCGTGCACTTTCAGTGACTTCACTTCTAACTACTGGAGAAAGACATTATGATGTATTGTCTGTGAGACCCAATGGGAATGTCTCCATCAATGCGATTGCCGATGACCTTTCTCAAGATATTACCTCTGAGACTACCATCAGTGAAGCTGGAGCATTGCAGATAAGTTTCTATAACAATACCTTTGGCAATCTGGTAGCAAAGACTTTTTATAACATTCAAAACCCAAAGCTCATATCTTGTAAGCAGAGTGATATCAATGCTTGCTATGATCTCTCTAGTCCAAGTATTGCCCTAAAAACAAAAACTACTACTTATACAGTTAATCTTCATGAAATGGTGAATCTAGTGCTTGAGGATTCTTCCAACAATGTACTTTTGGAAGTAGACAAAAAGACCTGAAAGATTTCCATTGCTCCATATGTCAAGCTTGAACTCAATAACAAAACAACAACTTCAGGTGTCTTTGATGTCTTGGTCAATGGGAGCGTAATTGCAACACTTGGTGTCCATTTTGTCGGGTCAACAGTAAAAATTACGAGAGATGAGAGTAAGATTGATGCTTTAAAAGACTCTCAAACTACAGGAGGTATTGTCGTCTATCTGGAGGGGTTAAAATACTATAGTGCGCCACTCTATGCTGATGATTCCACAAAAGGAAGCCAATGAGTGAGTATAGCATACAACGATCCTTTCTCATCAACAACCCAAAAGCTCGGGAAATTCTCTACCTTTTTTGATGCATGATATGAGACCTACGAAACCAATGCAGGAGTAGGATGGTCAGGAAATAATAAAACACTTTTGTCTTTTGCAGCGGGAAAATCTGTTTGAGAATCTACTCAAGACTACCAAAGTTTTTCCATGATCAACCTTTGAGATCCTGTACTCAGGCTCAAACCAATACCAAAAAAACTTCCATGAAATGATAAACAAGTCAGAAAGTATGATAGAACTATCTGAAAAATGGTTTCTAAGGATGATAAAAATATTTGATTCTCTACTTTTGATTACAACCATGATGATAAACAAGATCTTGCCATTTTAAAAAGAGATGGGTTTTTGGAAATACTTGAGTGAAATGGTGCTCTTGCTGATTATACCTCACGAGGAAATGTAATTTATTTCTCTGATCTTTGAGAATCTTCTACTATGCAGGCTTGAGATTTTACTTGAGATGGATACGGAGATATTCTCGTGATGAATAACAGAAAAGAGTTGGTGCTTATAGATAACCACCAAAAAAACTTCAATAGAATCGATACTGTGTGACTGAAAGATGAAGAGTGAAAATCGCTATTCTCTTCTTCTATTATTCAACAAATGCTGGCACTTGATATGGATCTCGATGGTAAAACTGATATTGTGACCCTTGATGAAAATGGGGATATTTATATTTACTATTGAACTTCAACTGCGTGAGTTTTTACCAAAAAGTTTATTGCCAACTACGGAGTCAAACTCTCAAATAGTGTGAGAAATGATAATGCCGCAGTATATTTTGATGGACTGTATCAACTCCCTGAAGACCAAAGTTCCACAAATGTAGGTGATGAAAAAATATCGAGTCTTTCTGATTATAAAAATATCTATGGAAATGGAGTCAACGAAAGCAATGATGCCTTAGTAGATAAAATGGTTTTTACTCAATTGACCTATGATCCAGATCTTGCTACTGCATCTGAAGATGGAACTGCTCTCAACAGTGCCTATCCTGACTCCATTATGACCGATAAGATGAAGGAGGGGACCAATGGCACAGATACTGAAATCAATGGAGTGGAGTCAGGAATCCAAGACACAATTTCTGGAATGAATGAACTCTGAACATATCTTGATAACAACAATTCTTGAGTCAGTCAATACTCAGGGGCCAACTCAACTAAGATGACTACTTTTATAAAATCAGAATACTCAAAATTTGAGGGTATAGAAGTAAAAAAGGTATTTACTGACATTAATTGATGAGATCTCAAATGAGGGGATACCATAGAGCTACATGTGAGTCTCACCAATACCTGAACCCAAACTAAAACTCGTATTGCATATGTAGATAAAATTCCTGAAAATTTTGTCATTTCAACTGCCCCAGACTTTAAACTTTCTTTTGGTTGAAAGACTTATACATGATCTGAAATAGATCTTTCAAGTGTCAATGGATGAGATTATAGTTATCTCCTTGACCATGTGGTACTGAATGAGAATAAATATGCTCTTTCCTTGGCACCATGAGAAACCCTAGATTTTTATATTACTCTTACTGCGCTCGATTTTTCTGCTGGTTATATTGAAGCTGACTACCTCGACAATACGACTCCACATTGAGACATAGCTTTCAAATGGAGTAAAGAAAACTGTGGACAGGATTATTATCTCTATAAGTCAATTGCGGTTCGTGACTACCAAAAAGAATTAAAAACTCCTGTGTGTGAAAATAAAATGCCCAAAGAATATACTGATAAAGATGGAAATGGAATTCCTGACTATATCGATGAAATTCTCAAAAATCCTGCCTCCCCTTCGGTGAGAGAACAAGAAATAAAATGGTATAATGATATTCTCAAAAAAAACAGTAGTACTTATGATGATCTTGAGCAAAAACTTGAGGAGGTTGATGAAATACTTGATGGACTGAGTTGTGGATTTGGGGGGTGAGGATGTATCTCGACTCCACTCAATCGGGCCCCATTAGCACCTTGAAATGATCCTACCCTCTTTGGAATGCCGGCAGGGGATGGACTCTGGGTCTGAGAAGGACTTCCAATGTTCTCAGTTCCAACAATCTGTGCCTCTGGTATGGGAGTACGGCCACCTTGTCCACTTGGGGCAGGATGACGGCTCGACATCACAAAAACCTGAATGTGAGTCAGCCAATTCCGTATTTTTGTCACCCCAACTATTACGGGGGCGATTGGAGTAGCGATGTGTTTTGGTTCCAATGTCGCCTTATGATGGACTCCAATCCCCTGAATCAGTCCTTATATTTCTTGATGAAATTGTATTATTGTTGCAGTGCCACTGTTATGATGTGAAAATGACGGTTCAGATGGAGAAATTCCAAATATGGGAATTGATGGTTCGACCCTCGTGCAGTGAAATTGCAAACAGTGACAGAATGATGCTACTGATACTCCATATTTGGGGGATAGTGTGGCACAACAGTATCTCAACTACAAAAAATCTTGAGAAAAAGATTCTTCAGTTGCCAAAAAGATTTTGGATGCATTTGGAACTGTAGCAAAACCATCAGAAAAACGGCAAACTCCAAACGAACCACTCATCTCTGTTGGAGATCATAGTGCAACTACTGCTGGAGAACTTTCACTTTCCATTGACTGGGGAAGTGTAACGAGTGGAAACTTTGAAGACGTGGTTCAGGTGCAGATGGAGAGAATTTCCTCATTTCCTGATTTTATCATGGATTGGGTAACGAGACAAATCGAAGAATTTGTGAACAAACTCACGGATTTTCCAACCCTCTATATTATCCTTCCACAATTTGAAGGGGTTTTTGATGGAGGTTGGCAAAATTTTACACAAAACCTTACCGATGCTTTTGAATCTGGAAAACAACAAGCCCAAGACGAACAAGATGCCGTGCAAGGGCAGATTCAAAATATTGAGGAAGACCAAAAAACGGCTTCTGGAAGTGAGTATGCTATCAATGCACTCGCGATCAATCGTTTGAGAGCAGAAAAAGTCCTTGATAGTAATACTACCGTATCAGGAGTAAAGGAAGTCTATGAATTCCTTTGAAACCTTCCACTGATAGATATCGTTCCAGAAAAGGTTCATGTCAATCTCCCTTGGATCGACGATACGAGTCTGGAAAAAGCTATTTTGGATTTTGAAACCACCAGAGATCAATGGGCAAGTGAAATCCAAAATGCAAGAGATTCACGGAATCTCAACGGATACAACTGTGTTGCCAATGATCCACATGCAGGCTGTCATGTGATTCTCGATGCGGATAGATTGCTTCACAGTCTCGATAAAAATATCGAAATCCTCAATGAGTACAAAAATATCCCTGCGGAAATCTACAAAATGCTGAAAATCAAAGAAATCCGGTTGGAGCAAATTCTTTGTAATCTCGAAACTATTTCTGAGATTCTTGGATGACGGATCGGAGACAACGGAAAAAGATTTAAAGCGTGGGTCGAACTCTATGTTCTCATCAAGGCGATTTTAAAGTCATGGCAACTCTTGGTTGATGTCTTTTTAGATTATGATGCAGAGTGCCACCAATGTAAAAATGAAAGACGGGATTTGATGTACTTTATATGGAAACTCATCGATATTATTATGCCACAGATCCCTGTAATCAAACTTCCAAAATGGCCAGATATATACCTTGACCTCCACAATATCCGTGTAGGACTCAAGATTGCGATTCCAGAGTTTGAATTCAATCTTCGTCCTATTCTTCTTCCAAATTTGCCAAAACTCTATCTTCCGAAAGCTCCAGATGTTACGGTAACTCTTCCTGACCTTCCAATTCTCCCAGAAATCGAACTGCCAGAACTTCCTGATCTTCCAAGCTTACCGATTGTAAAACTTCCTGACCTTCCACCTCCACCGAAGCTTCCAAAACTCTTCTCTTCGATCGAAGCTTTCCTAAAAATTCTCAAGCTCATTACCAAAGCGATGTGTCTTTTAAAGTCCAATCCTTTGGTTCCAGAGTGGAGAGCAGGAGATCAGATAGCTTTTATTACAGAAAGAACGGGATACCTTGACCTTGATTGGCTCGATGTGTCACTTCCTCAATTCTCATTCCCCTTTGTTGATGCTATTAAAGTGACGACCCGGGTGAACCTAGAATTTGAGGCAGAATTCCTTGTTGAAATGGCAAGGCAAGCGGTGCTTCCTATTAATACCTTCACTAACAATATTGTAAATAAATTCGATATTGGAATTGATGATCTTGATTTCTCTGATGAGTGACCGTGAGATGTTAATATTGATATAAAAAGAGATGGTGAAATCGATGTAAAAACGAGTCAACTCCCACCACACAAACAAGTGACTCTTTATCAAGTGGCTTTGTGAATTTCAAAAAATATGATCAAGCTCCAAAGAGCTATCTGAGTGTGAGCTTCTCAAGAATTGAGTGTATGAGAATTCAAAGAAGCATTGAAAAAAGAGCTTGCATCAAAGACACTCTATCAAAATGAAAAGACCCAAACAGTGGCAAAAGTCCTCAAAGATGCGATAAATTATCCAATGACGGAGGAAAATACACTCATAGCAAAACTCCAATCCAACAAGGATGCAAAATTTGAAAAACTTACCCAAGTCATCACGCAAGAGCAACAGGTAACTCGTCTCTTGAGAAAAGAAATGTTTGGAGAATCAGAGAGTCAATTCACAAAATCAGCTACAAATATGTGTCAGATTAATCCACAGAAGGAAGCCGAAAAATATATGCCACAATCCATAAAGTTATTGTCTACTCCAAAGGATCTTGGAACTGACCTTTCCCTCTCTTCTCATCTCTTTGATGGAGATAATGCACAGACTCTTGAAAAATATTCCAAAGTATTGCACCCTGATCAAAGTGCCAAAAAAGATGCCAAAGTTCTTTGAAATTCGGTGCTTGATTCCGTACATAATGGAGCTGATTTCTTTGAAAAGAAAATGGTTCAAAGTGAGAATGCTATGAAACAAATTGCTTCAAAATCCAATGAAAATAATCAAGCTTCAAAAGATACATCCTTGATGGCATACCAAAAATCATCTCCAATCCAATGAATAATCTCTCCTGTTGTCACTGCTAGCGTTCCTATGATGGCATATACGGATTCTTCGACTTCATCTGATTCTTCAACTTCGACCAATGCTTCGTCAATTCTTGATCAATTCAAAACTTCAAGAGAACCGACTACCTACACTACTAACCCTTGATCTTGTGCCAATAATTCAGGATATGAATATACGTATGATGGTATGTATGTGATTGAAGAAAATACCGGGACAAAGAAAGAAACAAGTTACCATCTTTTTGATTATTTAGATGAACTGAAAGGGGATGAAAAATACGTGGAATATGATGCAGATAATGATGGAGATGTCGATATTGTCTACATGGCAGGAGATGAGATATTTATCAAACAAAACTTACTCAAGTTACCAATAAAAGAACACTATTCTGGAAGCCCAAATTTCCTTTCTCTCTCAGACAATGTCTACTTTGTTGAGGATGAAAAGTTTCTCGATGGGGTCAATGGATTTACCCAAGGAGCCAACGATAATGGATTTCTCAATATTCTCTTTGGTCAACCACTCAATCAAAAAATTGCCAATTTCAGTCTTGAGTTTTATACTATCATTGATAAATTTGCTGATGAAGCCAATGGTTTTGCAGATGGATATGTGCCGACAGGAATCAAAAAACATATTATTGATGCTTTCCGTGATATTCCTATGATTACCAAGATTGATCCTCTCGATGATAAAGGAATTGATGTGCATCAAAATCTTGCCAATATTTGAGATTTAGCTTCCAATCTAGCATGACTTAAAATGAAAGCTAAGAAAATATACAACATCCAAAATGATGTAGAACTCTATCCAGAAGTCGTCATTAATGCAAAAACCTTCCTTTACACATGAAAAAACTCTGTCAAGATGGAATACTTTTACTATCAAGACAAACAAAAGGAACTCAAGAATAAAAAACTCACGATTCCTTCGTATTCCAATATTCAATTTCCTAAAGATGCTGTGATTACTTCACTTTCTCAGCCTCTGTATATAGCAAAAGATGGATATGTGTGGTACAATGCCAACGATATTATTTCACATAGAGACCAGCCTCTTCTTCCATGAACCACGATTACTTCCGATGCTATGGAATTGGATGTGCACCCATTTATCGAAATTAAGTACTATGATGGTACGTCTCAGATGCTTGATTTTGATGAAGTTCAGTATTATGAACTCTACGATTTAGGGAATTACTCATCTTCATATCTCCTTAGGACTTCGTTGCCAAATGATTTTTACTATGCAAAGATTCGTAGTTTTTCAAGAGGGATTTTTTCTCCACATTCAAATCAGATAGTTTTCTCTCCACAAAAAGAATCAGATACTAGAGCTCCTGAAATTTCTCCATTTGAGATTAAGGTTCCTGTCTACCAACAAAAGACCGCAAATATCACCAATTTTATCTACGAAGACAGTTGAAACCAAAACATTAGCGATGTGTATATAGATTTTGATCTTACTATTGACTCTGATAATGATGGAGACAAGACCAATGATAAAGACTACTTCCTCCAAAAATCCTTTTCCGACACGACCAATTCTATTCAAATCCAAGCAGAAAAAGTGCTTGATGGCATGAATGTCTCGCTCAAAATAGGACCATACGATAGTATTATGAGCAAAAAAATCCGTCTTTGGGTGGAAGACGAAAACAAAAATCTTGGATTCCGTGATATTACTTTTACTATTTATGGACCATGATTGAAAATTGAGAAGATTGAAAAATTACAAAAGGCAAAAGTACACCATATAGTAGGAAGACTCAATGAAAGTCTTGTCAATGAACCCGTTCATTTCTATCGTATTCGTGGACAGAGCATTGATAAACTAACAGATGTTTCTAATAAAGACTCAACTCTTACCGTAGACGGTGGAAAATTTGTCTTCAATGTACCAGCAGCAGGGTCAGGACTTCAATTAACTTATACGGCCGATGGGGAACCAATTACCCTAGCAACCATTGATGAAACAACAGGAAAGATAACCAAAGGAATCAATTCTGCTCAAATACAAGTCTATCCTTCATGATATCAGGACCTCTATACCTACCCTGTAGCAGTGCTTTCCTACAAAGGAACTCAAATCTATTATCAATACCTTGTGGTACCAAATACCCAGTGGGTCAATCTCGTGAGGAGTTTCCAACAGGTTCTTGAATCCAAAGATAGCGATAAGATCGGAGTGTACTATAAGCACCTTTCTTCCAAGTATGGAATGTATCAAATCCCTATGGGGGTTCGTTACAATGGAGGAGATGTCTTCCTCTATGATCAAAACGATACATCGAAAGAACCGATCGTCAAGATCTTCAAAGATGGAAGAATTACTATGCCAGAAACCCTCTCTCTCCGTTATGGAAGTTATGACCGTTATGTGGTCTATCAAATCCTCGATGGCACTGAAGTGGTTGGTGAAGTGATGATTGTACCAGAAGCGAACTATGTGATGAAATAACACAAAAAGGATGCGAGAGCATCCTTTTTGTGGATTTGATGCTTATACAAGTACAAATTGGTTTTCGGATTTTATTCCGTCAACTCAAAAACCAAGACCCGTTTTCGTTTCCTACACAAAATCCGAAAACCAATTTCATTTAGGTATAAATCCGACAATCTTTAAAAAGATTTTGACCGAGAGAAAAATATTATTATAATACCTATACCTCCTGTATAGGTATTATCCGTTTATTCCAACATATATGAAAAAAACTCTCCCCGTCTTTGGAATGCACTGTGCGAGTTGTGAACTCCTTCTCCAAAAAGAAATCTCTGCGCTCCCTTGAGTCACAGTTGAAAAGATTTCGAGAAGTGAAAATACGCTTCTGGTTGATATTTGAGACCCCACGTTGCTTTCCGATATTGAAAAGGTTATTCAAGAACTTGGATATGATACCCAAAAGCCACTTTCAAAGAAGTCAGTCCTTGATTGGATGATACTGATTCTTCTTTTCATTGTTGTGGGAATATGAGGCTATTTGCTCTCAAGACAGATCTCATTTTCTTGATTTCTCGCTTCGAGTCATGCGAGTCTACTTGTAGTCTTTCTTATAGGGATGATTGCTTCGGTCTCTAGTTGTCTTGCTATCACCTGAGGGCTTGTCGTAGGAATCGGGCAATGGAGTGCAACTCATAAAAAAAATCCTATTTTTCCACATCTCTTTTTTCATTTGGGGAGAATCGGAGGATTTGCCATCTTAGGAGGACTCCTCGGAGTATTGGGGGGAATCTTCGGGCACCTGCCCTGGCTCAACACCTTACTTTTGGGACTTGCTGGATTGGTCTTAGTGTATCTTGGTGGATACATTCTTGAACTTTTGCCTTCTCCTACCCACTTTCTCCCTGTCCCTCAAAAGCTCTCAACACTCGCTTTTCCAAAATCCATGAAGATCTGGACTCCGCTTCTCATCGGTGGAGCTACTTTTTTCTTGCCGTGTGGGTTTACCCAAAGTATGCAAATCTATGCATCAACTTCTGGAAGCTTCCTCGCAGGAGCGAGTATCATGGCAGTCTTTGCACTCGGAACTTTCCCAATGCTCTTTGCTTTTTGACTTTGAAGTAGTAAAATCTTCAGTATCAAAATTCCTATTTTACGTATGTTTCTCGGAGTTCTCGTAGTATATTTTTGAATTTTCACACTCCTTTGATTTTCACGTTTTTTGACTCCAACCACGCATACTCCTGTGTCCATGGAGACGACTGCTCAGCATCTAGTAGCCGTGAGTGCTTCTCATGATGGTTCCCATCTTGTACCAGAAAACATTGTACTTGTCTGAGGAGATGCCTACGATCTTACCATCACCCCTGAGTCTGATGGATTAGGGTGTATGTTTGCACTTACTATTCCTTGAGTTGATTCTTGAAGCTATCAGATAAAAAAATGAGTACCGATTCATCTGCACATTACCTGAATGTCCAAAGGAACCTATCCAGTGATTTGTACGGCTATGGGGATGAAACACGGAAGTATTACTATACAATAGAAAGTATTTTTCCTTATAAGCATTTGTAGAATCATGTAAGATAAAAACTCTCTTTTAAAAAATAGCTTCAGAAAGCCTAGAACTTAGTCTATGTTTTTCAAAAAAAAAAGTTAAAAAAAATTTTGACTTATAAAAATTTTTTTATAAAATGGTGCTCGTGTTCACTGATACGCGGGTGTAGCTCAATTGGCTAGAGCATCTGCCTTCCAAGCAGAGGGTTATGGGTTCGAGTCCCATTACCCGCTCCAATCTTAAAACACAAGAACTGAATGGCGAGAACCAAAACAGTACACAATTTGTATACTCCCAATAGTTCTCATCATTCATTTTTTTGGGTGTATAGCTCAGCTGGTTAGAGCGCGACACTGATAATGTCGAGGTCGGTGGTTCAAGTCCACCTATACCCACCATCGGAAACTGGCGCAATTGGCTAGCGCACACGCTTTGGGAGCGTGGGGTTGTGAGTTCGAGTCTCACGTTTCCGACCATAAGGCTTTTAAAAAAGCATCAACTTCGTAAGAAGTTGATGCTTTTTGTGTGTGAGGTTGATAAATAAGTTGAAAAAGATAATGTTTTAAGTATAATTATAATTACTAATATATTCTAAATATAAGGAGTATGAATATTGTAGATGTGTCATTGAATGAGAATTTTAAAAAACATTTTGGAATTTCTGAGGTAGTTAATACATTTGAAGGGTGACAAAAAAAAGTATTTGTAATAAAAATATGAGCAGAAATACAAGTTTTGAAATTATTTAAAGATTATTGAGCCAGAGAAAATAGAGAATTATGAATATATTCTAATTATTCACATATTTATGGTTTACCAAAGATTATTAAAATTGAGGAATATAACTGAGATAAAATAGTTTTTGAAAAATATATTGATTGAAAAGTTTTGTGAGTTATAAAAGATAACTATTTAAATAATCATCAGTTAATTTCAAAACTGATTTATAATATTGTTGATATTTTGACACCTCTCTGGGAACAGAATATAATTCACAGAGATTTGAAGCCTTCAAATATTATAATTGATGGTACCACCTGACATCCTCATGTGATAGATTTTTGAATTGCAAGAGATTTAGATGCGGAATCTCTTACTGATACTTGATTTCAGCCAAAAACAGTATTGTTTTCGTCTCCAGAACAAATTTTAGGGAAAAAAGATTTAATTTCGTATAGAAGTGACTTTTTTAATCTTTGAATAATCGCGTATTATTTATATTATTGATTGCTACCTTTTTGAAATAGATATGAAAATATTATTAGTGCATTTCAAAAATGAGATTTGATTTATGATTCACGTCAAACATGTGAATTTAATATTTTTTTTGCACAAGTTTTCTCTTTAAATCCTTCACGAAGACCTAGAAATCCTGAGTTGTTATTACAATTATTACCTAACTAGAATCCTATGCAACTTTTACATCAATTGTGACATAATTCGATTTGGAATTTAGAAGCATACTTTGAATATAATATTTGAGATGGATTTATTTTTAATGCATATAGTATTGAGCAAGATAAAATTTGAAACAAGATTTCAAGATATGAATTTAAAGAGATTTTAGAACAATCTTTTTTAGATTTGCAATACTATTGATGAGCTATATCCCAATGAGGTAAATTAAATACTTATCCATTTCATCCAATTCACTTATCAGAAGATGACACAATGACTTTAAGTTGAATAGATTTAATTTTCAAATGAATTAATTTTCAGATTGAAAAATGATTTAAAAAAGTTGTAATACCACATACATATTATGATTTAGCAGAAACAGAAAAGATAATTACAATAATAAAATCAGTAAATAAAAAATTAAAAGAAAAAAAAGTGGATTGAATAGAGTATTATATGACTCTACCTATTAGTAATAATATATTGGGGAATGATGATTGGATTGAAAAATTATTGTTAGCAATTACAGATATTGATATTGTTTTTGATTGATATTATATCACTTGTGAATCTAAGCCATGAACTAGAAAGAAAGTGAATGATTCATATCCTTATTTAAAGTCTGTGTATACAATATTAAGCACATTAAAAGCTCAAGATTTCTCAATAATTTATGGTTTTGCAAATTTTGATTCGATTATTTTTTATTCGTTAATTGATATTGATTATATATCATTTTGAAGTTATGAGAATCTAAGGAATTTTGATATAAGAAAATTTACTGAGGAATGAAGTGGTTGACCATCGAAGGGGTGGTATTTTTCTGAGAAACTACTTAATATGGTAAAAGCTGACTATATTGAATTAATTAGAGGAAACAACTGATTAGATATTGTTAGAAATGAAAATAATATTTTTTCTGAGGAAATATTGAGAAAGTGATATATGTGGAACACTCATAAACCTCAAGTTCATAAGAATTATTTATTATCTATCAACAAAATTTTTTCTGATTTATCAATCTATCCTATGCCTGCAAGAAAAAAATTAATGATAGAAAAGATAGAAAATGCACGAGAAAACTATTGACTATTAGAAAATAAACATATTTATCTACTTGATGAAAGCTCAGATTATCATTTAAGTAATTGGCTATCTTTTTTGAAAGCAATACAATCTTAATTTTTTTTATATGAATAAGTTAAAACATATTTACTATTCATTGAAATGAATAAATAGAAAACAGAATAAAGATGATCTGTTAATTATCGAAACAAGAAATATAGGACTCTTTATTTTATTTGATGGGGTAAGTTCATCAGAGAACGCAATACAATGAATAAAAATTATCAAGAAATTTGTCATAGAAAATCTACATAAATATATTCTAGACAACAATATAGACTTAAAAGGAATTATTTTAGGTGCAAATAATTTTTTGATTTCACAAAAAATAGACGAGTCTTATACGACTTGTTCAGCATTCGTTTATTCATATACAGATAATTCAGGAAAAATTTTAAGCATTTGAGATTCTAGAATATATTGAGTCTTTAAACAATATAAAGAACAATTAACAATTGATGATAATGATACTGTTAATAAAAGTTTATTGACAGATTACTTGTGAAAACAATTAAATTATGATACAATTCACGAAAACTTATTAGATAGCGAATACTTAAAAAATTGAAATATACTTATTTGCAGTGATGGATTTTATGAAAAATTAGAAAACAATTTGGTACTATTCCATAAAGTTCTTAATTATAATAGACCTTGAATGATAAAGAATAAGTTGTTTAGAGAAATAAAAGATTCAAATTGTGATGACTCAACATATATTTACATTCTAACAAATAAATATGTTTAATACTGAACAAGAATTAGTGGAATTAATAATAAAAAGATTTCACACAAAATGAATATGAATAAAAAAATATAGTAATGAAAATATGGAATTTTTGAGAGAAGTCAATTTGGGGTATTGAATACCGGATATTGTGATAGTTAATAAAAAATGAAATTTTTCGAGTTTTAGAGAAAAAACACTTAGTATGTTCGATGTATGAATCCTAGATATAATAAAAAAAGAAAAAACAATAAATATAAATGAGCTGATAGATATAACAAAGTCCTCGAAAAAAAAATTAAACAATAGTCTTTCTTTGTTAATAAATGAGAAAATGATATCACCTCAACTTATGGAAACATATTCGTTTGATAAGTATGAGATGTTTATTTCAGAAAGCATTGCTATTGAAGTAAAGTTGAAAAATTGGCAAAGAGCCTTACATCAAGCTCATAGATATAAATGGTTTGCCAACGAATCTTATGTTTTACTACCTGAATCTAATATAGTACCTGCAAATAATAATATTGAACTTTTCAAAAGATTTAATGTTTGATTATTAAGTTTTAATAACGAATGACAAATTAAATCTTATTTTAAGCCAACAAAAACAATGCCAATTTCAAGGCAAATGCAATATTTTTTAAACGAGCAATGTTGTCATAAATTTAATTCGTATAGTTTGTAAACAAAAAGTACAGAGTTTTTAGTCAATACTTTTTGGAATTTGAAAAGATATTTTGATTGAATAGATTCTGTTAAATAATAGCAATAAATAAAAATACCTAAAAGTTAAATTCTTTTATTAAGGTCATAAATTAATTTTGTAAAATATATTAAACAATAAGAAATTTTAAAGTAATATACTTATTTAACAGAATCTAAGTATTCTAAAACGAGTTGTTTTCTATTATATTAGAAAATACACTCTAAAAAGTTTTTAGAATGTAAGACCTGACAACGAATTTGCTTTGATGGTGAAACCAAATGGGGGTATTTGGAGGGGGCAGTATGGGTTGATACAAGAGGCTTTCTTTAATCCGTAGAAGTTGAAGGATGGGTGAGAGAGGCGGAATATAAAGAGGAGTCTGCTTGAGGGCTTTTGAACTCTCTTACAAAGGATAAAATTGATTTTTTTACACAAAATTTCAAATTATTCTTGACATAAGATGAAAAAGTTTAAAAAAGTTTTGCATTTTTTTTGAAAGCTCATATACTGAGGCAACATTATTTTGAATTCCACACATTCGTATGTCCAATAAAGAGGATAAAATTGAGGTTGAGTGAACAATTATAAAAGCACTCCCCAATCTGGTATTTGATGTTCAATTACCAGATGAGTTTTGATGAGAAATTATTAAGTGATATCTCAGCGGTAAAATGAGAATCAATTTTATTAAGCTTATTGAGTGAGACAAAGTTCTTCTTGAACTCTCACCGTACGACTTGAGTAAAGGAAGAATTATCTTTAGAAAGAAATAATATTTTTTAATCTCTTAAATTTTTATGAAAGTAGCAGCAAGCGTAAAGAGAATTTGCGACAAATGTAAAGTAATAAAAAGAAAAGGTATCGTAAGAGTAATTTGCGAAAACCCGAAGCATAAACAAAGACAAGGGTAATCTTTTTTTTAATTTATATCTTAAATTTTTATTTATATTATGGCAAGAATTGCTTGAGTAAATTTACCGAATGGTAAACACGTTGAGATCGCATTGACATACATCTACGGAATCGGAAGACCAATGTCAAATGTGATTTTGCAAAAAGTGGGAATCGAAAAAACAAGAAAAATCGAAACCCTCAATGAGAATGAACTCGATTTGATCAGAGATGAAATCAAAAACTTCTTGGTGGAAGGTGATTTGAGAAGGCTTGTGGCTGGAAATATCAAAAGACTTCAAGAAATCAACTGTTATAGAGGTTTGAGACATAGAAAGAGACTTCCTGTAAGAGGACAGAATACCAAGACCAACTCAAGAACGAGAAAAGGGAAGTCTGTCGCAATTGCAAACAAGAAGAAATAATATTTTAACTCAATAACCTCATAATTTATGGCAAAGCCAGTAAAGAAGTCTAAAAAGACAAAAAAGATTGTACAAAAAGGACAGGCTCATATCCTTGCTTCTTTCAACAACACGATTGTTTCTATAACAGATATGGAAGGAAATGTTCTTACTTGGGCAACTGGGGGAACAGCAGGATTTAAAGGAGCGAGAGAAGCGACTCCTTATGCCGCTCAAATGGCAGTAGAACAAGCTTCACAAAAAGCAAAAACTCTCCACGGACTGGAAGCGGTAGATGTCTACGTAAAAGGAATTGGAGTTGGAAGAGAGCAGGCTATTAGAGGATTACTCTCAGCTGGAATCGAATTGAGAGGAATTTTCGATGTAACTCCTGTGCCACACAATGGTTGTAGGAAAAAGAAAGTAAGAAAACTCTAGTTTTTTTACAAACTATTTTCATTTTATATCTCTATTTTATAAAACTATGCGTTATACCTGACCAAAGAAAAAATTATGTAGAAGAGAAGGAATTAATCTTTTTGGAACTGAAAAATATGATCTTTCTCAATCAAAAAGAACTCTTCTAAAAAGCAGAAAGACTTCTGAGTTTGGAGGACAATTGAGAAAAAAACAATTGGCTAAAAGAATGTTTGGACTTTCTGAAAAACAATTTTCAACTTACTACTCAAAAGCAGTAAAATCAAAAGCTGAAGGAACTACCTGAGATAAAATGCTTAGAATGCTTGAGCTTAGACTTGATAATGTTGTATACAGAGCTAACTTTGCAAGAACAAGAATGCAATCAAGACAATTCGTAGGTCATGCACATTTCAAACTCAATGGTGTGAAAGTGGATGTTCCTTCTATCATGGTGAAAGTGGGAGATGTGATTGAGCTTCGTGATAAATTGAAAGAAAGCCCTCTTTACAAATCTCTTATCGAAGAATTGAGAGAGTTTGCTGAAAATAACAAATGAGTAGTAACAAAATCAAGATGGATTGAAGTAGATTCAAAAAAGATTACTATTACCATCAAGGCTTTACCAAGTGGTGAGGATTTTGAACAAATTATTGATATACAAAAAATTATTGAGTTCTACTCTAAATAGTTCCCACCTCCAATCAGTTGGTTTCGTTTGTTATTTCATAATTTTATCACAATGCATATCATACACAATCTCATCTGAGTTCCAAAAATTTCTCAAGAAGATTTAGAAAGCAATGTTTCAAAAATCACCATTGGGCCTCTCCCAAGATGATATGGAATTACGCTTGGGAATTCACTTAGAAGAGTACTTCTTTCTTCTATACCATGAGCGAGAGTAACAGGGATTAAAATTGCAGGAGTGAGTCATGAATATTCTACCCTTCCATGAGTAAAAGAGAGCGTAATTGATATTATGCTGAACCTCAAAGGGCTCATCATTCACAAACATACTCCAGAAATCCAATGGATAAAGCTCTCAAAAAACAAAGCAGGAATCGTTTCTGCTGCTGATATCTCTCCTGCTACAGGAATAGAAATCCTCAACAAAGATTTATATATTACAGAAATTGATCATGATGGAGCTCATCTTGATATAGAAATCAGAATTGAGAAAAACGTTGGATATATGTCCATCGAAGAACTCAAGAAGAGAGAAGAAGATGTTAATGTCCTCTTAGTGGATGTGAACTATTCTCCTGTAGTAAATGTTAAATACAACATCGTTGATACGAGATTTGGTGATATCACCAGCCTTGACTCACTCGAACTTCTTATTACAACCAATGGAATTATCTCACCAGTAGATGCTTTGAAATTCTCTTCTAATATGCTTTCTTCGTACTTTTCACTCTTCAATGAAGAATCTCTTCAAATCGAAGGAAACTTCATCAGCAATGTCAAAGACTTGCTTGAGAGAGAAAAAGAAGAAATCAAAGAAGAGCTTGAAAAAGAGTCATATACTCCAATCGAGATTATGGGGCTTTCCCCAAGAACGCTCAATGCACTCATCAATGGAAATATTCTTTCTATTGAACAATTGACGAAGTGTACCGAAACAAAACTTTCATCTATCAAAGGATTTGGAAGAAAAGCAATGACTGAAATCAGAGAATCTCTCTCTGAAAGAGGTCTCAAACTCCTCGGAGATGACTAGAAATTTATATTATTTAACTCTTTAATTTATGAGACATAGAGTAAGGAAAAACTTAAAGTTTAACTGAAAAACATTCCAACACAGGAAAGCTATGGAAAGAAATTTATTGACAAATATTTTGTTGCATAAATCAATCAAGACAACTTTGAAAAAAGCAAAAGCCGTAGTACCATTCATTGATAATGTAATAAACGCAGTGAACAGCAAGGACGAACTTCAAGCAATTCGTTTTGTAATGCAATTTGTATACACAAAAGAATCTTCTTTAGAATTGTTTCAACATATTGCCCCTAAATTTAAAGGAAAACAAACTTCTGGATTCACAAGAATCACTCCAATCAAATATAGAGATGGGGACAGTGCAAAGTTGGTTTTGCTTGAAATCATTTAGTTATTTATTAAAAACACTGTATTATGAAAACTATAATGCCAAAACAATTGAAAAACGAGGAGAGAAAATGGTTTGTGGTAGACGCACAAGGTCAAACTCTTGGGAGATTGTCAACTCAAATCGCAACTATCTTAAAGGGAAAAAATAAAGTTTCCTTTGCTCCTCACCTTGATAACGGAGACTATGTTGTTGTTGTCAATGCTGAAAAAATTGTCGTTACTGGTAAAAAATTAACAGACAAAATTTACTACAGACATACTGGATTCCTCGGAGGAATCAGACAAACATCTTTGGAAAAGCTTTTGAACAAAAAGCCAACAGAAGTGTTGAAAAAATCAATTTCTGGAATGCTTCCAAAAAACAAACTCAGAAAAGATATGATTGCAAGACTGAAATTGGTGGTAGGTGCTGAACACACCTTTTGAGCTCAAAAACCTGAAAAAATATCTTTATAATTATTAAATAGACTATGGATAAATATATACATACTATAGGAAGAAGAAAAACAGCTTCTGCACAAATAAGACTTTTTGATGGAAAATGAGAGTCAACTGTCAACGGAAAAGAAGTTGGAGCATATATGTGTAGGGCAGATCTTTGTGAAACCATCTTTTCTCCAATAAAAATTTGTTCTCTTAAAGACAAAGTGTTCTTTGAAGTAAAAGTGAATGGTTCTGGGATCAGTGCTCAAGCACAAGCTATCAGACTCGGACTTGCGAGAGCATTGAGTGAAAAAGAAGAAACGTTTAAAAAACTTCTTAAAGAAGCTGGATACCTTACCAGAGACCCAAGAAAAGTAGAAAGAAAGAAGCCAGGAAAAAAGAAAGCGAGAAAATCTCCATCTTGGTCAAAAAGATAATTTACCTCTCTCTCTGGTTCCATCAAACATTTACTTTATCATTATTTATTATATGACTACGATTAACCAACTCGTTAAGAAAGGAAGAAAAGACGCAGTAAAAAAGAGTAAATCTCCTGCGCTTCAATTCATCAAAAACTCACTCAAGGGGAATAAACAAATCCCTATGGAAGGTGGTTGTCCACAAAAAAGATGAGTGTGTACGAAAGTAACCACTATGACTCCAAAAAAACCAAACTCAGCCTTGAGAAAAGTTGCCAGAGTAAGACTTACCAACGGTTACGAAGTAAATGCGTATATCGGAGGTGAAGGTCATAACCTTCAAGAGCACTCTGTAGTTGCTATCAGATGAGGAAGAGTAAAAGATTTACCATGAGTAAGATACCACATCGTGAGATGAGTACTCGATACTGATGGAGTAAAAAATAGAAGACAAGCTAGAAGCCAATATGGTGCAAAAAGACCAAAAAAATAGTTCCATAACTAAAGAGTAATCTGACTTCCTCAGGTGAAAAACCTACTTTATTATTAAAAATTTAACCTATGAGTATCATAATTGGAAAAGAGCCGTTGCTTGATAAATTTGTCAATTATATCATGAAAGACGGGAAGAAAAGTCTCGCACTCAAACTTCTTGATGAGACATTTGAAGAAATCAAAGCAAAAGGTCAAAAGAAACCACAAGAA
>Ga0066602_10000616_pt1 | contig 28081 bp, 19 predicted proteins | sample Higcelweek5metaG_FD_59481 | JGI IMG/M metagenome (GOLD analysis project Ga0066602, IMG submission 59481) | Freshwater pond sediment microbial communities from the University of Edinburgh, under environmental carbon perturbations - High... | ecosystem: Environmental > Aquatic > Freshwater > Pond...
ATTTCGCTTATCCCTCAATCGCCGGGCGCCCGCGTCCGCGGGCTTGGCTTGCGCCGCACGCGCGGCGGGCTGGCGGTCGCCAGCCTCCAAACCGCCAAGGGGTCAAACCCTCGGCGGTTTGGTATCAGTCAGCAAGCGCCGAGAGCGATTTCCGCGTCTGATGGAACGGGACAACCCCATCCCTATGCCGCCGGCGGAAACCGTTCTTCCAGATATGTCAGCGCGCGGGCGGCGGCGGTGCAGAAATCGGTCAGGCCGGTAAATGCCTGGTCTGGCTCGGCGGTGCGGATGGCTGCCTCCACCTCCCGGCCCAGAACCACCAGGTCGCGGCAGCCGAAACTGCCCGTGGTACTGATCAGATCATGCAGATCCCGGCCCAGCGCGCCAAGGTCGCCGGACAGGCGGGCGGCATCCACCCGCGCCAGACGCTGGCGGGAATTGGTCAGAAAACTGCCCAACAGGGTCGCGAATTGTGGGGGAGACATCAGGGACTGGATCTGCAGAATCGCCGCCTCGTCAATCCCTGGTGGGGGCGCCGGGTCGGTGACGGCCATGGCATCGGGGGGACGGCCACGCCTGGCCCAGGAACGCACCTTGGACAAAAATGCCTGATGTTCCACCGGTTTGGAGATGTAATCATCCATACCGGCGACACGGTAGCTTTCCTCTACCCCGGTCATGGCATGCGCAGTCATGGCGATGATGGGGATGTGGCGGCCCGCCCCTTCATCGGCACGGATGCGGCGCGTCGCCTCCACGCCGTCCATCACCGGCATCTGTACATCCATCAGGATCAGGTCGTACCGGCCCCGGCCCAAGGCGGCCAATGCCTCGGCCCCATTGGCCACCACATCCACGGTGAAGCCAGCCCCGGTCAGCATGTGCAGGGCCACCTGCTGGTTGATGTAATTATCCTCTGCCAGCAGGATATGCCCGCCCTCCCCCGCCTCTGCCGTTACCGGGACCATCACCTCTACCGGGCGGGGATCGGGCGCACGACCGGTCAGCACCGCCCGCAGCCGGTCGCACAGCGCATCATGCAGCAGGGGCTTTTCCAATACCGCGTCGGCGGGGCCGGATGCCAAGGGATCGGGCACGGAACCGATGGGAGCGAGAGCGACCAGTGCGGCGGCGGGAAAACGGCACCGCAGCGTGGCGGCCCGTTCCGCCGATAGGGTACTCGCATCCAACAGCAGCAGGTCGGTCGGCGCGTCACCCCCCACCCCATCGGGTGCCAGTTCCCCCACCGACAACCCAAGGCTTTCCAGATCAGCGGCAAGGGCGCCGACCACCAGCGGGCTGGGATCGAAAATCAGGACGCGGCGGCCCGCCAGTTCCGGCAGCAGCAGGGGGGTGGGTACGGGTTCAGCCGCCAGGCGCAGCCCTACCTTGAACCAGAAGGTGGAACCGGCACCGAGTGTACTGTCCACCCCGATGCGGCCATCCATCAATTCCATGGTCTGGCGGCAGATTGCCAACCCCAGGCCGGTGCCGCCGAAACGCCGGGTGACGGAACTGTCGGCCTGCACGAACTTGTCGAACAACCTTGCCTGCACCTCACAAGGGATACCGATGCCCGTGTCGGTGATGCGGACGGAGAGGATGGGGTCCGCCCCCTCCCCTTCCAGCCGCACACCCACCAAGACGCCGCCACGATGGGTGAATTTGATGGCATTGCCGACCAGATTGAGCACCACCTGGCGCAACCGCATGGGATCGCTGACGGCGTGGATGCGGGCGGCGGGTGCGATATCCAGCACCAGCTCTATCCCCTGTTCCGCCGCCTTGGGCGCCATCAATTGCACCACTTCGGCGAACAGGGCTGGAATATCGAATTCCAGATATTCCAGCTTCACCTGTTTGGCCTCCAGCTTGGAGACATCCAGGATATCGTTCAGCAAACCCAGCAGCAACTTGGCCGACGATCCTACCAGTTCGGCGGAATGGCGCTGCTCCGGCGTCAGGCTGGTGGACAGCAGCAGCGCGTTCATGCCGATGATGCCATTCATCGGCGTGCGCAACTCGTGGCTCATATTGGCCAGGAATTCGGATTTGGCCTGGTTGGCCGCCTCCGCCGCCTCCTTGGCGCGGGTCAGTTCCACCTGCGCTTGCGTCAGCTTGGCATTGGTGGCGGCCAGTTCCCGGTTGGAGCGTTCCAGCGCCTCCGCAAGCGAGGCGCGGGCTTCGGCCAGCCGCACCTCATCACGCGTGCGCTCCAGTTCCTGTTCCTTGCGGCGGAACTCCATGGAGATGCGCAGATTTTCCTCATGCAGCCGCTTGCGGCGCAACAGCGCCCGGATGCGGGCCTTGATGATCTCCACATCATTGCTTTTGGTGACGTAATCGTCGGCCCCGGCTTCCAGCCCGCGCATCAGGTCGGTCTTGCTGTCGCTGGCGGTCAGCATGACGATCTGGAACAGATCCTCCCGCCTTCGGCGGATGGCATCCAGCCGGGCGCAAAGCGCCACGCCGTCGATCTCCGGCATGTGAAGATCGACGATGATGCAGTCGAAGCTTTCCTGCTGCACCAGGGTGGTGGCGGCCAGCCCGTTCTGCAGGGCCACAACCTCGTACCCTTCCTCCTGCAACAGCAGGCGCAGATATTCCAGGAAGGTCGGGCTGTCATCGACGATCAGCAGGCGCGAGGCGCGCAGGGAGGCGACACCCAGCGGGCCGGTCGCCGGATCCCCCCCGCCGGCCCGGCGCAACAGGCCGGCAATGCGCAACACCAGTTCATCAGCGTCGGCGGATTTGGCGAGATAAGAATCCGCGCCGCTTTCCAGGCCCTTGTACTCAGCCTCCGCCGTCGCCTCATCCGTCAGCATGATGACGGGCAGCGACCGTGTGGCAGTGTTCAGGCGCAAGTGGCGGATCAATTCATCCCCGCTCATGCGAGGCAGGTGATAATCCACCACCAGCAGATCGGGATGTTGCTGGTTCAATGCGTGCAGCGCCGCTTCCGCGCTGCCACAGACCGAGCAGGACCAGCCCTGTCCTTCCAGGATCAGTTCCAGCTGGAGCGCCTGGGTGGGCGAATCCTCCACGATCAGAATATGCGGCGCGCTGCCGGACATGGCCTCCCCAACGGTCAACCCGAGCCGTTCCCATCGCCTTTCTTATGGGAACTGGAGGAGGATGCCCACCCAAAATTGCGGGGAAGGTACATTTCTCCCCGGTGGCAAGGAGGATCAGGCCTGTAACAGACGGGCGGCGGCGCCCACAGCGACATAGCTGCCGGCCCCCCGCCGGAACACGAGGATGCGCGCCTGCGCCAGCTGTTCATAGGCGCAGACCACCGTCAGCCGGCTGACCCCCAACAAGCGTGATGCATCACGCGAGGAAGGCAGGCGCGAACCGGATATCAACACCCCCTCCCGGATACGGGCGATGATGGCGTCTCGGATATAGGCCTGGCGCTGCCCCTGGGGCGGCAACGGATCGGACCATACCGCCGCCGCCGACAGGGTGGGCGGCCGGCGCCCGGACCCGGTGCGCACCGGCGACCGCGGCGGCAAGGGGCGGGCGGGGACAAATTCCTGCATGGTCATCACAACAACTCCCAGAAAACCGAACATCGGCCGCAAGCGGATCGGCGCCGCCCGGTGCGGTATAGCCGGAGACAGGGTTGGGGAAGCCCCGGCCAAATGTTGCGGGCGACGCCGACCCGGCTGTTATGGCCGGGCTTTGTCGGAAATGTTTGTCAGGCAGGCCGGTGGCGCTTGTCGGGATTTCGCAGATGCAACGCGCTGACACAATTTGCGACAATTACCCGCTTCGGCCCTTGCCGCCGCGCGTGCCAGAGTGCGGCCCGCCCCTTGCTGCCAACCGACAAAGCCATGCCGACCGAGGTCCACGCCCATATCCTGCTGGTGGATGACAATGCGGAAATCCGTGATGCGCTGGGACGCTACCTGCGCCGACACGGGATGATGGTGACGGCAGCCGAAGATGCCGCCCAGGCGCGCCGCATACTGGCGGCAGCCGCCCCCAATCTGGTGCTGCTCGACATCATGATGCCGGGCGAGGACGGGTTGAGCCTGTGCCGCCACCTGCGGGAAACGTCGGACCTGCCCATCATCATGCTGACCGCTGTGGACGAAGCGACGGACCGGGTGGTGGGGCTGGAGATGGGGGCAGACGATTATGTCACCAAACCGTTCGAGCCGCGCGAGCTGCTGGCCCGCATCCGTGCGGTGCTGCGCCGCGCCCGGTCGCTGCCGGTGACGGCGGCGCGGCGGCTGAACGGGTCGGGCACACTGCATTTCGCCGGCTGGACGCTGGACCTGGACCAGCGGGAACTAAGCGGGCCGGACGGTGTGGCGGTATCGCTGTCCAGTTCGGAGTTCCTGCTGCTGGAGGCGTTTGCCCGCCACCCCAATCTGGTGCTGACGCGTGACCAGTTGCTGGATCTGACCAAGGGACGCGCCATCGACACGTTCGACCGCGCCATCGACAATCAGGTGAGCCGTCTGCGCCGCAAACTGGAGGATGATCCGCGCAACCCCGGCCTGATCAAGACGGTCTGGGGTGACGGTTATTGCTTCGCCGCCGATGTGGTCCACAAGCCATGAGCCAAGCCGTGGCACGTTGGCGCCGGTTTATCCCGCGCGGTCTGTTCGGGCAGATGCTGGCGGTGCTGGCCCTGGCGGTGCTGCTGTCCAAGGTTATCACCTGGTTTTCGCTGGTGGAGGACCGGTCCTTCGCCGCACAGCAAATGCATGTGGCCGACACGCTGAACAGCACGGCGGCCACCGTGCGGCTGATCGCCAGCACGCCCGAACCGATGCATGGGGAAATATTGCGTGCGGTGAGCGGCAGTAATTTCCGCTTCTGGCTGGCCCCGGAGCCGCTGCTGCAACCGGAGGAACTGGCGGGGGAGTCCGTGGCCGCCAGTGTCCGGCTGGACCAGATGATCGGCCCGGCGGATGTGGAGGCGCGCGTGCTGATCCTGCGGCCAGGGTTCAGCCATCCCGCCGCCGATGGCAGCGAGGCAGTGGCGCTGAAGGTCTGTGTCCGCTTGCCCGACGGGCGCTGGCTGAACGCCATCACCTATCAGCCGATGAAGCGACCGGGATATCAGCGCCCGATCATCATATCCGGCATCAGTACCCTGTTGGTGCTGGCCGTCGTCGCCTTTTTCATCGTCCGCTATATCACGCAACCCTTGCAGCATCTGGCCGATGCGGCGGAACGGCTGGGAAGGGGGGAGAATGTGCAGCCGCTGGACGAAGGCAGCGGACCACAGGAGCTACGCCGGGTTGCCGCCGCCTTCAATGCCATGGGCATGCGCATCCACCGGTTCGTCAGCGACCGTATGCGCATGCTGGCCGCCGTCAGCCATGATCTGCGCACGCCATTGACCAATCTGCGCCTGCGCGTGGAATTGCTGGAGGATGAGGATACGCGCCAGCGCATGCTGGCCACGCTGGACGAGTTGCGGCAGACGGCGGAAAGCATGCTGGCCCTGGCGCGGGAAGAAGCGGTGGATGAACCGCGCATGGCCGATCTGGCATCGCTGGTGGAAAGTGTCTGCACCGATCTGGCGGAGGCGGGCCAGCCGGTCACCTGTGACCCGGCAGACAAACTGCCCCTGGTCTGCCGCCCGGTGGCCCTGCGCCGGGTGGTGCGCAATCTGGTGGAAAATGCCGTGCTTTACGGTGGCAGCGCCCGCGTCACCCTGGCGCGCTGCGGTGGGGAACTGCATGTGTGCGTGGATGATGACGGGCCCGGCATTGCAGAGGCTGACCGGGAAAGGGTATTCGAACCCTTCGTACGGCTGGAGGCATCGCGCAACCGCCGCACCGGCGGCGCCGGGCTGGGCCTTTCCATCGCCCGCTCGCTGGCGCGCGCCCATGGCGGGGATGTCATCCTGACCAGCCGGCAGGACGCGGACCGGAAGCCGACGGGTCTGAGGGCCATCCTGGTGCTGCCCGACCGGGCCATGGATGGCGCACAGGCGGGACGCGCACAAATACGCACACGCACAATCTGAAGCCCGACACCCGGCGTATCACCAGACGCACCGCCGGATCCCTTCATGTCGCATTGCAGCAGCAGCCGCGACTTATCCTTAAATCGGGTTGGCCCGTTCGCGTTAGTAAATGACCCCCAAGGGCGCGCCGGGTCAGGCGGCATGGGCTTAGTGTGACAGCGGTTGAGTGACCGGTCCACGGTCCGAATGGCTAGACAGGGAGCCTCCGCATGTTCCGTACCCCGTTTTCCCGTATGATCCTGCTGGCCGGTGCCGCCGGCTGCATCCTTTCCCCCCAGGCCCAGGCACAACAGACGCCTGCCCCGGAAGCGCCCAAGGGCAGCATCCTGCTGGAGGAAATCATCGTCACCGCCACCAAGCGCCGTGAAAGCGTGCGCGAGGTGTCCGGCGGCGTCAGCGCCGTGACCGGCGCGCAGTTGGAAGCCATTGGCGCGCAGAGCTTCGCCGATTATATCCAGCGCACCCCCGGCGTGGTGTTCAACGATTACCAGCCCGGGACCTCGCATGTGGTGATCCGTGGCGTGGCCACCAGTTCGGGCAATGTGCAGGGCCAGGGCACCACCGGCTATTACATCAACGAAGTGCCGCTGACCGAACCCGGCTGGACCATCGTGATCCCCGATGTGGACACGTTCGATGTGAACCGGGTGGAGGTGCTGCGCGGGCCGCAGGGGTCGCTGTTCGGCTCCGCCTCCATGGGGGGTGCGGTCAATTACATTGCCAACAAGGCCGATGCCACCGGCCTGGACATGGCGGTGGAAAGCACCCTGTCCCAGACGAAGAATGCCGATTTGGGTTACACCATGAAGGGCATGGTGAATGTGCCCGTGGTGGAGGATAAGCTGGCCGTCCGCGCCGCCGGTTCCTTCCGCCGCGACCAGGGTTTCATCGACAATATCGGCATCGGCAAGGATGGTTCCGGTGACGTGGCGGTGGGCGGTGGACGCCTTTCCGTGGTCTGGAAGCCCGATGATCTGACCGAGGTTTCCTGGCTCAGCCTTTACCAGAAGACCGATGCCGACGACGAACCTTATCGCAACCCGACCGTGGGCGAATTGGAGCGGTCAACATCGCTGGCCGAACCCAATACGACCGATGTGGAAATCCATTCCCTGCGGGTGGACCGCGACCTGGGCTTCGCCACGCTGACCGCGATGGGGGCGTATCAGAAGAAGAAGCAGGATTTCATCTTCGATTTCAGCCCCTATCGCGCCGCTTACAATGCTGATCTGGGCCTGAACCTGACCAGCCCGCTCTACATTGCCAGCGGTGGCGACAGTGAAGGCAAAAGCGGGGAACTGCGCCTGGCGTCGAAGGATGACGGGCCGTTCAAATGGCTGATCGGCGCCATGTATTTTGAAACCGACAAGCATCTTTATGAAGGGCTGGGGGCGGAAGGGGCCGCCGCCGCCTTCGATGCCTCCCCCCTGTACGGGCCGGGCACCGGGGCGATCATCGCGCCGGACGGGCGCATCTTCAACGCCTATTACACCGACCTGAAGGGCAAGGAATCCGCCCTGTTCGGCGAGGCCAGCTATAATGTCACCCCGGAATGGAAGCTGACCGCCGGCGGTCGCCTGTTCAAGACGGAAGTGACCAGTATCGCCACATCGTCGGGCTTCTCAGCCTATCCGGTGGTGCCAGCGGCCACGGTGGATAAAAGCAAAGAGGACGGCTTCACGCCCAAACTCTCACTGACCTATACGCCCTCGCGCGATCTGATGGTCTACGGGCTTTATTCGGAGGGCTTCCGTTTCGGCACGCCCAACACGCAGGGGCTGTCAGCCTATCCGGTGCCCAGCGGATCGAAGAGCGATACGCTGAAGAATTATGAGCTGGGCATCCGTACCAGCCATCTGGATGGCGATCTGACGCTGGATCTGACCGCCTTCTATGTCGACTGGAAGGATATCCAGCTGCGCCTGCAGACGCCGGACAATTTCAATTACGCATCCAACGGCAGTGCGGCTGACATCAAGGGCCTGGAATTCTCCGGCGCCTGGCATGCCACCGACAATCTGGACCTGCAAACCTCCGTCACCTATATGGAGGCCCGCCTGAAGGAAGATCTGTTCATCCTCTGGTACGGCACCGCACCGAAAGGATCACGGCTGGCGGGTTCCGCCGACTGGAGCATCGCCAACACGGCGATCTACCAGTTCGAGGCGGAATATGATCCCACGCTGACCCTGGCACACCGCTATATCTCCAAAGGGATCAGCGACATGAATTCCGCCGTGCCGGGTGTCACGCCCAACGAACAGGGTGGCTACAATATCTTTGATGCCCGACTGGGCGGCCATTTCGCCGGGTCGACCATCACCCTGTTCGTCAACAACATCACCGACAAGCGCGGCGTCACCCGTACGGTGATTTCCGACAGCGGCGGGTACAACCAGGGTCTGGTGCGGCCGCGCACCTTTGGTGTGACCTTCGGCTGGTCGATGTAAAGGGCCCAATCCCCCGCCGTAAGGACAACAGCACAGCGGCGGGGGAATTGTTGTTTCCGGGGTGAGGATGGCAATGCGGCGACGGATATTCCTGACGGGTTTGATGGCGGCAGCCCTGCTGCCACTGGCTGGCTGTGCCGGTGGGCAGATGGATGATGCCCCGTTACCGCCGCCCCCCAACACACCCAAACGGCCCAAGCGCATCGTGCAACTGGGCCGCACCCGCATCGATCATTACGCCTGGCTGCGCGATCCCAACTGGGCGCAGGTTTCCCGCGATACCAGCCTGCTGAACCCGGAAATCCGCGCCCATCTGGATACCGAAAACGCCTATGCCGACGCGGTGCTGGCCCCGACAAAGGCCCGGCAGGCCACGTTTGCGCAAGCGATGCTGGCGCTGGCGGGGGGAGAGGCCGCCGCCCCGTTGGCGGCACCCGATGGCGCTTGGGAATATTACACCTATGTCCGTCCTGGCCAGGACCACCCGGTCCATGCCCGCCATCCACGCGGCGGGGGGGCGGAACAGATATTGCTGGATGAACAGGAACGGGCCCAGGGCCATGCCTATTTCCGCATCGCAGAGGCCACCCACAGCCCCGACCACAGCCTGTTCCTGTGGGCGGAAGATGTGGAAGGCGGGGACCGGCACCGCATCTGCGTGCGCGATCTGGCAACGGGTGCCGTCACCACCACGCCCCATGCCGATGCCTATGGCTATCGCGGTGTCACCTTCTCCCCCTGCTCCCACTATGTGTTCTGGATCTGGCGCGACCGGTTCAGCCGCCCCACCCGCCTCTATCGCCGCCCCGCACGCGGTGGGGCGGATGTGCTGGTGTATGAGGAGACGGACCCCGCCCTGTTCATGTCACTGGGGCGCACCGCTGCCAACAGCCACACCATCATCCATGTGCTGGGCCCCGATCTCGATGAAATCCGGCTGATCCCTGCTGATGATCCGACCGGCACACCCTTGTTGGTGGAGCCACGCCAACCCGGCCTGCATTATCAGGTGGAGATGTGGGATGGGGAACTGGTGATCCTGACCGATGCCGATGGTGCCGTGGATGGCAAGCTGATGCGGGCCAGCCCCGACAATCCCGGTCGCGCGCATTGGCGGGAATGGCTGCCCCACCGGCCCGGTCGCCACATCATGGAAATCCGCCCCTTCCGCGACTATTTCGTGCGGCTGGAACGGGTGGACGCCAAGCCGACCGTCATCGTGACAGGACACGAGGGTGGGCGGGAGGAGATGATCGGCTTTGAAGAAGCCGCCCATGCCGTCGCCCTGGTACCGGTGCAGGAATATGATGGAACCGCGCTGCGCCTGATCTACCAGTCGCCACGCACACCACGGCAGTGGATCGACTACGACATGACCCGTCGGCAACGCCGGCTGGTACAGGCGGAGGGGGTAGGCAACGGCTTCTCCCCCGACCGGTACGAAGTGCGGCGGCTGGATGCGCCCGCCGCCGACGGTGCCCTGGTGCCGGTGACGCTGCTGATGCGCAAGGGAACCCGTTTGGACGGGCGAAACCGGTTACTGCTCTATGCCTATGGTGCCTATGGCATTTCCAGCGAGGCGGAATTTTCCATCCCCGCCTTGTCCCTGGTGGATCAGGGCTGGATCTATGCCATCGCCCATATCCGCGGCGGGTCGGAGCGGGGGCGTGACTGGTTCCTGCAAGGGCGGCGCTTTCAGAAAAAGAACAGCTTCACCGATTTTATCGTCGTGGCCGAACATCTGATCGCCCAGCGCTATACGGCCAGGGGCCGGGCGGTGGCCTATGGCCTGTCTGCCGGCGGGTTGCTGATGGGGGGCATTGCCAACCTGCGGCCCGACCTGTGGGGCGGGGTGATTGCCCAGGTGCCCTTCGTCGACATGCTGAACACGATGAGCGATGCCCACCATCCGCTGGTGCCCGCCTTCCGTCCGGACTGGGGCGACCCGCTGGCGGACCCGCAAGCCTATGATTATATCGCCGCCATTTCGCCTTATGAGAATGTGCGCGCCCAGGCCTATCCACCCATCCTGGCGACCGCCGGCATCCGCGATGACCGCGTATCCTATTGGGAGGCGGCAAAATGGGTGGCGGCCTTGCGCGACCATAATAAGGGCAAGGCCCCCATCCTGTTCAAGGTGAACATGGCCGCCGGCCACCAGAGTGCCGCCGGCCTGTCCGACCAGTTCAACCAGATGGCGCTGTTCTGGGCCTTTGCGGAATGGGCGGTGAAACGGTAAGCATCAGCCCACCAGCAACCGCCCAATCCCCCATGGCCGGTCAGGGCCATGGGGGATTAGGTACTGGTTATACCCAGAATCCGAGAAAATTCTGGAAGAGGGTTTACAACTGTTGTGAATTTTTATTCGCTCTGTTTATGAGCAATCCGGCGGGACTTTGTATACGTTAGAAAGTCACCCCACCTTTGATCCAGAAGGTGCGCCCCGGTTCATTGACCCGGATGGTCTGGATATAGCCATCGCCCGTCAGGCTGGCGGTGCCGGACCGGCTCAAAAACTCCGCATAGGTACGATCGAAGATGTTATCGACACCCATTGTCAGCGTCACGCCCTCTGCCGGACGCCACCCGGCAGAGGCGGAGTAGACGGCAAAACCGCCATTCTTGCCGATATCGGTGCCGGCGATGTTGCCCCAGCCCACATCCACCCGGTTCTGCGCCGCCACGAAACGGGCCAGACCACCGGCCATCCAGGTACCATCATCATAATTCAGGCCCAGCTTGGCCTCCAGCGGCGGCATCTGGGCCAGGGGTTTGTCCTCTGTGCGGTTGCGGCCATGCACATAGGCCAGCGACAGGTCGGCCCGCCATTCCCGCGCCAGGGCATAGGCCAGTTCCGCCTCCCCACCCCACTGGCTGGCATCGACATTCTTGCCGGTGCTGCTGGATAGCAGCATGTAATCATCGATCCGGTTGGCGAACAGCGACAGGGAAGCCGTCAGCCGGTCCGTGCGGTGCATCAGCCCGGCATCCAACTGGGTGGTTTTCTCCGGCTTCAGCGTGAACAGGCGGTTGCGCTCCCAATAATCCGGTGCCCGCTCGCTATGGCCCAGCCCGACATGCAAGGTGAGGGGCAGTGCGCCGGCCAGTTCCTGTTCCAGCCGCAGGAAACCATTATGCAGCATGTCGGTGTCGGATGGGCCATTGACGGTGCCCAGCTTTTCCGCCTCCGTACGGTTCAGGCGGTAGCCCGCCACCAGCGCCCGGTCGGCAGACAGCGCATACGTTGTTTCCAGAAAGGCACCGATGGTGCTGAATTCCAGATCGGGCACACGCGGCTTCTGTTCATAATTCAGCCCGGCGCGGTATTCGGCAACGCTCAGGTTACGCACCGTATGCCGGTCGTGGCTGGCATCGGCCCCCAGCGTCACCGTCCAATTCTGCTGCGGGCGCAGTTCCACCGCCGCGCGCCCACCATAGCCTTCACGGTCGGGATTGCTGAGGGGCCCCATCATCCCGCCCGGCCAGCGGCGCAGGCTGAAATTATCCATGACGTGATCGACATAATCATAATAGGCGCTGGCTTCCACCCGGCTGACCAGGGGGGAAAGATCATCCCGGCTGAAGCGCAGCCGCTGGGATTGCCGATCGAATTTCGACCCGTCCATCATGCGGTCGGCATAGGCGGCCCGCGCCTTGCTGTATTCGCTGCTGGCTTCCAGCAAGGTCAGGTCATCGGGCGTCCAGCCGGCCACCAGGGTGGCACTGGTGCGGTTATAGGCGGAATGCACCTTGTTGCCGTCCCCATCTTCGTAATCATCGCTATGGGCGCGGGTACCGATCATGCGGATATAGGCCTGGGTGGTGCCCGCCGTCAGGTCGGCCAGCTGGTCGTTGCGGCCATCGCTGCCGCCCAGCAGGTTGAGATTGCCGCGCATTCCCGGTTGGGTGAACCGTTCGGTATTGCGTTCAAACAGCACGGCGGCACCCGACATGCCACCGCCATAGCGCACGCTTTGCGGGCCTTTCAGCAGGGTGATCCTGTCAAAGGCTTCCGGGAAGGCATAGGCGGTAGGCGGGTCCATGCGCATGCCGCAGCCGCCCAGCACGGGCGACCCATCAACCAGCATGCCCAGCCGGGAGCCGGACTGACCCCGGAAGACCGGATCGCCACCCGTGCCCCCCTTGCGGATGACGGAAAAGCCGGGGATGGATTTCAGATAACCGGCCCCGTCATTGGCAGGCACGGGCTGGCGCGGCTGGCGGGGATCGGTTTCCACCGTCAGGGGCGTGGACATGGCGGGGGCGGTGACGACCAGCGGGCGCAGCATCAACGGCAGGGGCTGTTCGGTTTGTGTCTCCGCGGCCAGAGCGGGAAAGGCGGCAGTGCCGAGCAGAAGGCACGCGGCAAGGCGCGCCGGCATCTTGGTGGCGGACATGATTTCTTGATCTTTCGAATTTGCGGGCACAGCACGGCCCATCCACCGCATCGCGGATTGTGTGCTGATGCGGACTGCCAAAAGGGATTTATACGTTCAGGCGATCAGGCCCGCGGCGGGGCGCGGGCATTCCAGGTGCCGAACCGGGCCGGCATCATGGCCGGCAACAATGCCCACATCATCAGGGTTTCCACCTGTGCGCGGGCCGGCATGGACACAATCAGCGCATCAGGCGGCGTCGCCAGACCGGCAGCCAGCAGGCCAAGGGGGCAGTGCCGCCCGCCAATATCGATATGGCCGGGTGCCTTGCCATCCGTGGCTGTACCGGCACTGACGGGGCTGGTGCAGATGGCGGTGGATATTCCCGCCGCCATGGCCGGGGCATATAGTGCCCACACCAAAAGGTTCAGAAACAGAGCCAGGGTGGCAATGATCGTACCGCCCCACGCCAACCGGCGCGTCAATCCGCGGAGGGCAGATCGGTGCCTGCAGAAACCCTTGTCCATGAACTTAATTTAACGGAATCTCGCCGGAAGACGCTATTCTATTTCGCCGCAGGGGCGATACAATCAGACGGCTGTCGCTTTTATCCCGCATCCGTAGCGCCAGGATCATTCTGGTTGCAACTTTGTCGCCGGTAAAATGATAGCGTTATCATTGTTGTTTCCCCCACCATAAGGCCGTATCGACCAAACGGGGGCACATCCCTGGGGCCGCGTGCGGCATATATTGCAGACAGAACAACGAACGGGCGGGACCGGGACGAAAATGGCAAGTCCGTCGGGGAACATGGGCAAATTGGCACGCACACGCCGCCGCAAAGGCAGCGCTGTCACCATTGAGGATGTGGCACGGGAAGCGGGCGTTTCCGCCATGACGGTGTCCCGCGTGATCAATGGCGAAAGCGTGGTGCGCGACCATACGCGCACCCTGGTGCAGCAGGCGATCGAAAAGCTGAATTACAAGCCCAACAATGCCGCGCGCAGCCTGGCCGCTGGCGGCGCCACCCAGGTGGGGCTGCTTTATGCCAACCCCAGCGCAGCATATCTGGGCCAGTTCCTGATCGGCGCGCTGGAGGGGGCGCGGCGCGGTACCTCCCACCTGACGGTGGAAGCCTGCGATCAGGAAGGGGCCGAGGCCCAAGGCGAGGAAGCGCGCCGGTTCGCCCGATCCAATATCGAAGGCATCCTGCTGCCCCCGCCCCTGTGCGAGGCGCCCGCTGTGCTGGCCGCCATCGAAGCGGCGGATATCCAGATGGTGACGGTCGGCATGGGCCGCCCGCATGCTGGCGGCATCAATGTGCGGATCGACGATTTCGCCGCCGCCCGCGCCATGACGCATTATTTGTTGGAAAAAGGGCATCGCCGCATCGGATTTGTGCGCGGCCACCCCAACCAAACCGCCAGCGAGGAACGCTGGCGCGGCTTCCGTACAGCCCTTGCCGAAGCGGGGCTGGACCCTGCCGATGCGCCGGTGGAACAGGGCTATTTCAGCTATCGTTCCGGCATCACCGCCGCTGAGCGGTTGCTGACCGGGACCGACAGGCCCACCGCCATCTTTGCCAGCAATGATGAAATGGCCGCCGCCACGGTGAATGTCGCCCACAGGCACGGCCTGTCGGTGCCCGGTGATCTGTCGGTGGTCGGGTTCGACGATACGCCGCTGGCCACCATGGTCTGGCCGGAACTGACCACCATCCGCCAACCGGTGGCCGCCATGGCCGACCGGGCCGTGGAGTTGCTGATCCAAGCGGTGCTTACCGCCCGCGAAGGCAAGCAACCCCGATCGGTGGAAGAGGTGCTGGAATTCGAACTGGTGGAACGCGAATCGGTGGGCCCCCCGCGCAAAGGATGAAAGCGGTCCACCTGTTCAGAAAGCCGGTGCGTTCCTCCACTACCCGGAGCCATGGTTCACGGCTGGCGGGTACGTCTTTCTCCCTTCAACTGCCATAGCGCGCCGCCACCGGTGCGTACCAGTCCCATACCCTGCGGTCATGCAGCGACCGCAGCAGCTTCACATATTCCGCGTGGCTCCAGGCCAGGGGTGTGGCGGAATTGGTGCCCTGGCCCATGACGTAACCCGGCGGGGCCACACCCACCCCATCCCAGACCTGTTCCGGTATCATCAGCCCCTCATTGGCGAATTTCTCCATGCCACCCGCATAGATGTTGCGGATGGCTTCGATATCCGCCGGCGTTGCTCCACCGGGCTTCAGGCTGGCCGCAGCCAGTTCATAATGGCCGCGTTCGCCGGTGAAGATGGGCCAGACGCGCCCACGCTGGCCGGTGCCCATGCCGCCTTCCAACTCACCGGTGCCATAATTGGCGCCGTTGCGCACATCCTCCCCATAACCGTCACTGCCATAGCGGCGCCAGCCGGGATAGGTGCGGTCATCGCCGGGGAATTTGAACAGGTACTTCACCCGCACCTCATCAGGCAGGCCCGTATCATCCAGTTCCGGCACACTGTCCAGGATCGAAGGCGCATCCGCCCGGCGCACGCCATAGCGCACCAGTTCCAGGAAGCCTGCATCCAGATAGATATCTTCCGTCAGTGCCTGTTTGCCGTTGCGGGCAAGCAAAGGCCCCTTGTCATTGGGATTGTCATTCTGGGTGATGCGCAGGAAATAGCGGCCATTGCCGCCCCGTTCTTTATAAGGGCCGCTGGTGGTGAACATCGTCGCCTCGATCCGGGCATTGATGGCATCGGCCTTTTCGCGGTAGCGGGCGGCGGAATCCTTATCGCCCGCGCCCTCGGCAATCTCCGCCGCAGCCACCAGACCGGCCACAATTGCGGCGGTGGTGGCGGGGGAATAGCCGCCCTGTTCTTCCCAGCGTTCCTGTTGCGTGGCCGGCGGGGTGACGGTTTCCTTATTGTTCCAGTCGATGCCGGGTGTGCCACCCGTGACCAGGAAATCGGCGGCGGGCTTCAGCATATCCGCCCACATCGTGTTCAGCGTCGCCTTGTCCAGCACGCCCGCCTGGGCCAGCTTCCAGCCCAGCATGATGGGCATGGCCGTCTGGTCCAGTTGCACCGCCACCCATTCGCGGGTGCCATCCACATGGGTCTTTTGCAGGAACCAGCCGCTGGCCCCCTTGTTGCCCTTGGTATCGGGTCGAACCTGAATGGTTTTCAGGTAATTAAAGGCGGCCAGCGGGGTCTGATTGTCACCCAGCGCCAGCAGCGCCATGGCGCATTGATAAAAATCACGCGGCCAGACGGCCTTGTAACCGGTGGCGAATTTCTCCGCCGGCACGGTATCACCCCAGGGCGCGGAGAGCGAGGCGATCAGCGCCCCGGCATGGGTCTTATCCTCCTGCGCCTTCAGCACCATGGCGCTGACATAGGCGAGCTTGCCGCCATCGGTGGCCGTGGCGGCCAGATCGGGCAAGGGCGCAAGGCTTGCCAGATAATCCTGCCAACCCACGGCCTCGCCTTCGCCATGATAGGCGGCCAGCACGGCGCTGTAGCCCCGGCGCAGGCTGGCATCCGCCGCAGCGGCAGCCGCAGCCTTGTCCGGCCCGAAGCCGATGACGATATCCTGCACCCGCTCCGTCCCCCTCGGCACTTTCGTCAGTTCGCCTGCCAGGGCAACATTGCCGGTGCGGGTGCCGCTGGTCTGATAGGGCGGCAGCGCGCCATCGCGGCGCAGGGCCGTCAGCCCGTCAGACTTGCCGACAAAGCCAACGGATGTGCGGGTAAAACCGGAGGCGGAACGGATAGACAGGGCATTGGTGCCTTCCCAGGCGTTCAGCGTGCCGCCGCTGCTATCGGCGCGGTCGCCGCCGCCCGTGCCCGCCACCTGCGGATCGGCCAGCAGCACCGGGGTGATATCCGCCGTCAGTGCCCGGAAAATGCTGCGGATGAACAGCACATCGCGGTCGGGATCGGTGAAAATATGCTTTTCCACCTCATACCGGCCCTGGCGGTCGCGGTTGGTGATGCGATAGGCCAGCGACAGCGGGCGGCCCTGGGCGTCCTTGTGCAGATAGTCGATATGGCTGTCCATATCGCCCGCTTCCAGATGCAGGAAGTCCGCCCCCTTGATGGCAAATTGCAGCTCGCGCAACTGCGCCTCATGGATCTGGCCACGCATCGTTTCGGTAACGATACCACTGGCCAGCGAGAACCAGAGGCGGGAGACCGGGCCGGTGGCCCCGCCATCCTGGTAGCGCCCGGCCTGGTACGCCTCGTAAGAGGTGCCGATCCCGGTCTTGCCGGCATAGGCCCAGGTGGCGGCGGCACCAGGGGCGCCAGGGGCCACCTGTCCGTCAGGTGCCGCCAGCGCGGTGCCGGTCAGCAGCAGGGCGGCAAAGGGGCCGCACACGCGGCGCGCCATCATCTTCCTGTTCATCTCACTCCCCAATCCAACGCTTGTTACCGGCCCCGGCGTCAGGCGCCGCCACCGTACTTATCCTATTGATTGCCCAAGCGGGCAGCATAGCGCGGCCTGAATACGTATGTGCTGCGCCGCACCCTTCCGGCGAATACGTATGCGCCTTCTGGAGCCGCCGGAAACCGCCCCCTATGATCGGATGCTGTAAATTGGGGGGAACAGTCGGTGGTGCCAGCGGCACCGCTGCCGAACAAACAAACCCCGAGTGCAACCCGACCTGGAAGCGGAACTCGGAAATCCATCATGGTTGATCAGGAACAGTACGCCGGCCCGGCAGAGGCCGGCCATCCCTGGTGGCAGGGCGGCGTGATCTATCACGTTTATCTGCGCAGTTTCGCCGACAGCAATGGCGATGGCATCGGCGACCTGCCCGGCCTGCTGGGCCGGCTGGATTACATCGCCAGCCTTGGCGTGGACAGCGTCTGGATTTCGCCTTTCTTCAAGTCACCCATGGATGATTTCGGTTACGATATATCCGATCATTGCGATATCGATCCGATTTTTGGCACCATGGCGGATTGGAATGCCCTGGTGGAGCGCGCCCATGCGCTGGGCCTGCGGCTGGTGATCGATCAGGTCTATTCCCATACGGCGGCAGACCATCCCTGGTTCCAGGCCAGCCGGCAGGACCGCACCAATGACCATGCCGACTGGTATGTCTGGCAGGATGCCAAGCCCGATGGCAGCCCGCCCAATAATTGGCAATCCATCTTCGGCGGCCCGGCCTGGACCTGGGATGCGCGCCGCCGCCAATATTACATGCATAACTTTCTGTCCTCGCAGCCGGACCTGAATCTGCATCATCCGGCGGTACAGGCGGCGATCAAGAATGTCGCCCGCTTCTGGCTGGACCAGGGGGCGGACGGGCTGCGGCTGGATGCCGCCAATTTCCTGACCCATGACCGGCTGCTGCGCGACAACCCACCCAATCCGGCGGCCCGCGCGCCGAAACGACCGGTGGAATTCCAGCAGCCCCTGCACAATATCTCCCAACCGGAGACGTTGGATTTCATTGCGGAACTGCGCCGGCTGGTGGATGGTTACGGCGACCGTTTCATGGTGGCAGAACTGGGGGAGGCGCCCTTCTCCCTGGTGGCGGACTATACAAAGCCCGGCAAACGCTGCCACACGGCCTATAATTTCGCCTTCCTCTACCGCTGGGCACTGGATGCCACCCTGCCCCGGCAGGTGATCAGCGACTGGCAACAGGCATCGGGTGGGGCCTGGCCCTCCTGGACCTTCTCCAACCATGATGCGCCGCGCGCGCTCAGCCGCTGGGCCAAGGGCACCCCGACGCAGGCCCAGGCCCGGCTGTTGAATGCCCTGCTGCTCTGCCTGCCCGGCACCCTGTTCCTTTACTACGGGGAGGAACTGGGGCTGCCCCAGGCCGAGGTGGCCTTCGACGATCTGGTGGACCCGGAGGCCATTGCCAACTGGCCCCACACGCTGGGCCGCGACGGGGCCCGCACACCCATGCCCTGGCTGGCCGATGCGCCCCAGGCCGGGTTCAGCCGGGCCAAACCCTGGTTGCCGATTGATCCACGTCACCGCCCCCTGGCGGTGGACCGGCAGGAAGCCGATCCGGACAGTACCTTGCACATCACCCGCCGTTTGCTGGCCCTGCGGCGGGATGACCCGGCGCTGCGCTGGGGGGAAACCCGCTTCCGCGATCTGCCCGCGCCCCTGCTGGGGATGGAGCGGGTGCATGGCAATCGCCGTCTGCTCTGCCTGTTCAACCTGTCTGCGGACCCGGTTTCGTTTTCACTTCCTGATGCATCCGTCTGGCAAACGGTTCAGACGATAAATGGCGCACGATTGACCGAAATGGAATTACCGGGCTTTGCCGCCCTTATCGCGCAAGTTATTTAGCAGTCGCAGCAAACTGTCCACCGGTTACCAGAAAGAAACCACTGGCTTGCCTTTCATGGCACGCAACACTTGTCATGTTGCATCGCAGCAAAATGACAAGACCAACTGCATTTCTTGTTGCTTAATTACAAAAAGCGGGAAAAATGCAGTCCGTTCGGCGGAATTCTGTCGACAGCGTTGTCATGTTTTGCCACATGTTTCGGTCAATCAAACCGGCAAAAATCCGTTAGGGAGGTCGCCTTGGCGCAGTCTGTTTCTTCAGCCGCTACGGGGGGGTCGTCCACCTTCCCGGTGGCGACCAAGATGTTACCCTTCACCTTCATGCTGTTCTTCATTGTCGGCTTCGTCACCGTGCTGGTCGATCCGCTGGTGGCGAAGTTCAAGGGCGCGTTCGAGCTTAGCTATACCGAGGCGATGCTCACCCAGTTCTGCTATTTCATGGCCTATTTCCTGATTTCCCTGCCGGCCAGCCGCGTGCTGGACCGTTTGGGCTATCTGCGCGGCGCCATTGTCGGTTTCACCACGGTTGGCGTCGGCATCCTGCTGTTCATTCCCGCCATTGAAATCGCCAAGTTCTGGGTGTTCCTGGCCGCCCTGTTCGTGATTGCCACCGGCGTGACGATGATCCAGGTGGTGATGAACCCGCTGGCTTCCGGCCTGGGGCCGGCAGCAACAGCCCCGCAGCGACTGACCCTGGCGCAGGCATTCAACTCGGTGGCGACCATGATCGCTCCGCTGGCCGCCGGCTACATCATCTTCGACGCGGTGACCGAGGGTGTGGCCCCGGCAACAGGTCTTGATGCCGCCGCCGCCCTGCGCGTGCTGGAAACGCCGTGTCTGGTGCTGGCGGGCGTGATGTTCGCCATCGCCCTGGCCTTCTGGGCCCTGCGTGGCAATGAGAAGGTGGAGCGCCGGGAAACCAGCCACTGGCATATGCCGTCGTTGTCGGAAAATCCGCGGCTGGCCTTCGGCGCGCTCTGCATCTTCACCTATGTCGGTGCGGAAGTGGCCATCGGCAGCCTGATGATCAATTACCTGGGCCTGGAAAGCACGCTGGGCCTGCCGGAACACAGCGCCACCCATTATCTGGCCTACTACTGGGGTGGGGCCATGGTGGGACGTTTCATCGGCTCGGTGGCGATGTCCAAGGTGTCACCTGCCCGCGTGCTGGCCTTCTGCGCCGTCATGGCGGCGGTTCTGGCTACTGTGTCCGCGCTGACCACCGGTGTTGTTTCGGCCTATGCCGTGATGGCTATCGGCCTGTTCAACTCCATCATGTTCCCCACCATCTTCTCGCTTTCGGTGAAGGACATGGATGACCAGACGCCGGCAGCCTCCGGCCTGCTCTGTCTGGCCATTGTCGGTGGCGCGATCTTGCCGGTGATCACCGGCAAGATCGCGGATATGACCAACCTGCACGTCGCCCTGTTCGTGCCGGTGCTCTGCTATCTCTCCATCATCGTCTTTGCCATGCTCTGTGCCCGGTCGGTGCTGGAAAACCGTGTTGGCCGTCAGGCCAAGGCGGGCGTGGCGTTGGCCAAGTAAAAACAGGTAAAAACCAAGGATGGTTCCAGGCCGTCGGCCCCAGGGTCGGCGGCTGGTTCCATCGACAATAAAAACTCCCCTGCCGGAGAGACGTATGGCCCCGCCCCGCGCGCGTAAACCCACGATCAATGATGTGGCCGATCTGGCCGGCGTGTCGATCAAGACCGTGTCGCGGGTGATGAACAAGGAGCCGAACGTCCGCGACGTGGTGCGGGAAAAGGTGATGGCCGCCGTGACGGAACTGGGCTACCAGCCCAGCATGTCGGCCCGCTCCCTGGCCGGCGAACGGTCCTTCCTGATCGGCCTGTTCTATGGCGATACTGGCGGCCAATATACCCACGATATCCAGCTGGGCATGCTGAACCGCTGCCGGCTGGCCGGGTATCACCTGCTGGTGGAGGAAATCGACTATAAGGCCCCGGACGTGGCCGACCGCGCCGGCATGCTGGTCAATCAGGTGCGTATGGCCGGCGTGGTGCTGCTGCCGCCGGTGACGGATAATCCCATCATCCTGAACGTGCTGCAGCGTGCCGCCGTGCCCTATGTGCGGGTGGCACCCGACCGGGATATCGACACGTCCCCCATTGTGCGGATCGATGAATGGAAGGCCACGCGCGATCTGGCTGAACATCTGCTGGCGCTTGGCCATCGCCGCATCGGTTTCATCAAGGGCAAGCCGGCCCATGCCGCCACCCGCCTGCGCTATGCCGGATTCTGCGAGGCGCTGGCCGACCGGGGGCTGGCACCGGTGCCCGATCTGGTGGAACAGGGTGAATTCTCCTTTGAAACCGGTATGGAATGCGCCATGCGCATGCTGAGCCGGCCTGACCGACCCACCGCCATCCTGGCCAGCAATGATGAAATGGCTGCCGGTGCGGTGGCCGCCGCCCGCCAGCTTTCCATTGCGGTGCCCGAGCAGCTTTCCATCGTCGGTTTCGACGATATGCCCATCGCCTCCCAGGTCTGGCCGCAGCTGACCACCATCCACCAGCCGGTAACGGCGATGGCGGAGGCGGCAGCCGATATCCTGGTGGAACTGATCCGTCGCAAGGATGCCGGGGTCTGGGACAATCCCCTGCCCCACCGCCATCTTGACCACAAGCTGGTGATCCGGGCCTCTACGGCCCCGGCACCAAGCTGAATTGTTCCCTCAAATCCCTGCATCATTCTTCAATCAAGCCCCAGCCCTGCCAGGAAGCCAGACATGACCGACGGCACCGCGACCAACCAGGCCCCCTTCCTGATCGCCGATATCGGCGGCACCAATGCCCGTTTCGCCCTGGTGGGCGAAAATGGCGCGCCCTATGCCGAACAGGTGCTGCGCTGCGCCGATTATCCGACGCTGACCGATGCGGCCCGCTTCTATCTGCTGGAACAGAAGCTGCCGGTGCCGCCCAAGGTGGCCGCCTTCGCCGTCGCCTCCCCCATCCTGGGCGATCTGATCCGCATGACCAATCTGGCCTGGGAATTCTCCATCCAGGGTGTGCAGCGCGATCTGGGGTTGACCCATCTGGATGTGATCAATGATTTCACCGCCGTGGCCCTGGCCATCCCCGAACTGGGGGAGGAGGACAAGGTGCAGGTGGGTGACGGTGCGCCTGTGGCGGGCCATCCTATCGCCGTGCTGGGGCCGGGCAGCGGGCTGGGCGTCTCCGCCCTGGTGCCCGGTGACAATGGCCATTGGACCGCACTGGCGACAGAGGGCGGCCATGTCACCATGCCTGCCATCACCGACCGTGAAAGTGCCGTGCTGGCCCAACTGCGTAAACAGTATGAGCATGTGTCAGCGGAGCGCGTCGTCTGCGGCCCCGGTCTGGTGAACCTTTACGAGACGCTGGCCTTCCTGGAAGGGGTGGAGCCCAAGAAGCTGACAGCGGCGGAGATTTCCGACCGTGCGGTGGCCGGGCGCGATCAGGTCTGTGTGGAAGCGCTGGATATGTTCTGCGCCATGCTGGGCTCAATCGCCGGCAATCTCACCCTGTCCGTCGGCGCACGCGGCGGGGTTTATATTGCCGGCGGCATCATCCCCCGCTTCCTGGGCTGGTTCAGCCACAGCCGCTTCCGCAAGCGTTTCGTGGAAAAGGGCCGGATGCGCGCCTTCCTGGGGCCGGTGCCAACCTATGTCGTCACCCACCCCTATCCGGCCTTCCTGGGCCTTGCCGCCAAGGTGCGCCGCGCGGCGGCGCATGGAGCGTGAAGGCTATCGCTGCGGACCAAGCCAGCGGCCCGCAGCATGGTTCAGGATCGGGGCGTAAAGGACAAATGCAGGTTCAGGGCCTTTGCAACCGCCATCAGGGTAGAGAGGGTGGGATTACCACCCTCTCCCAAAGCCTTGTAAAGCCCTTCGCGCGAAACCCCAGTGTCGCGGGATAGCTGCATCATCCCATGGGCGCGGGCAGCGATGCCCAGGGCATGCACCATGAAAGCGGGATCATCCTCCGCCGCCGCTGCATCCAGAAAAGCCGCAATATCCTCGGCTGTTTTCAGATGTTCAGCCGGATCGAAAAGAGTGGTTTGGGTAAATTGGTCAGCCATTGGGCTTCTCCGTCAATTCAGGCGGCAAATTGGCCGCCAACTGGCGCGCTGTGGCAATATCCCTGTCTTGGGTCGTTTTATCCCCACCCACCAGCAATATGACCAGAACGCTGCCCCGTTGGGTCAGGTACACCCGATAACCGGGGCCATGATCAATCCGCAATTCGGCGATACCACCCCCAACAGATTTGATATCACCAGCATTACCTTCCGCCAGCCGGGCCAAACGTACCGTTATTCTGGCTCTCGCCTGCCTATCACGTAAACCGGCGAGCCAGTCCTTGAATTGCTGGGTATTACGGATCGCGATCATGTCAAACCGTGAACTATAGTTGACAAAAAAGCAATGTTCTTCCGCGATTCACCCCAACAACCCCATCGACAGGATGAACAACACGAACAGCGTGCTGGTGATGGCGGTGATGATCAGCAGCGCGAAGGTGCGCCACAGGGCGCCGCCCACGCCCAGGGCATAGCTGCCCTTCAGGTGGAAGAACATGTGCACCGGCACGGCCAGCAGCAGAATATCCGTCAGGCTGGATGCCCAGCTGCTGCTGCTTTTCATCAACAATGAAATGGCGATGAACAGCAGCGACATGAAAGACAGCGAGTAAAGCGCGAAGATGGCATGGTCATACATCACCACATCGCGCCGCCAGAGGAACAGCAGCCACAGAAAGGGTAGCGAGATCGGGATCAGCATCCAGGAGAATTTATAGGCCGTGTTCTGCAGCTTGTAGAGCAGCAGATCCGGGTTCTCCAGCTTGTGCTTGATCTTGGCTTCCAGGGCCGGGTTCCCGATATTCAGATTGGCATTCTTGCTCAATATCTGGCCCAACTGGCTATTACGGTTGGTTTCCCCCGCATCCTGTTCCACCGAAGCTTCCGCCCCGGCGGTAACGGCGGTAGAGATCACCGTCTTCTTCACCGCATCCAGCGCTGTCTGCGCGTCAGCCACATCCTCCTGGGCCTTGGCTTGTTGCTGCTTTGCCCCGGTCGTGTCCCCACCCGCAGCCTCCGCCTGCGTCAGCGTCAACGTGGCGGCATCCAGTTTGGCCCTGGCATCGGCCAGTTCCTCTTCCAGGCTCGCCAAGGCGGTGGCGACACCCCTGTTATCCGCCGCCACCCCGCCTTCTGGCAGCGTGGCCCCACCGGCCAGCGAGAACACCATGAACATCATGAAGACGGTGAATAAAAACAGGGCCAGCGGCGAGACATAGCGGACCCGGTGGCCTTGGATGTAGTCCCGCGTCAACCGGCCCGGCCACAGGATCAAGGCGGGCAGCGTGTGCCAGACCTTGCCGTCGAAATGCAGGATGCCGTGGAAAAATTCCTCCACGATATGCAGCATGGAACGGTGGACATGCCCCACCTGACCGCAGGCATGGCAGAAATTGCCAACCAGGACGGTGCCGCAATTGGCGCAGACACCATGGGCATGGCCCTTGCCATGGGCCTGATCTGGCTCCAGCACCGATGCCGCCAGCCCGGCGGTGGCCATGCCGCCCACCGCTTCCAGTTCATCACTCATGTTACCCCCCGCTAACCCCTGCGGCGGAGGGTGCCAGGGGGGTGGGCCTGCTTTCAAGCGCTTCCTTGGGCACTTGCCCGCACTTGCGCAATTTTCCGTCAAAGTGAGCGGGTTTGCGGTGGCGGCAGGGCAGTCAGCCCGCGATATCGCAGGGAAATTGCCGCCCGATGGGGCTATGCTTCCGCCTCCCCTTCCCCAACGGATGGCTTTGCGAACCATGTCCTTCTTCGCCCCGCTGCGCCCGCAGCCCGCCGATGCGTTGCTTGCCCTGATCGGGCTTTATCGCGACGATCCGCGCCCGCAGAAGCTTGATCTGGGCGTTGGCGTCTATCGCGATGAGGCGGGGCATACCCCCGTCATGCGCTCGGTGAAGGAGGCGGAGCGCCGCCTGCTGGAAAGCCAGAACAGCAAGTCCTATCTGGGGCCGGAGGGGAATGTCGCCTTCACCCGCCATATGGCCAACCTTGCCTTTGACAATACGGTGGATGCCACGCGGCTGACCGGCGTGCAGACGCCGGGCGGCACCGGGGCCCTGCGGCTGGCGGCGGAACTGATCGCCGCATCCCGTCCCGGTGCCCGCGTCTTCGTTGGCGCGCCCACCTGGCCCAACCATCCGCCGGTAATGGCGGCTGCCGGGTTGAAGGTGGAAAGTTTCCGCCATTTCGACGTTGCCAGCCAGCGCCTGTGCTTTGATGAGATGATGGCCGCCTTGGAAAAGGCGGTGGCGGGGGATGTGGTGCTGCTGCACGGCTGCTGCCACAACCCCACGGGGGCCGACCTGAACCTGGAGCAATGGGCGGCGGTGGCCGACCTGATGCAGGCACGCAGCCTGTTCCCCCTGCTGGATCTGGCCTATCAGGGGCTTGGCCAGGGGATGGCGGAGGATGCCGCCGGCGTGCGGCTGGTGCTGCAGCGCTGCCCGGAGGCGCTGATCGCCTATTCCTGCGACAAGAATTTCGGGGTTTACCGGGAACGGGTCGGCGCGCTGTTCGCTCAGGTGGCGGATGGGGCCGATGCCGACCGGGTGAATTCCAACATGCTGCTGCTGGCCCGTGCCAACTGGTCCATGCCGCCCGATCATGGGGCCGCCGCCATCGCCCTGCTGCTGGACGATCCGGTCCTGACCGCCGACTGGAAGGGGGAACTGGACCAGATGCGCGACCGGCTGCGCGCCGTGCGCCAGGCGCTGGCCGCCCATGGCGGGGCGCTGGCCCATGTGAATGAACAGAATGGCATGTTCAGCCTGCTGCCCTTGTCGCCGCCGGTGGTGGCCCGGTTGCGCACCGAACATGCCGTCTATATGGCCGGTTCGGGCCGTATCAATATCGCCGGCCTGACGGTGGAAAGTGCCAGCCGTTTCGCCCAGGCCGTGGCTGCCTGCGTGTGATGTGAAGGGGGCCGCCAGATCAGCGGCCCCCCATTTTTTTGGTTACGGTGTCAAACCCGCACGCGGATCGTGCCCGCCCGGCTGCACCGGCAGCGGTACGGGTGAGGCGCTGACCACATCAGCCCAGGAGACAAACTTGAAATTGGTGGAGGCGGGTTCCCCGCTCATCCCGTTCAGATCGTCATTATAGCCGTCCTGAACCATCAGCAAGCCCTGCGGATATCCCGGCAGCACGAAGGAGACGATCTCCGCCCCGTCGCATTCCTGCACCGCATCCACCCCATTGGCGGCCTTGATGCGGAAGGAACCGAGATAGCGGTTATCACCACCGCGCTCAAACACGGCAAACGTGTCATCCAGCCCGGCTGCATCGGGCATCGGATCATCACCATGGGCGCTGCCCTGGCTGGAGACCATCAGATAGCCCTGGCCGTCCGCCCCGCGATAAAGCGCCAGCCCTTCCACATCGCGCACAACCCGGCTGTCGGCATTGTTGAACGGGCTGTCGACGGCACCACGGGTTTCATAGAAAGGCTTGTCGTCGGCCACACCGCTGGTCAGGTTCACGCGCCACAGGCCCACATCCTCCTGCCCGGCGAACAGGATGGACCGATCCTCATCCACCACCATGCCTTCGAATTGCGGCGACCATTCCTTGGCCGTCAGATCCTGGCCCTTGTGGCTGTAGGGGAAATCCCAGGCCCGCACCCTTTCATGGCCGACAGTGCCGTCTGCCTTCACCACCAGCCGCTGCTGCACCAGCCGGCCTTCCTTGCGCTGGGCGACAATGGCGCTGACCGTATCCGTCGCCCGGTCATGCCAGAGCGTCAGGCCATAGGCGCTGTGCTGGTCCTTGGCGGGGTTTTCCACCTCCCCCGATCCATCCGGCGCACGCCGCGTGGGGAACACCTGGCCCTGGGAAAGGTCTGTGATATCCACCAGCGGGCCGCCGGGTGCGGCGGGATCGATGCGCCAGACGATCAGCCGGTCGCCGCCCCGGTCGCTGGCCACGGCGATATCGATGCGGCTGCCATCCGGGCGCTTCAGCCCATAGGCAACATCGACATTATTATAGCGCCCATCGGCAATGGGGTCGATGCGCTGCACCAGCTTGCCCGACAGGTCATAGACGCGCAGGCCGGCATTCTTCACCGCCCCGATCACCAGGCTTTTGGCCGGATCGGCAGGATTCAGCCAGAAAGCGGGATCGTCCGCATCGCCCTTATGGTCGTCATCGGGCTGGCCGGGCGCCACCTCCAGCGTCGGTGCCACCTCCGCCACAGCCACCGGCCCTGCCTTTTCCGCCGCTGCGGACGGGGCAGGCGGGGCCTCTGCCTGCTTTTCCGGCGAACAGGCGGACAACAACAGCAGCGCCGTCAACAGGGCGGCGGAGGGGGCTTTCATCGTCAATTCCTCATCTCTGGCGATCAACAGGACCGGGGCCGGTCCTTCCGGATGGCGCACATCCTGACGGTGCCAAGCTGAACGCTGTCTGAACGGCGGCACCCAGGGCTATCACATGGATCAAGACAGTTTTGTGAAGCCGATAGGCGGCATCGGACGGTAACGGGCTTGAACCCGGCTTTTACCCCAGTCCGCTAGGGTGGCACGGTCCCACCCTGGAGAACCAGAGCCCCGATGTCCGCCGCAAACGCCCTGCCCATCGGCCTGCGCCACCGTGATGTTCTGTTCGCGCTGGGTCTGGTCTTCGTGCTGACCATTCTGATCCTGCCGGTTCCCGGCTGGATGCTGGATATGGGGCTGGCGCTGTCCATGGCGATCAGCGTGCTGATCTTGATGGTGGGGCTGTGGATCGCACGGCCGCTGGATTTCTCCAGCTTTCCCACCATCCTGCTATTCTCCACCCTGCTGCGCCTGTCGCTCAACCTCGCCTCCACCAGGCTGATCCTGTCGCAGGGCCATACGGGCACGGATGCGGCGGGCCATGTCATCATGGGTTTTGCCGATTTCGTCATGGG